>Ga0315277_10005691_pt1 | contig 16395 bp, 14 predicted proteins | sample YL17G05_15_MG_FD_203695 | JGI IMG/M metagenome (GOLD analysis project Ga0315277, IMG submission 203695) | Sediment microbial communities from Yellowstone Lake, YNP, Wyoming, USA - YL17G05_15 | ecosystem: Environmental > Aquatic > Freshwater > Lake > Sediment | place: USA: Wyoming | collected... | reverse complement strand
TATTTCGTCACTAAACTTAATTTGCCTGGTTTCTCGATTTCAGAGAACGAGTATGACAAGATTTGAAGCATTCTCTCGGGTGCGATTCGAAGGTAAGGAGGCTCCACCCAGTGGGAGAAGACCTGACAATCGACGCCTCCCTCTAGGAGCCTTGGAATATCGACATGGCCTTTGGTCGACCTTTCTGAAAGAGTACGCACGTCACTCGACGAAGCATGGTAAGCCGAATCAGGTAGAGTGGCACCAATTGCATCATTGTGGAAATCAACAACAAGAGCTTTCTTGTGCAACGCAAGCGCGTGTTCTTCTTGATCTTTAGATATTTGTACCATTTTGATCGTTAATTATACCCCAATATCATTTTTAACTATTGGGTTACAAAATTTTGGAGTGTGGCTTGACGATGGCAAATTGAGCATTTTATCAACTGTGAGAAGGGCTTTAAATGATCTCTATTAAGGTGCGGGATAAATCTCAGTTCTGCGGTAAAACTTGATGAGACAACAAGTGAGATAGAATGAAGAGGTTTTTAATTAACCTCCAAAATGACGATGTTTCTCTTAATTTACTTATAAACTGTTATTAGTCAATGACCCTAATCTGGGGGTTATTCAAAATCCTCTAAATATATTTAGTTGAGAACAGAGAGTATAGCGTGGCGATAGGTTGAAGATTGAGGCGTTATTCGGTCTTTTTAGATTAACCATTAGATCTTCGTGCGCGTGGCCCGTTAGAATGTCATCTTGATGGATCGTATCTACATCGATCCGTTACAAGAATACACTTTTTAAAAAATTGGATGGGTCTAATCGACCCAGAGCTGCATACCCATTTCCTTGGCGAGTTTCTTCAGCGTAGGCTCTACGTAGATTCCTTCTTTTTCGATGAGCGTGTCGTCGACCCAGATGGAAGGGGTAAGTATTATACCGTCGGTGTGACAGGGCTTAGGGCTGTTACCGAGGCCGATCTCAACGCAGCCGAAGACCCTCTCATCCTCGACTATGTCACCGGTTGCTCGCTTCACGCCTGGGTTGAAGCCCGTCGAGATGTGCAGTATTTTGTAAACGTCGAGGTCGTTGAAGTGAGCGAACCAGTTCTTCAGAATATTCGCCTCGAATCCTCCGGTAATATCCGAGATTCGTCCGTTCTTTACCTTCATCGTTATAGGCTCTTTTATTTTTTGAATCTCCGCAGGAGGCCAAATGGCTCCTTCTAAGGCAATAGTGCCGTTCTCGGTGCCGTTGACAGACGGAATACTTCCTTGTCCAACCAGCATCCCGCCTCTCGGTTTCTTGCCAGGCACTATACCGCGCGCTCGATCGCGTTCTGCCCGCTGTTCTGGGGTCATGGCCTTCATGGTTAGGTCGGTGCCGGCGGGGCTTGTTATTCTGTATGATGATTTCGCCTTATTTAGTACATTCCTGTAGGCCTCACCGAACTCCACAATCTTGTAGTAGAGTTCAGGGTCTAAAGTCCTAACCATCATGTCGGCGTTCATCCCGACATAGCAAACCATTGCGATACCTTTCTCCCTCGCTTCATACCATTGTGGTGAGTGGACGTAACCACAAGCAGATAATTCGATACAGACATCCGAGTTCATGATTGCGCCCCTAACGGCCTTGGGCATTGGAAGGTCTATGTCTTTCTGTGTATTCCATCTTACGATTACAGGAATCGCTCCAACGGTGTGGACTGCCGCTGCAGTTGCATTCACAACTCTCATGTCGCTGCCACTGTCGCAGTACAAGACGACGTTTTCTCCTGGCTTGATCTCTAAGACATTTTTGCAGAGAAAATCTGCGGCCCGAGCCAACTCCATAAACTTGTAGTCCGGGTATTGTTTCTCCGTGGCCCACTGATGCCAGCCTGCAGAAGAAAAAGGCGTATAGTAATCCATTCTTTTTTCCCTCACTCTTTCTGTTACTGAATAATATATAAGATTTTGCAGTGTATAGCTCTGCAGAACCTACTATTTTCCATGGAAGGTTATGCAGCATATACCCACATAGTATATAGGGTTTAATTATACATACATTTATTCCCAACAAAATTGAGACTTAAATCAAAAATAGAAAATAATATACACTTAACTCACCAGAATGGCTAATTAATGTTGCGCTCGATACTGCTTTTTGTTTTTCTTCGCGCGCGCGATTAACAGTAAAATGTCCCATTGGAGCCATAGTTAACCTGAACTTCATATTCAGGAAAGTGCTCAAACTGAGACTTTATCGTTGAAAACCATAAGTTTTATAAACGTCTTTTAAAGTTCAAGACTGGTGATTCCTGAATATGCAATATAAGATACTCCTTTCAGGAGGAAAAAAAGAATGGATCCAAGAATTTGCTGAACCCACAACGATAGTGGATATAGCTCCCATAGATCCAAAAAGATCGCTACTGCCAGACTTAGATTATCAATTTTATGAACATATTCACATAAATGGAATAATTAGAACAGCTGTCAAAGCCGAGAAGGATGGGTATGACGCTTTTGTCATAGGATGCTTCTATGATCCAGGGCTTAAGGAGGCACGTGAGATGGTAGATATGCCTGTAGTGGGAGTCTGCGAAGCGAGTCTCAGTATAGCTTCCATGATTTCTGCCGGCAAGTTCTCAATAATAGTTGGTTCGAGAAAAAATGTGCCCCAAATGTCTGATAACGCAAGAAACTATGGCTTCGAATCCAGGATAGCTTCTTGGCGGATGCTTAATATCCCCCCACGAGAGATGAACGACAAGGAGAGGTTACAGGCCGCGATTTTAAGAGAGGCGAAAGCTGCTGTAGAGGAAGATCTCGCTGAGTGTGTTGTACTCGGCTGCACGGGAATGTGGGGGCAAGCGAAGAAAGCACAGGAAGAATTGGGTATACCTATTCTAGATCCGGTCATAATGGGTCTCAAGGTAGCGGAGTTAAGGGCTATGATCTGGAAGAAGTTACACATCTCTCAGAGTAAGATTGGAGGATATAGAGCACCTCCATTAGAAGAGCTAGAACCAATATACAAGAAGGTTTATGGTAGTTACCCATAACTAGAACCATCGATTTTTTTATTAATCACATCTTCCTCACTTAAGTCTCACATTTTACTGAAAAATCTTTTACATCTCTTTTGTACCGTTTATTCCCCTTCCCTTTATGCCATGTTTAGCGGCGTAAATCGACGTCCTTAGTATAATGGAAGACGCGCGCGCTTCGAGTGGTTATGGCTCTTTATTGAAAAGATGACAATGGACAAAGTGCTCGGACTCGACTTCGATCATTGTCGGCTCCATCGTCTTGCAGATTTCCATGCATTCATTGCATCTGGGATGAAATGTACATCCCGTTGGCATATTAACAGGGCTTGGGATCTCGCCTCTTGAAATTACTTTCTTAGGCTTTAGGTCCTCTTCCGCCTTCGTAATTACAGGGATAGATGAAATAAGCATCTTGGTGTATGGATGTAAAGGCTTCTGGAAAAATTCAGAAGAGGGAGCAATTTCTACAAGTCTTCCCAGATACATTATGCCAATATTTGAAGCGACGTTACGCATTAGACTCAAATTGTGTGTGATGAAAAGATACGCAAGATTTAATTCTTTTTGAATACGTATTAATGTGTTTATTATCCTTGCTTGCATTGAAACATCTAGAGCTGAAGTAGGTTCATCTAGTGCTATAAAGGAACATTCTGTAGCAAGGGATCTAGCCACAGCGACCAGTTGTTTCTCACCACCCCCTATGGCTCTAGGATACCTATTCACAAATTCCGTGGGCAGCCCGACCATCCTGAGCAACTCTTCGACCCTCTCCCTCTCCCTTCCAACGTGCAACTGATGGATTTTCAATGGTTGCTGTATGATCTCTTTGACATTTTTCCTGGGGTTAAGTGAGGAGCCTGGATCTTGGAAAACCATCTGCATGTCTTTCTTTAATTCTTTGGTACGCTTAATACCGAGAGGCTTGCCCTTGAAGGATATCTCTCCCTCTGTTTGTGCATATACCCCCATTATTGTGAAGGCCGTGGTGCTCTTTCCAGATCCAGATTCCCCCACTAATCCTAGAGTCTCACCAGAATTAATCGAGAAGCTGACTCCATCAACTGCTTTAACCACTCCCAGATCAGTTTTAAAGTATTTTTTTAGATCTTTCACGACGAGGATCTTCTCACTCATGATTCCACCACCTACTTGAAGAGGTAACACATTACCTCGTGTCCTTTGCCCGTATTTGTGAATTCGGGCATTTCCGTACTGCATATGGGCATGACGTGTTCACATCTCGGGGCGAATCTACACCCTTTCGGCGGATTGAGGTAATCCGGGATTCTACCTTTAATCGCTTCTGGGATCCCCCCCCCAGTTATTTTAGGAACTGTTTTGAAGAGGCCAACGGTATATGGATGCAGCGGTTCGGAGAAAAGTTCCTCTGTAGTTGCACCCTCGATTATGTTCCCCGCGTACATGACATATACTTTATCAACTAAGCCCTTTACGGCCCCAAGTGCGTGGCTGATCAAAATGACAGACGTACCCCTATCCTTAACCAATTGCCCTAGTAGACGTAATATTTGATCCTCTATCGTGACATCCAAACTCGTGCCGGGTTCATCCGCTATCAGGAGTTCGGTGGCAGATACTAGAGCAAATGCGATGCAGATCCTCTGCCTCATTCCTCCGCTCAACATGATGGGATAGTTCTCTAAGATTCTCTCAGGATCCGGCAGAGCCACATCTTTCAATGCTTTCATGGCGCGCTCCATCGTCTCTTGTTTAGTTAATTTCTCTGCACTTGAGTATTTGATTACGTCAAAAAGTTGGTCCTTGACTGTAAAAACTGGGTTAAGAGCTGCGGTCGGATCTTGGAAAATCATCGATATATTCTTTCTCCGGATTGTCTGCATTTCCTTCTCCGACATGTTGAGGATGTCCTTTCCCTTATAGAATATGCTCCCCTTAGTGATTTCTGCGTTGTTTGCTTGAATCCTCGTTATAGCCCTGACTGTTGTAGTCTTTCCAGAACCTGATTCTCCTATCAGGCCTATTTTCTCCCCTTTGCTGATTTTTAATTGCACTCCGTTTAATACCTGGAGGGTTCCCTCGTAGATTTCATAATTCAGATATAGATCATTTATTTCTATTAGGGGTTCAGACATTTCGAACTACAGCTCCTCTACGGCTAGCATATCTCTAATTCCATCGCCTACGAGATTGAAGCTCATTATCGTAAAAGCGATAGCGAGAGCGGGAAAGATGGCCATCCACCAGTAGTCGGGCATATACCTCGATCCCGACGCAACCATGTTGCCCAGAGACGGCAATGGTTCCTGGATACCAAGTCCTACAAAGCTCAACGTCGAAGTCCATAAGATCACCCACCCCACATCTAAAGATACTTTTGTGAGGATGGGGGAGAAAAAGTTAGGCAGAATTTCTTGAAACATGATTCGAAAGGGGTTTTCTCCCATAAGTTCCGCGGCCTGAACGAAGTATTCGTTTCGGATGGAGCATGTAAGACCGTAAGACAGCCTACTATACCATGGCCACCATATGGAAGCAATCGCCATCATGCTATTGAACAAGGTTGGCGGAAGTAGAGTGGCGATGGCTAAAGCAAGAACAATACCCGGTATGGCTAGAACTATATCCGCAACTCGCATGATGACTGTGTCCAACCAACTCCCTTTGAAGTATCCAGCTATCAATCCCAAGATGGTTCCCGGGATAACATCTATCGATAGGCACCCGATCACTATCAACAAGTCCCACCTAAGCGCGTACATTATTCTGCTTAGGATGTCCCTGCCAAAGATATCAGTGCCAAATAGATAATCCCAGGTAGGTGGTTTGCTTGCATTAGCGAAATCGACAAATGGCTGCCAGCTTTGTTTATAGGGGGCTAACCAAGGGGATACAATTGCTATAATTATGACTAAGATAACACTTGTTAGTCCAATAACCGATAGGCGGTTTCCTGCAAATTTACTCCAACTTTTTTTAATACTTTCTCGTTGGTACTCGTCTAAGCGGATTATACTTCCCATCTCATACACCTTCTTTTAAGTGGCTTTCTCCATCACACGAATTCTAGGATCGAGATAGGCAACAATAATGTCGACGAGTATATTAACAAATGCACAGGATGCGCCGATCAGCATGACTGATGCCACAATCGGATTAACATCTTTCATTAACATGGCCTTCATTCCATATTTTCCAAACCCAGGCCAATTGAAGACAGTCTCGATTATGAAGGACCCCCCTATGGATTGTGCAACTTCCATGCCCATGATTGAGACCATGGGTATAAGCGAGGGCTTGAGAAGGTATTTCATCGTTATCGTTTGGTCAGGTATGCCGTATGATGTTGCTGCAAGTATATAGTCTTTCTTGAGATTCTCGACCATTCCTGATCGAAGGATTTTTGAGTCCTGTGCGATTCTTGCTATGGACATAACAGCGGATGGAAGAATAATGTGATGTAAATGGTTAGCGAATGCAAGCCAGTTACCTGCGATGGCTGCATCGACTAACATTATGCCCGTCACTAGTGGGGGACGAATTACGCCTGTATCAAGTTGACCGGATATCGGAAACACGTTCCATACAAATCCGAATAGGAATAAGCCTATAATTGCCCATACAAAAGCCGGAACTGCTATGCCAAAGTATGAGAGCACTCGGAATGCATTATCAGCGAGGCTGTTTGCTCTTCTACCAGTATAGGCGCCTATAATTATAGATAATGATATGGTGATAATAGTGGAAAAGATTACGAGCTCCAATGTGGCAGGGAAGTATTGCACGAAATCATCTATAACAGCGCGTCTAGAGGTTATGGATTCCCCAAAGTCGCCATGTAGCGCGTTCGTAAGCCATATATAATATTGAACAGGTAATGGTTCATTCAAATGTAACTTTTCTCTGTATGCATCAACTACCCATTGTGGAGCCTCTGGACCTAAAGCTAATCTCGCCACGTCGCCAGGAACCAGCCTAGAGATGGTGAATATTAATATTGATAGGCCTAATAACACGAATATTGATGAAAAGAGTCTCCTTAACACGAAACCTCGCATTTTCATATTGATTCTAATCATATTTCTATGAATGTATTTGAAACTTGTGGTTTTAATGTAGTATTAAGATTCGGGTTAACCCGCGGGGGAATTTAATAAATGGTTAAAAATGGTCTTTATTCTTCTTTCGGTATTTGGGGGCAGTTTTAGCCTTTATGTCTCCTCTTCATCTTCTTGTACATTCGCTGGGTTTTAATAGAGCATCTCTTCGGCGTAATGGTCCTCGTGCCCCTTCATCACGCAGTCATCGCACAACAATACGTCTCGTCCTTCCTCGTTGGAACAGTCAACGCAAATCCATGTAGCAACAATCTTCCTGCCCAGCCCCTCGCATACCTCACAGTATCTATACTTAGGCTTGTTCTGGGAGACGATGCGGGGATATTTAGCGGTCTCATCCGCCTCCATAACCTTCTCCAAGGTGATAATATGCTGGACGTCGTCGCCGAAGTCATAGACATACTCCATCTTGTCTCCTTCTGAGAGGCCTAATCTGTCGATTCGCTTTCTATCTCCGCTGCCCCCTCCACCGGGATGGATTTCACCTAAACCCTCAGAACGCCAAACTCTCCCCCGGAAAAACTCGCTTAGATGGTCCCACATGTCGTATTTGAACGCCTCACGTATGATGCGGTCGAGTTCGCCAAGTGTCTGGGAGCCCTTGACCTCGATGCGGCGCCAGAGTCTCTTTCGAAGCTTCAAAGCAACCTTGAACCGATAAACCTGCTCCATATCAGCCTTCTCACATTTTTTATGAGCCAAAAACATATTATGTTTACTCCAGGATTTAAACCGTTTCCGTGGAAAACAAGATCGAATAACCTAAAAACAAGCATAAATGGCAAAAAGACGAATAAAAACCATTTTACACCAATTATTGAACTCACCCGCGCGCGCAAGATGGGTCTTCCTTTATAAGAGCTTTAATACACTGACAACCCGAGACGAGGCTAACCAATATCCTTAATTTAAAAAAAGGGGGCCCGTTAAAAAAATTATTGATACGGAATCGATTTGTTAACTTGCCAGAGTCTGTATTCGGCGTAACCTCCGGCCTGAGCCGTAGGCAAATAGATCTTCCCCAGAGCAGAAGTTCCAACGACTTTATTGTTAGTCCAATCAGGTACAACGTAATCTTGTAACCCATAGTAGGAGCAAGCTGCGTACAACCAGATGGTTGGACACATATTCACTATGTCACGTGTTATAAGTTTGTACTTTGCCATTCTCGAATTGTAGTCCACGGTCGCTAGGGCATCGTTTATCTGCGCATCAAGTGTTGTATTAAGCAGCCATTCAACTTGCGTCCATGTGCCGGTGGTCACTGAGGAGTATCTAGTCGCGAAGTAGGAACCCGCTTCGGGGAAGGCACCTCCTGCGCCAATGTAAGCCATATGGGGACTCGTCTCCTGCGTCGCAACATCGTGAACGACTTTCGTCCACGGCGTTCTGAGCGCGTTTATTTTTACCCCATACTTGGCAACTTCTGCCATTAGCATCAAGCATACCTTCTCTTGATCTGGAACGTCGGCAGACCAGTAAAGATCGAGTGTATATTTAGTGATGTTACTAGCGTACTTAGATAGAGCTAATTCCTGTGCTGCTTTTACAGGGTCGTATGTGTATTTGTATGTAGTTGGATCGAAGCCAGCCATTGCTTGATTAATTGGCCCCTGACACTGAACTGTGCCGGGGAACAGCGTATTAGTAACCGTGTTGTAATCCATACTGTATGCCAGGAATTTTCTGAAGTGCACATCGTCCATCGGCGGTTTTTTAGTGTTTAGCATGAGCTGATAGTTACCTGTAATAGCCACAAATGCAGCGATATACACATTTGGAATAGTTTTTATTGACAGTAAATTATCATATGGTTGGTATGGGTCGGTGGCCTCCTGTTGCCTGTTCGCCATGCTTAGCCTAACGGTGATCGGCTCACATCCACATATGATCTCTACGATCTCTGGAGCGTTTGCCGCAAAGCCTGCATGATAAGCATCGAACTTCTCCATTACGAGCTTCTCTTCCAGAAATATGTACTTTACCTTGTAAGCTCCAGAGCCAACGTCGTGAGTTAGAAGCCATAATTTTCCAAAGTCCTTATTTTCACCATACTCTCCAGCGACGTAATGTTGTGTTAGGATGTCCGCATTTAGGATGTACCAACCGTTCAAAGCGGCCAAGAACGGCCCGTATTGATGCTTCAACCATACTCGAACTTTATCTCCTTCAACGGCTGTAGCATTTTTGTAAAGGTGTGCATCTAGTACATAAGCCCTGCCTTGGCCCATGAGGAGGTGTCTGTTAATGGAATAGGCGACATCTTTCGCCTCCAATTCAGTGCCATCGTGGAACTTGACCCCTTTCTTTATGGTGAAAGTCCACACCAAACCATTTGGTGAGGTCGTCCAAGATGTGGCAATCCAAGGAAGGACTGTCCCGTTCACGCCCAGCTTTATGAGTGGGTCATAGAGATTAACTGCGACAGTACTACCCGTATCATCGGTACCAATGCAAGGATCGAGCATCCTTAGCCCAGACTTGGTGACCCTCAAAACTCGTTTCATACCCGTTGGAGTAGGGCTCGGCGACGGAGAAGGCGACGGAGAAGGCTTGGGAGTAGGCGAGGGAGAAGGTGAAGGCGAGGGAGAAGGTGAAGGCGAGGGAGAAGGTGAAGGCGAGGGAGAAGGTGAAGGCTGTGATGTCATATAATAAGCACCAAACGCCACTACTAGTACTACTGCGATGATTATGATAGTCTGTATTTGGGTTAACGCTTTTTTCGAGCAAAACATTTTTCATACCTTTCCTAAGGCGTGGAAAATATAGTTATCTAAGCTTAAAAAATTATTGTCGACTCTAAACTGTTATTGAATTAAAATTGTTATAATAGATTACAAGAGGATTCGGATTAACCCATAAAATCCGGTTTAAGACGGGCCTTCCTTTATAAGGGCTTAAATACACTGACAACCCGAGACGAGGTTAATCAAAATCCTCTACATTTTATTCTGACCCGAAGTTATGTTCTCCAATGTTTTGGATCTTAGAACATTAGTTCCATGGAGCTTGAGCGCTACATCTGACCTATAAAACGATACTTTTATTTATCCCAAAGTAAAATAATTTGAACTATAATGAAAATCAAGAGAATACATTTAATTATATCACTCTTTCTTTTAATAGAAATCTTTCTGGGATTTTACAATGCAAATTATACCTTCAGAACAAAGCAGCAAGATTTGACCTATCGAAGCGAAGACGAAATTACATGTATTAGCATTAACCCTACAGGAACACTGTTAGGTATTGGGGGTAAGAATGGTTCGGTAACTTTATTTAAAAGTGGGATATCCACCCCCCTGTGGAGGTATCACGGAAATTTCAATATACTTTCAATTAAATTAGCAGCTGAAAGTGACTACCTCGTCGTCCAAGACATTAACGACACGATCTCCCTATTCTCGAAAAGCCCTAATTTACATGAAGGTAAAATTTACCCTCTATGGGAACGTTTTATACTAGCCTGTAAGATAGGAGGCATCTATTCATCGGGGGGAATCCTCCCTGAGGTCTATATTGTAGCCTCAGTTGGAGGAAGCATACATCTCCTCTCAAAAACAGGCGAGACTCTTTGGATGTATCATACAGGATCAGATGGAGTGGTTACCACCTTCTCGAAAGACGGCGAATGGATAGCAGGAGGGGACTTAAATGGTAATATCTACCTATTTAAAATAGAATCCGCGAAACCTCGTTGGATCTTTCCAACTGGGATAAAAATAACATCAATAGCGATATCGTATAAAACTGAATATATAGTGGTAGGAGGAGAAACTAAGGATGGGAAAGGTCATATTTATTTATTATCTGTTAGAGACGGTGAATTAATTTATGATCGGCAAGTCGATCGCCCCATCCGGACTGTTTATATCTCTTACGATGGGAAAAACGTAGTCGCGGATAAGGATGATGGCACTGCAGCCGTCATTTATTATGACAATGGCAAAATTTTTGAGAATTCCCTCAATATCCAAAAAAGGATTCAATCGATAATGCCTTCAGTTTTTGGCTCCTATATTGTTGCATCCAGCCCCGATGGAGAAGTTTACTTCGTATATCTCCCTCGCCCTGCACCATTGTGGAGGTTTAACGTCCAAGAGGAGGGGTCTCTATTAGCCATAACTCAAGAAGCAGAATCTGTTTTCGTCTCCAACTCTCATACGATCTACCTCCTCTCCAATACAAAATTCAGTGAATTAATTCCAGGATCGAGAATCGGTTGGGCCGCTGTCTTTTTCCTAGGAGTCGGCGTAGCTTTGGTTCTCATCGTTTTTAGGGATGGGGCGATCAATTTAATTAAAATTGAAAAGGGCGACTATTTGAGCTTCATAATTGGGTTTTCGATGGGCGTAGCTATAGGTTTACTAACAAGTAAGAATATGGGTACAGCAGTCCTTATTTGCGGTGTAGGTACAGGTTTAGGAAGTTTAATTTGTTGGAGAAATAGGAGTATTCTCTCTTTTCTCTCTGGCTGCTACTTAGGTTTCTTCGGGTCAGGAGCAGCAGGATGTTTATTAGGCCTCATAATCTGGTTTAGTGGTGATGAAAGAAACATTTTCCAATTAATACTTGGTAACATGTTCAGCGGTTTGGAAATTGGGGTATTATTTGGCCCTCTCGGAGCAATCATTGGCACCTTTGTTACGGGTTTCTTTATTCAAAAATTCACGCGCCCCTATAAGAACGCTTGAGAAGCCGCCGTGTCCGGGTAGCATTCCCTTTTGGTTCCGCAAACCGTTTAACGCCTTCATTCCTATGCTCTCAAGTTTTTTCCCGGTCAACCCCCTGTTTACGCCTCTATAAGGCTCATTTCTCTTCGGTATGAAGTAGATGATCCTTGCCATCTCATGGGCGACGGCCACAATCGCCTTCTCCATGCACTTCCGCCTCGAGCGCAGCTCGTGAAAGTATATTTTTAGGCTGTTTATTGGGCTCTTAACTTGGACATTTACCCACTTATAGTACCCACCTTAATTCAAATGACCTACATTGATCCATCCTACGGTCTTCGGAGCTGATGTGCTAGTTGTTCGTGCGCGCACTATTTTTCATCACGAGCATGTGGTTTTAAAGACAGCGCTGATGGGGTTATTGCTAATCCCCCAAGGGCAGTGCATCGAAGTTCCGGGGGTAGCATATTTCCAACTGATATAACCGCATCGATTGTCTCGTCAAGGGGTATAGGATTGTAGTAACCCCCTAGAATGAGATCTGCGCATACAAACGCTGATGAAGCGGCCAATGCATTTCGTGTGTGGCATGGGATTTCGACCATCCCCTGCACCAAGTCACAAACCGAACCCATTGTGTTTTGGAATGATATCGCTGCTGCGTCACAGGCTTGTTGAGCGGTTCCCCCGGCAACTTCAACCACTGCTGCCGCAGACATGGCCCCAGCGGCGCCTATCTCCACTTGGCATCCGGCAACCTCCGCTGCAAAAGTGCCTCTAATTGCCAAGATTAGGCCTATTGCTGAAGCTGCACACATTGCTAGGACTATCTGCCTTTCATTGAGGCTCTTCTCCTCGGCAAGAGTCGTTATGACTCCAGGTATCGTTCCTGCTGAGCCTCCTGTAGGCGCGGCACATACCACTCCCATGCTACTGTTGACATGCATAACCGACAATGCCCTTGCAGCGGCTCGGGTGTGTATTCCTCCAATTGCGACTTTCCCTTTTTTTTCCGAGTCGATAATCAGCCCCGCAGTCGGTTCGAGCAGTTGCATTCCTCGCAGGTTTTTATCCAAGCCTTTGAGCATCGCTGTTTTCATGATTTCGTAACGGCGCCACATTTCCTGCGTCACTTCTTCTTCGGATATGCCAAGTAGTTTCGCTTCGTAGGCGAGAGCAATTCTTCCCAATGTATAACCATTTTTTCCAGCTAAATCAACCATCTCTTTTCCGCTATTGAAAAGCGGTTCCCCTGGCTGAGGGAAGAAGATGGGACTCGCCGTCCAGATCTCCATAATGTCTAGCATAGATCGTAACTGGATCAATTTTTGCTCACCTAAAGGACGCGACCTTTTGAAGTGGAGTAGCGTGCCCCCTCCTTGGGTCTGAGTTGAGGGCTGCTCAAGGTTTTCGGGCTCGTCTCCAAGGAATTGAACTATAGCTTGTCTTGCTTCATTTTTAATTTCGATAAGAACCTCATATGCGTCCCCAGTGAGTCGAACCTGCCAACCATTAAATTGAGTAACTTCAACGGCGCCGCCCCCGATCGATCTCGCGAGTGCACTTATGTTGCGGCCACTTTTCGATATCCCGCGGATCTCGATAGCGTTGGGATGGTCATCTGCCTTCAAGATGTCGACTTTAAAATTGATCTTTAGACCCGATTTTTTAGCATCTTCGAGTGCTTCAAGGAATCTTTCATCTGTTATTTTCCAGCCTAGGAGTCCCGTCGCGAAGCCTAGATCGCTTCCTTGTTGATGATAGACCGCAGCGTAGGAGCCATTTTTTGCGAAGATGATGTCGACGGAAGAAGGTTCATCATCTAGTAAATTTTTAATTAACCGACCGATATGGTAAGAAGCTGCAGTATGTGAACTGGAAGGGCCATGCATAATCGGTCCGATTACTTCATTGAAAATACTAATCTTTCTCACTCATAGTCCTCCTCTTCATGTACATTAAATACATTTATTAAGGTTCTTATAATAATATTGGAGAGAGAAGTTTTCAGATTTTTAATAAGAATTGGGATAAAATCGAGGCGAGAGAAGAGGATTATGGAATGTTTATTTTTAGAGATTATTTCGAAGATAAACAACATCTTGAAGACGGATTAAATTGAGGAATATCTTGAATAACTAGGCACTGATAATACTAGCTGGCAATATGCCTCTTTATTATAGAAAGAACGTTGAGGAGGCATAACTCGTTTTATAAGGCGGAGGTATTGTGAAAAGTTAGAGAGAAATCACTCACTAGGCGTTCAGGAAATTTGGGTTTAACTGTTAAATCTGTTCCTACATTATAGTTATGTAATGGACCTCTTTATCGATACCAAATTAAATGTGCTCACTGACGGTACACCCAAGTACTTTAAATCTTCACATGAGTGGATATTCCTACATCATCATATGGTTTCCACTCGCGCATGAGAGTGTTTTCAGGGGGGTTAAATAGGTTTTTCTCGTTTGTTTTTTTTTTTTTGGCTACTATTTTAATGTCTTGGGTGGGTTTTAGCTGTGATTGCATGTTTTTCATGTTTCAATGTGGCTTGATGCGTAGATGATTCAAAGAAACAGAAGAACCGGAGTGAATGCGAATCCTCTATATACTAATTTCTACTTATCAGGTAACGTGAATTATTTGCCAACGGAAGATAGTCAGGATAAGATGCTCAATCCGGGTGTCGCGCAGCCGCTCTTTACCACTGCGTTTCCACCGGATGAATTCGCGGCCCGCCGCGCGCATGTCATGGACCAGATCGGCTCGGATGCGATCACTGTGCTCCAAGGCGCAGGAGAGTATCCGGTATATATGAAGTTCCGTCAGAGCAACAACTTCTTCTACCTCACAGGAGTCGAGGTGCCGCGCGCCATGCTGCTGCTCGACGGCCGCACGAAGACAGCGACGCTCTTCTTGGCGCCGCGCGACGAACGCTTGGAGCGGTGGGACGGACCATATCTCGTACCGGGCGACGAGGCCGCCAAACTGACAGGGATCGCGAGAGTCCTCTCACGCGACCGGTTCGGTGAGGTGTTATTGCAAGTGGGGCGCGAGCGGAAGACTGTCTACACACCCTTGCGTCGGGAGAGTCTCAACTCGGCTGCGCCAGAGGATACCTTGGGGCACATGGCCTCGACCATTGACGACCCTTGGGACGGCCGGCCATCACGTGAAGCCGCATTTGTCCAGAAACTGCGGGCGTTGCTATCTCATATCGAGGTTCGGCCCCTTGACCAGATCTTCGACGCGATGCGCGTGATTAAGAGTCCTCGCGAGATCGCTATAATGCGGGAAGCGAATCGCATCGCGGGGCGTGCCCTCATGGAGATGATGCGATCGACGACACCGGGGATCTACGAGTACGAGTTAGAAGCCATCGGTCAGTACTTCTATCACGCAGCCAATGGGCTACAGGGGTATTATGCGCAGGTTTTAGGAGGCAAGAACCATATCTTCTTACGGTACCATAAGAACGAGACCGAGCTGAAGGACGGTGATCTAGTGACGGTGGACTTTGGCCCGGACTATAAATATTATGTAGCGGATGTCAAGCGGCTGTGGCCAGTAAATGGCAAGTTCAACCCCTTACAACGCGAGTTATATACAGCTTTCCTGCTCTGCTGGGAGGCGATGGAACAGTCGATCAAACCAAATATGAAGCCACGGGATGTCATCCATGATGCGGTCTTGAAGATGGATCAGGTGCAGGCGACTTTCAAGTTCACCAATCCAAAGGTTAAGGAGGCGGTTGCCAATATGGTTGACCGACTGCGAGCGTTGACCGGCAATAGCTTCGGGCACTCAGTCGGGATGGAACCCCACGACCAAGCAATGGGCGAACCGCCATTCGATATGCTCAAGCCGGGGATGGTGTTCGCCATAGAATTCGGCTTGAATCTGCGCCTTCCGGAAGAAGGCGCGTACGCGATGATGGAGGACAATTACGTCGTGACGGACACTGGTATTGAGAACTTATCCGCTTCCATTCCACGGGAGCCCGACGACATCGAGAAAGTGATGGCTGAGCGGGGTCTTTTCAAACCATGACAGAAGCCAACGCGAGACTCGACGGGTGCCGGACGCCAACCGTAGGTCGGCGGAGCTAGTGACGCGCATTTCGAAACGAAAAGGTGCGGCAGCACCTCCGCCATACCAGCCGGTGTGGCTAAAGTCAATCACCGCTCTGCACGCTCGCGAATATTTTTCATAGTAGCCAGCTTGGATGACGAAGTAGAAAAATGCCTCAGGATTTGTTTCCAGTCCATACTTATAGAAGTCATCTTAGTTACTCCACTTCTACAAGAAAAGCTGTTGCCACATATTCATTATGAAGTCCTTGTTTGCGTGCAGTCAAGTGCTTCCTTTTGATGTAAGACCAGCGAACGACGACCTTCGCGCGCGCCTCCCGGGGGCGACCGGGTTGTATATCGGCTCGACGAAGTGGCTGAAGACCTGGCAGTCCACGCCCCCCTCTACGAGCCTCGGGATGTCGACGTGGCCCTGGCTCGACCTCGTGTGGAGTGTCCTCTTCGCCCCCGCCTCGATGACGTAGGCGGAGTCTGGGAGGGTGGCGAGGACGGCGTCGCAGTGGAAAT
>Ga0315277_10005685_pt1 | contig 16404 bp, 8 predicted proteins | sample YL17G05_15_MG_FD_203695 | JGI IMG/M metagenome (GOLD analysis project Ga0315277, IMG submission 203695) | Sediment microbial communities from Yellowstone Lake, YNP, Wyoming, USA - YL17G05_15 | ecosystem: Environmental > Aquatic > Freshwater > Lake > Sediment | place: USA: Wyoming | collected... | reverse complement strand
TTCGTGGGCCGCGACCAGCACCTTCCGTGGTGATTTGCATGTTTCCATCCTGCAGCATATAACTGAATCGGGGCCGTGGCGCTAAGGGATGATTCTCTCATTCGACGAGGATCGAGACAGAGCAGGACAAACTCGGTTTTGGCTTCGGGCGTCATGGACCAGACGATGTTGGGCATTTCCTTGTACCGCAGAGCCAACCATTTGGCCCAGGCGCGGGCATTATCCACTGTGATGTGCTTGCGGCAGGTCTGGTGATAAGCCATCACGTATAAGATCATGTCTCTTTCCCGTGCGGCCTGGATCACCGCGTCCACGTTCTTGAAGTACGCCTCATTGGGCGTCCGCGGATCGTCATTGAGCCAGGGTTTCTGTCCGTACATACTGGCGCCGGTCCCGTCCCCCACACCCACGAGCATGGTCTGCACGAACACAAAGCCTTTGTCCTTGGACTTGTCGAGGATCAGCCGGGCGTCCTCCAGCGTGTAGCCTCGGAACAACTCCCACTGCGTGGTGCCCAGCCAGAACACGGGCTGGCCCTGTCGATTGACGAAGTAACGACCGTTCGAACTGACCTGGACGGGCCAGGAGATCGACGCGGCGGCGGCGACGGATGTGCAAGAGGCAACGAAGGCGGCCAGCAGCAGTCTTCTCACTGTGAGACTCCCTTCGATTGTCGGGAAGCAAGATCCGGCCTGTCCGGGATTGCCGGTGCTGCGATCGCCGGCAGGCTGGGCGGCGCGACATGGGCATCGCCCACGAGGTACTGGAATATCAGGTAATCAACGAGTTCGTGGTAGGCGTATCCCACCTGTTTCATGCAGTGCCCCGTATGTTCCGCGACAAACGCGCCCGCCGCCCGAGCGCCACCGTTCGCAAAGACCTCAGTGGCCGCCTTCTCCAATAGCTGCTGCACGGCAAGGAACCTCTCTTCCGCAGGCTGTATGACACGCTGAATGTCGTGCAGGGCATCCTGATATCTCAGGTTATCGGCCAAGCTGTGCACCAACCGGAAGTTCCACTGTGCCTGGGTCCGGTCGGCTCTGGTGAAGTCCGCCGGATGGTCCCAGGTATCGGGCAGGTCCGTGACACCGCCATAGACCGGGACGAAACAACTGGTGTAGGCCGGCCCGTAGGCAAACCAAAGGCAATCGCCAATCTCATGTGGAAGCCTGTCCCGCAACTGGGCCACGAACACGTACCCGCTCGTGGGCGTACCGATAGCGCGCTCGGGCCGAATACCCAGCAGTTCGAACAACTCCGGGGGACCCCAGGGCCGAGCGAGGGGACTCTTCTTCCCGCTGGGTTTGAAAGCCCGATGTTCAGTCAGATCGAACTGGGTCCCCTGGTAGTCGTCTCTCATGAGGTTCATCAGCGCCGCGACACTGACCGGTCTGTCCGGCTTGACAGAGAACGGGTACCGGTCCACCAGGGGGTCGCCCGTGGCCGTCAGTCCCAGGGACGGGGCGACCAAGCTCAACGCCCGCCATTCGCGCAGGGAGTTCTCTCGGCTGCCGGGAGTTCCATACACTTCGTTCCAGACAAAGGGCTTACCCTTCTCCCAGAATCCCAGTGCTTCCGCCAGGGAAAAGAGGTTGGAAGAGGCCAGAAAACGATCTGAATTCGTCAGGTTCACCTGGCCGATGCGGCTACGGTTCGCGGTGCACGCCACCTCGCCGTCCGGAACCCGCTGGGCGCACCAGACCCCGCCGGGCCGGCCGCTGGAGGCGGTCCAATCGGTCCCCGGGCCGAAGATCTCCATGAGCCAGGCTTCTTTCTCGTCGGCAATCGGCAAGGCGACCCCGGCGAGCGGAGCACGATAGTATTGGAACCCATACTGCTCCACCATTGAGCCAATGACCCGAATGGCTTCGCGTACTGTCCTGGCCCGCATGAGGCCGTTGGCGATAAGCGAGGTGGTCCAGTGATTGCTGTTGGGTCCCACGACGCCCTTGGAACAGGCCAGGCCAGAGCGCATGGGGATGAACTCGATGGCGATGGTCACACCGAACTCGTTCATCCCGCCGGTTGTCATACTTTCGACGTTGCCGGCCAGGAGAATGGTGCGAAAAGTCTTCTCGATCGGCAAGAAACCAGCCAACTCATAGCCCTTCTGCAGATTGGCCTGATATTCGCGGTAGGTCTTGGGACGGGGCATATTCCAGTACATGGGCAGCTTTGTGCCGGCGGGATACTCCTGCGCCGGCATGACGTGGATCAAGCCCATCACGTCGCCGTCACAGGAGCTCGCCATCATCACTGAGCCATCGGCGGTGACTTGTCGGCCGACCATGACCGTGGTGCAGCCCCACCCCCGCGATGCCACCATCCCGACCATGCCGCCAACCAGCAGAAACAGAACCTGCGTCGTCCACATGGCCTGCCAGATCCGCGTCATACATGCCTCCGGAGACTGATGAAGGAATACTGATAATGAAGGACGGAAAGGAGACCCCGGAGCGTCCTGTCAAATCATCAATCATCAATCATAAGTCATCAATCTTTAGATTTCCCATCCCTGGCGGAAATAGCCGTGAATCAGAGGCTCCGCCTTCGGCGCGTTGATCGCTCGCATACTGGGACCATCCCAGTGAATCGTCTCGCCCGTCCGCAGCGCCACCGTCCCCAACAGAACCAACTCCGTCAGATGTGCAGCATAGTCGAAGTTCGAACTGGCCGGCGGACCGCCTTTGCAGGCGTTGATCCAGTCGCGATGATGACCCTGCGAGCGGGGGAGGGTCTGCGGCGGCTGTTGGCACTCCTTCATCTTCTGCTCGGGAATGATCCGCGGCGACTCGCTCCAGGACCCCGACAGAATGGCCCCCTGATCGCCCACAATCAGCGACCCACCCAGCCGGGGCAGATTTCGGTTGGGTTCCAGGCAATCGGGGCGCGGCGGCATCGGACCGCCATCGTACCAGAATACATCGACCTCCGGGGATGAGGCGTGGGCCGGAAACTCGTAGTGGTACAGGGCCGCCATAGGCGCGGTTTCCTCGCTCAACTCCGAGGAGCTGGCCTCGATCATCGTCGGGTGCCCCAAGTCCAGAGCCCAAACCGCCGTATCCAGCGTATGGCAGCCGTAGTTGCCCAAGGTCCCGCTGCCGAAATCCCACCAGTAATGCCAGACCAAAGGGGCATAGGCCGGATGGAAGGGGCGCTCCGGAGCCGGGCCCAGCCATAGATCCCAATTCAAGCCTTCCGGCACCGGCGGTGTTTCCTTCGGGCGTTCGGTCAACCTCATACGAGGGGGCCCGCCTTGCCAGCCGTGCACCTGCCGCACCTTGCCGATTGCCCCGTTCCGGATCCACTCGACGGCCCGGCGGATGTCATCGGACGAATGGCCGTGGTTGCCCATTTGCGTGGCGACCTTCGCCTCGCGTGCCGCCGCCGCCAGTCGGCGCGCCTCATAGATCGAATGGGTGAGTGGCTTCTCGCAATATACGTGCTTTCCCGCCTGGATCGCCGCCATGCAGGCGACGGCGTGCACGTGATTCGGAGTGGCAATCAACACGGCATCGATGTCTTTCGACGCCTTCTCGAGCATGACGCGATAGTCCATGTAGACACTGCAATCGTGAGGGCTGGCGGAGCCGTTCTGACTGAAGTACTCCTCGATCGCCTTTAACGCCGGTCCGCGCCCGCCGTGGTGCTTGTAATAGAGCTTGCTGTTGTCCCAGAACTCGGCCGGATCGCAAATCGCCACGATCTTAACGTCAGGGTGCGTGAGCAGGGTCTTGATGTTCGTGATTCCCTGCCCGCCCGTGCCAATCACCGCTACGTTCAACTGCTCGCTTGGCGCGACATGCCCCGGACCACCCAGGACGTGGGATGGGACAATACTGGCCACGGTAAGTCCAGCGGCGTTGGCAAGTAATCGGCGACGACTCAGCACTGGGGTATGACGCATCTCGTGACTCCCTGTGACAAGGCATTTAGACAGCACGAAGACTTGACGCGAATGAGCGTACATCTCGCCTGACAGGCTGTCAACCGCTCCCATTGGCCGGATCGCACATACGTCACATTTCCACAGGGCCGTACTTGTGTTTTGCCGTAACGTGTGCATCCGCTACAATGGCCGGCGGCAGGACAGTCTCGCTGTCTAAGACCACTTGCTACACAACAGGTCTCTTGGGCGTGAGGAGAAAACGAAAGATGAAAGCGTACATTCGCCAGGTGAATCTCCTTGCGGTGTTGATCGCGGCAATCGTTGGGCCGTCGGGAACGGCAGCCCGGGCCACAGTGAACGTCACGCTGGATCCGGCCGTGCAGTACCAGACGATTCGAGGCTGGGGCGCCGCGTCGGGGAGTCCCTCTTGGGCCTCGCCCTTGCTGCGGGAGGCCGTGGTCCACGAGGCTGTCAACGAGTTGGGCCTCACGCGGCTGCGTCTGGAGCTGCCCTCCGGTAACCGCAGCGATACGAAGCCGTGGGAGCAGCCCAACGACGATTGGGACGCCCTGCACATCAACTGGCCCGGTTTCAATACGGCCGATATGAACGAGCGAGTCACCGAGATGGTGCTTCCATTCAAACGGGCGGTGGAGGCAAACGGCGAGCCGTTCAACCTGTATGTGAGCCCGTCCCTTTTCGACGGTGGCAGCAGCGGGGCCGCCCCGACTTGGCTTCTGAACAACCCCGGTGAGTATGCGGAGTTTGCCTTGGCCGTCCTGCTGTACCTGAAGGACACCCATGGTATCGAGGCGGACTACTATTGCATCCTGAACGAGGCGGGCAACAATAACCCCTTCAACGCCTCGGTGGTAGCGGAGATGATCAAGGCCCTGGGCCCGCGACTGCAAGCCGCCGGCCTGTCTACCACGATCCAGTTTCCGGAATCCGTGAACGCCCAGACCGCCTGGAGCAGCTATATCCAAAACGTTCAAGGTGATGACGACGTGTGGCGGTACATCGGCTGTCTGAGCTATCACCTGTACGGGACGAACGACCCGTATCGCAGCCAGATCGGCAGCCTGGGCGCCTCGCTGGGTCTGCCCACCGCGCAGACCGAGTTCATGGATCTAACCATGAATCACCTGTATGACGACCTGACCCTTGGCAGGGTCTCGTACTGGGAGATTTATGGGCTGGGACAGTGCCTGCAATGGAATCCGGACAACACGTCGTTCAGTCGCATACGGCAGTATTGGAGCTTCCGACAGGTGATGCACTTCGTCCGCCCCGGCGCGGTCCGCATCGGGGCTGTCTCCAGCGACTCCAACCTGCGTGTGCTGGCCTTCGCTCGCGACGGCCGAACGACCGCGGTGTTGATCAACGGTTCCGGCTCTCGCGCGGCGAATCTCGTGAACCTGCCGGTGGGAACCTACGGCGTTTGCCAGTCCGTCGGGGGCGGCGCTTGCCAAGAGCTTGGTTTGCAGGCGGTGGCGGCCCCCCAAGGCACGGTCGAGACCGGCGCACTCCCTGTCACCGTGCCGTCCAACGCCGTACTGACCGTGTACGCCTATCCGGGAGCGAATCGGCCGCCCACCGTGACCGACTTCAAGGCGACGCCGGACTTCCTGACCCTGTCGGGACCCGGTCGCTCGGCAGCTTCCATAGTGACCTTGTCCGCCTTGGCCACGGACCCCGAGCGCGACCCGCTATCCTACCAGTGGTCCGTCGCGAGCCAGCCCGCCGGAGCCAACGTGTCGCTGACGACAGCCGATTCGGCGGCGACGTCGGCCACCGGCCTGACCCTGCCGGGCGAGTACGTCTTTACCGTCGTGGTCGCCGATGGCACGAACACGGTGACGCACAACGTCGTGGTGCATGCTTATGCCGACAACCAGCCGCCGATCGCCATGGACGTCCACAACCGCCTGCCGGTGATAGTGACATTGCCGGCCGGCAATACGCAATTGCGCTGCGGTGGTCTCGACTTGGAAGGGGATCCGCTGACCTATCGGTGGAGCCTGTTGAGCCAGCCGGTGGGCGCCGCTGCCGTGCTGGGCGCTCCCACCGCCACCACGTGTCCCGTCACGAACATGACCGTCGCGGGAGACTATGTCTTCCGGCTTGAGCTGAGCGATCCAACGCATACCGTGTCGGAGGAGCTGACCGTGACGGTCTATCCGCCCAATCCCTCGGCGCCCGCGATCTCGAATGTCGCGGCCTCGCCGGCCAGCCTGACGCTTCCCATCGGGACGACACATCTGTCGGCGACCACGAGCGATCCGGATGGCGATCCCGTCAGCCTCTGGTGGTCGGTCAAGAGCAGACCCGCCGGTGCCTCGCCAGTGTTCTCCGCCCAAAGCTCCCCCGACTCCGACGTGACGGGTCTGACGGTCCCGGGCACCTACGTCTTCACGCTCCACGCAGTGGACCGGACGAAGGCGGCCCAGCGGGATGTCACAGTAACGGTCAAGGACGGTGGGACACGCAGGTAGGCCGGTTGGTAGAGGTGAGAGCCATGAAAGGAGCGTGCAACCGTGCGTGCAGTCAAGAGTAAGGCCGCTTATGGTCCCCAGGACTTTGCCATGCCGGGAGCGTGGCGAATTATGTGTGGCCTCGTCCTGGCCGTTGTTGTCTTGAATGACCCCGTGTTGGAGGCGGCGGATGCGATCGTGACGATCCATCCGGACGCGCGCCATCAAACCATCTTTGGATGGAGCGGGATAGCCTGGTACCCAAAGGTCTCGCCGGAAGTCAGGGACGAGGTGTTGGACGAGGTCGTGAGCGACCTGGGGTTGACCTGGCTGCACTGGGAGGTCCCCAGCGGCAATCGCAGCGAAGGAAGGGGTTGGGAATGGATCAACGACGACGCCGATGCGACGCACATCCACTGGCCGGCCTTCGGCACGGGGCGCGTCGATGCATCGGTCCGGACCTGGGTGCTCCCATTCAAGCGACGTGTCGAAGCCCGTGATGACCGGTTTGGTCTCGTGATCTCACAGACCTTTCACAAGGGTGGCAGCACCGGCAGCGTGCCCGCCTGGTTGCTCCAGAGCCCCCCGGAGTTCGCCGAGTACGCCACCTCGCTGCTGCTGTACCTCAAGAATTCCCATGGCCTCTCAGCAGACTACTACGTGATCTGCAAAGACGCCGGCGATAGCGAAGACAATCCCTAAGAAGTGCCGATCATGGCCCAGATGATCAAGACACTCGGACCCCGACTGCGAGCATTGGGCCTGTCGACAACCGTGCTTTTCCCGGAATGTCACGACGCAAACACCTCCTGGCGCTTCATCCAAGCGGTACGTGAGGATGGCGATCTCTGGCCTTTTGTGGGAATGATCGGTTATCACCTGTACGGCGGCCCGGCACGAAATACGGATCGGCCCAAGATTCGCGATTTCGCCGTCGCCAAGGGGCTTCCCATCAGCCATGCCGGCTCGGACGGGATCACCCTCGATACGCTGCATGATGATTTGACTTTGGGCGACGTTTCCTACTGGTCGCTTGTGGGTCTCGGCGGGCCCGGGCCCGGCGGCGCCTTCGACTTCCATCTCGACAATGCCTCTTTCAGCCGGGGCGCTCAGTACTGGCAATACCGCCAAGTGATGCACTACGTACGACCGGGAGCCGTCCGCATCGAGGCCATCTCCGATGTGCCCGCTGTCCGGCCGCTGGCTTTTGTCCACAGGGGCCGGACCACGATGGTGCTGCTCAACAACGCGCCGCCCCGGCAGCCACGCTCGGCGACCCTCCGCAGCCTGCCGCCCGGAGACTATGGCGTCTGCCAGTGCGTCGGCGTAGGGCCATACGAAGAACTGGGCGTTCGTCGCGTGCGCGCAGACGGCATCCTCGACATCAACCTGCCTGCTGATTCCGTGCTCACTATCTATCCGCACCCGGGCAAGAACCAGCCACCGACGGTCGTGGACTGGAAGGCCGAGCCCTATTTCCTTAAGACGCCGGCCAGTCAAGTCAGGCTCTCGGCGACGGCCCAAGATCCAGATCTCGACCGGCTGTCGTATTCGTGGTCCGTGACCGGGCAACCGCCGGGGGCCAAGGCCATGCTCGCCGATCCGCAATCCGCGAGACCCTCGGCCAGCGGCTTAACCGTGCCGGGGTGCTACGTCTTCACTGTAACCATCCGCGACGGCGTGAATGAGGTCAAGCGGGACGTTCGGCTCAACGTATACGCAGGCAACCAGCCACCGATGCTCTTTGACTTGCACAATCGCCTGCCGGTGCAGGTCATACTGCCGCAAAGCCAGACCGTGCTCCGCGGCGGCGCCATGGACTTGGAGGGGGACAAGTTGACATACCGGTGGAGCGTGGTGAGCCAGCCCCCGGGCTCGGCGATTCGACTGGAGACGCCGAACGAAGCAAGCTGCCGCGTGAGCAATATCACCGTGCCGGGGGATCACGTGTTCAAGTTCGAGACCAGCGATGGAACAACCACCGTCTCCGATAGCCTGACGGTAACGGTTTATCCCTCTGCACGATGACAGGGACGCTCGGGGAGATCGACCGTTCGCGCCGGCCCCTTCACCACGCCCGCCAGCCCGAATTCGACAGCACCGTTTCCAGGCAGAACGCGCCATCGCCTGCAATCCGGCCGAATCCGGTTGACACCACGGGATGCCCTGTTACTGTGGATGTCGTGTGCGTCCCATCGCTGTTTTTCGAGCCGCAGAGCCATCTGATCTGATGAGGAGACCGAGCGGTGTTCAACTTGAGAATAGCTGCTGGTTGGAGGGCGATCCTGAGGTATGGGTATCGGTCGGTCCCTTGTCTGAGGCGCGGCTCACATATGGTGCTCATCGTGTGTTTTGGCATACACGGGACAGGGGGGTCGGCTGAAAAACCGTTCTTCACTGACATCACGGAGGCATCGGGAATTGCCCAGCTCGTGACAGATCACTATGCTGCTCACCCCACTTGGTGGCTCAGCGGCCTGCATCTGGTCGACCTCGACGCAGACGGCGACCTGGATCTGTTCCTGAGCGCCCATGGAAAAGGCGACAGCCTGGCGGCTTTGAACGATGGCTCAGGCCATTTCACGCGAGCTGCGGGCACCTATCCGTCCACTGAGATCCATCTGTGCTACGACAGCGATGAAGACGGCAGGATCGATCTGACCATGACTTACCAGGACGGAGGCGGCCAATGGTGGCGCAACCGCTCGAAGCCAGGTGAGCTGCTCTTCGATCCGACCGGCATCACCCGCGGCACCAACACCGCTCGCCGACAGGCCATGATCGACATCAACCATGACGGCCACGTGGACTGGCTTCGCGGCACCGACACGGGCATTGAATTCGATTTCGGAGATGGCCATGGCGGCTTCGCAAAGGGCAGCTCCCGGTTGGCAGTGACCCAGGGCCGGGACGAGGTGCTCTGTCTGCCCTGCGACATCGACGGTGACGGCGACATCGACCTTCAGGCCGAATGGGGTCACTACAGCGCGCCCGACGGCAACTGCCGGATCTATCGCAATGACGGGGCAATGACCTTTACGGACGTGACCGCCGACGCAGGACTGCCCGGGACGGGTACGGCGATCAAGGGGGTCGGCGATGTTGACCAGGATGGCGACCCTGATCTGATCTGCCTGGAGCACAGGCAGCACTTCGAGATCTATCTCAACGACGGCACTGGCAGGTTTGTGAAGAAGGACGGGGCGATCCGGGGCATCAAGAAAGGAGCGGCGTATGCGTCATGGGGGATCGCTGTGACAACTGACTTCGATAACGACGGGGTCGCGGACATTCTGGTCAACGGCAAACACTTCTTGAAGATTCTCAAAGGAACCGGCGGCGGCTATTTCCAGTACGTCAATGCCATTTGGGGCATCGCCGACGTCTCCGCGGCCTCCATCGATGATGGCCTGTGCTTCGGCGATATCGATGCCGATGGCGATCTCGACATCGTGGGGTACACCTCCATCGACGGACAGAGGCGATTTGCCGTCTATCGCAATGACTTGCCCTCGCTCAACTGGCTTCGCATCCGCTTGATCGGCTCGCGTGGCAACCGGGGAGCGGCGGGCGCGAAGATCCGCGTCTACACGCCCGGCGGGAGCGCGCTCCTCTGGTACGAGCAGGTCGCCGTCTACGATAGTCAGGCGGCCGCCAGCTGCTACGCGCTGCCTGTCACGGAACGCCACTTCGGCCTGGGCAAGCGCGAGACTGTGGACGTTAGTGTTGAGTTTTACCCCTCCCGCCGCCTCATCTGGAAGCGTGGCGTCAATGCGAATGAGACGGTGGAAATTCACGAGCGATCTCCAGATGAGGAGCCGTCCGAGACGGAAGGTGGAGGGTCGGCGCCTTTCGGCCGCATGAAACAACGCCAACTGGAGCACATCACGCTCGTCTATACGCCGGAAAGCCAGGGCAACGCCCGTGACATCATTCGGTACGCCGTCCAGTGCAACCAGCGACCCGCGCAATGGTTTCAGCCAGCCGCGCCGGTGGCGCAGAAGGTTTACTGGATGGGCAGGAAAGACTGGCGGAACAAGCCGGAGACATACGGCTTTCCCTACGCCAACGGATCGGACGCCTATTTGCCGGCCAGCGACGTGGACTTGCCCACCCAATTGACCTACATCGCAGACTCGATGGCCATTCCCGCGGGCGGGCCGTCAGTCGATCGCATGATCCGGCTTCTGCAACTGCCCGAGGGCGCAGGCCCCGGGGAGCTTTACACGCAGCTCAAGCAATCACATGAATTCTTCTTCGTGTTCACCGCGTATTTCATCCTGCCGCACGAGTTGACCCACGGTTTCTGTAACCACCTGGCCTATCCCCAGCAGCCCCGATGGTGCTACGAGGGGATCGCCCAATGGGCGGCGTACAAGATTCAAGGGCAGTTGCGGTCGCCACGCGAGGCCGACATGATCGATCAGTATTACCAACTGCTGTGGGAACGCGGGACCGGCCTGAAGGTCCGGGACTTTGCGCGAGCCGATGAGTTGGGCGCGGACGGCTTGGACACGCCGAACTATGCCTGGTACCATGCGGGTTTGCTGTGCATGTTTCGCCAATTGGAAGAAATGAAAGGCGGCGAACTATTGCCCGCGCTTCTGGAAGCGATCCGACGACGCCACCCCGGGGCGCGGAGCGTGCCTCAGGACCAGATGATTCAGACGTTCTCCGAAGTGATCGGTCAGGATTTGAAGCCATGGTTCAAGGAAAGGTGGAATCTCGGCAGCACCAGTCGATGAATACGCCCGGAACACCTTAGGTCCACCGGACAATGGAAACTAATTCTCCTTTCAAAAAAGTGGTCACTTATCCCTCTGGGGGACACACCCGATGAAAGACAGCATGTCTGGCCGCACGAATCGTCGTCGCTTCCTGCAAACAACCGCCGGATCAAGCATCGGCATGTTGGCGGGAGGCCTTTGTGCCCAAGACACCAAGGCCCACAGCGAGCCTGGTGAAACCCCGAAACCAGCCTCAGACTCGGCCGCTATCCCGCCTTCGAGTGGAGTTGCCAAGAAATTCTGGATCGATCCTAGCATCGCGGCCTGGGCTCCCGGGCCGTGGCGGAAGGTTCATATCGAGTACCATACGTCCCGGCACATGCCGCGGCTCGCCGAGCGTTTCAATGCGGACGAATTCGGAGATCAGTTGCTGGCAGCGCACGTCAGTGGTGCGACCGTATTCGCCAAGGATATGTACGGCTATTCCTACTTTCCCAGCACGCACGGGCGGATGCATCCCAATCTGTCGTTTGACCTTCTGGGAGCGCAGGTGGCGGCGCTCCGGAAGCGGAAGATCCAGGTCCTGGCTTACTACATGACGACCCTTAATCCCCAACTTGCGGAGAGCCATCCGGAATGGCTGAACGTCCACCGACCCCCGGTCAGCCCCACCTCCAAGTCCGAGAAGGCCCCTCCCACCGACCGAGAATATAACCCGTGGGAGTGGTCTCTTAGCCTTGCCCAGGAGGATTTCGTGAAAGAGGAACTTGCGCGGCTCAAAGAGCTTGTCTCGCGCTATGAGCTCGATGGCGTGTGGCTCGACGGCATTGGCTCCGATGCGCTAAGCACGTCCTTTCTTAAGCGTGTCCGCGAGGTGATCAAGGAAACGCGCCCAGCCTGCCTCGTGTGCCCCCAAAACCAAGGTAGCGCCTACGGTCTTGCCGAGCGAGCCCCGCTTTTCGACTACTCGTCCCAGGAGGCGCTCTTCACGGACGCACAGCACTATGGCTACCACTACTGGCCGACGGTGATTCGCTACGCGCGCGGTTTCGGGAGACCCTTCCATGGCTGCACCGTCATCTTCAAGGACTTCTGGGCGGACTTCGGCGGTTTGAAATCGCCCGCGCAAATGCACACGGAAGTCGCCGCCTTTGTAGCGCAGGGTGCGAGATCGGACATCGGCGACCAGGTGCCTCCCGACGGCCGGCTCGATCCGGCGGTGTACCACGTCATCGGACAGGCATACAAGGACATTGAACGGATCGAGCCGTACCTGGAAGAGGCTGCGCCGGTGACCGAGGCGGCCCTGCTGGCAGGCGGCGACGCCCCGTGTAATGAGGTGAATTACGGCTGGGTCAAGCTGCTGAACGAGTCGCGGGTCCAGTTCGACATCGTGGAGCGCGAGACGAAATGGGAAGAACGCTACGCGCTGCTCGTATTGCCGGAGAACGCGTGGGTGGATCAAGCCCTGGCCTCCCGCCTCCATGCCTTCATCGCCAGGGGCGGCGCCGTGATTGCCGCTCACCAGTCGGGCCTGCTGGCGGGCACAAAAGAGAGCTGGCTCGAACCATACGGGCTGCATTACGAAGGAATGTCTCCTTTCACGCCGGCCTATATGGTGCCGCGCGTCAATTTCACGGGCGATATTCCGTCGTATGCCTATGCCCTGTACGAGGGCGCTTCCCAATGGCGCGCCGAATCACCCGCGGCAACCCTGGCCGTGCTGGGCGAGCCGCTCTTCCAGCGCAGCCCCGAACACTACATGAGCCATCTGCAAACGCCGTTTGATCATGCCACCTCCTATGCGGCCCTGGCCAGCAGCGGCCGGCTCGGCCTAGTGGCTTTTCCCGTGGGACAAGGCTATTACAACCAGGGATTCTGGATTTATCGCCAGACCTTTCAGAAAATCCTCCGTGAAGTGCTTCCAGTCCCCTTGCTCCAGAGCGATGCCCACCTCAGCACGGAACTGTCCTTGACCCATCAGGCGCCGAAGCCGGGCCGAAAGGAGCGCTATTTGGTGCACCTGGTGAACTACTCGCCGGTGCGGAAGACTCCGAAGCATACTGACTTCTATGATGATCCCGTTCCCCTGAGCAACGTGACGATTCGTCTCAACTTGCCGCTCAGAGTCTCGACGGCAAAGGCGCTTTACGCGGGTCAGGAGTTGCCGGTGCGGCGGGATGCCAGCGGCGGAGTCGTGGTCCTCGTCCCCCGAGTAAACATTCATGAGGTGGTGTGCTTTGAACTGTCCTAAAGCAGGAGCGTTCGCCCGCGTCTGGCGGATCGTCAGTCGCAGCCAACCCCAAGACCAGTGGAGAAGGACATGATTGATAGACTAAGCAGAAATCGTAAACGAAGGAATCCCGGTTTCGCGGTGTTGATTGCGTTATGCCTTGCCGCTCAGAATTCCTCCGCCGCTGCCGCAACTGCGGATTTCTTCGTTTCTCCGCAAGGCCGGGACCAATGGTCGGGACGACTGGCCGAGCCGGACGGCAATGACGGTCCCTTCGCCACCGTTGCGCGAGCACGCGACGCCGTGCGGGACTTGCTCAAGTCGCGGCAAGAGGCACAGCCGGTGCGCGTGGTGCTGCGTGGCGGGACATATTACTTCGATCAGCCGCTCGAATTCGGCCCGGATGATTCGGGTACGGAACAAGCGCCCGTCGTTTACACGGCTGCCGTCGGAGAGCAAGTCGTGCTCAGCGGCGGGCGTCGCATCGAAAACGGTCATGGGGGCGAACTCCATGGGATGAAGCTCTGGGTGGCTGACGTCCCGGAGGCCAAGGCCGAAACGTGGCGCTTCCGGCAGCTCTTCGTGAACGGCCAGCGGCAGCCCCGGACGCGGCTGCCGAAGCAGGGGGAATATCAAATCGAGGCCTTGCCGGACGTTGTGATTGCCAACGAGACCTGGGACAAGCCGGTGCGACGATTTGTTTATGCCGGCACGGAGATCCAGCGCTGGCACAACCTGGTTGATGTGGACGTCGTGGCTCCCTGCCGCTGGGTGGACAACCGATTGCCGATTCAGGAGGTCGATCCGGACAAACGCCTCGTCACCTTCGACCGCTCCAGCGTGTTCAACCTGGTTGAGCTGTACCATACCCAGCCCTCGACCTACTGGGTGGAGAACGTCCTGGAGGCGCTGGACACGCCGGGCCAGTGGTACCTCGACCGGCCCCTGGGCCGGTTGTACTACCTGCCGGTCGGAGGCCAGGATATGGCTACCGCGGAGCTGGTCGCCCCCCGGCTGGCGCAAATCGTCAGGGTGGTCGGCCGGTCCGATGCCCAGGTCCGGTTCCTGCGGTTCGAGGGTCTCACGTTTGCGCACACGGAATGGCAGCCGCCGGCCGACTGGGCCGCATCGTCTCAAGCCGCCGCGGACGTCCCCGGAGCTCTCTTCCTCACGCATGCGACCCGTTGCACCATCAGTCAATGCCGCGTGGAACACGTCGGCACGTACGCCGTTGAAGTGGGCGCGGGGTGCCGCGACATCGAAATCTCGCATAACCGGCTAACAGATTTGGGCGGAGGTGGCGTCAAGGTGGGGCATGAAAGCCAACGCACAACCGTAGCGGATAACGAGATTGTTCACGCCGGCCGGCTCTTCATGAGCGCGGTCGGTGTGTGGGTGGGCCACAGCGCAGAGAATAACATCATCCATAACCACATTCAGGATCTCCACTACTCAGGAATCTCGGTCGGCTGGCAGTGGAACTTCGGGCCCAGCAAGGCAGTGAACAACATCGTTGAGCACAACCACATTCATGACCTGGGGCATGGCCTGTTGAGTGACATGGGCGGCATCTATACACTGGGACGCTCTCCGGGCACGCGGCTGCGGTACAACGTGATCCACGACGTCAAGGCTCGCGCCTACGGCGGCTGGGGCATCTACCCGGATGAAGGGAGCAGCGAAATTCTCGTCGAGAACAACCTGGTGTATCGGTGCAGCTCCAGCCCGTTCTTCGCGCACATCAATCGCCAGATCACCGTGCAGAACAATGTCTTTGCCTTCGGCGAGCAATGCCAGGTCGAACGCGCCGGAGCAGCGCCCGGACCGGAGCAGGAGTACGTGTTTCGGCGGAACCTCGTTTACTACCGCCAGGGCCAGTTGGTCGGATACTGGGACCCTCAGAACCGCAACTTTGCCTACGAGAACAACCTATATTGGAATGCGTCCGGTGCGCCTGTCACGTTCAGCGGCAAAACCTTCGCCGAGTGGCAGGCGGCGGGACAAGACAAGAACAGCCTCATCGCGGACCCGCTGTTCGTGGACCCGGAGCATGGTGATTTCAGGCTCCGCCCGGATTCACCGGCGGCCCGGATCGGTTTCCAGCCGTGGGACCTTTCACTGGTTGGGCCACGGTCGCTGCCCGTGGTGGAAAAGGGAAGTGACTCTTAACCCCATGTTCATCCCGCGCGGGCTACAGGTGATTATGATGGCAGAAACAAGTTCAGCGGTCCTCCAGAAAGGAAACACCATGGCATCGGTTATGTCCCCAAGACTTCCACGTAGACAGTTCCTGCGAGCAGTCGGCGGTCTGGCTGCAGGCGCCTTTGGCGCAGCTCTGGCCCGGGCTGGTGACTGGCCAAAGAACGTGAATCCGCGAGCGGTCTTTGGCGACGCGGTTGAACCAGATTGGGACCAGCGTGTGGCAATCACGGTCGGCCCCCAGCAGGCCGACCTCGTCGGGAGCACAGACCGAGTGCTTCAGGCGGCGGTGGACTATGTGGCGCGACGGGGCGGCGGCACTGTCCGCGTTCTGCCGGGCACCTACCGATTGCGCAACTCGATTTTTCTCCAATCCCACGTCCGGCTTGTGGGCAGCAGGACGGACTCGGTGCTCGTGAAAGAGCCGTCGGTCGTCACAAAACTCATTGTGGACGGCGATCATTGGGATCAGGAGGTCACGCTGGCCGACCCCAAAGGCTTCCAGGTTGGCGACGGCGTCCGTCTCGTGGCCAAAGACCCCTACGGCAAGGGCACCAACATCGTCCAGCGAACGCTCATCGCTGTGGCTGGCAATCGTTTCAAACTGGACCGCCGTCTGGAGGAGCGGTACCACCTGGAGGGCGAGCCCCAGATCGCCACCAATTTCGCTCTGCTTCAATGCACCGGTGTTGCGGACGCCGTCATTGAGAATCTCACGGTCGACGGCAACAAGGCCCAAAATGAGATGATTGACAAGGGCGCATTCGATGACGGCAGCGTCCGCCTGGATGAGTGTAATCGGATCACGCTGCGCGGACTGACTGTGCGTGAGTCATACTGCGACGGCATCGTGTGGGGCATTTCCCACGACGTGAGGGTCGA
>Ga0315277_10005684_pt1 | contig 16405 bp, 10 predicted proteins | sample YL17G05_15_MG_FD_203695 | JGI IMG/M metagenome (GOLD analysis project Ga0315277, IMG submission 203695) | Sediment microbial communities from Yellowstone Lake, YNP, Wyoming, USA - YL17G05_15 | ecosystem: Environmental > Aquatic > Freshwater > Lake > Sediment | place: USA: Wyoming | collected... | reverse complement strand
ATCGTGAGCCGCATGAACGGCGTGGTCCAGTAGCGGTCGAGCCTGGGCATGGTCCAGTAGCAGTCCCTCGGCCCGGTATCGAAGTAGCGCCCGAGCTTGTACATCGTCTTCCGGCCGGTCGCGTCGCGCTCCCATCCCCGCTCCTGCACATCCATCACCGGATGCGGGGCCGAGAACACACATCTGCCGCCATTCTTGAGCACATGTCTTGCGGCCCGAAGCGCGGCCCCGGGGTCAGGCATGTCGTTTAAGGACATGCAGGCGGTCACGAGGTCGAAACTGCCTGCCGGCCACACGTCGGCGACGGCGGCCGCATCTGAGACGCGGTATTCGATGCCCAACGGCTCGGCCTGCTCGTGTTTCATTGCGTTCGCAATCTGCTGCTCCGAGATATCCACGGCGCAGACCTTTGCACCGGCCCGGACCAGCAGGCGCGAGAAGTATCCTTGGCCGCAGCCAAGATCGAGTACGCGCAGTCCCTTCACATCGCCGCAGGCACGCATCACGGCCGGGCCATGGAGCCCATGACGATACCAGTCCTTGCCCGATTCGACGAAATCCTCCCAACTCTCGGCAGCCTCATCCCAGGCCCGGCGAGCACGCTCCCGGCCGTCAACCGACGCTGCCGGCCGAAGTCGCCAGAAGTGCAGGACGTCCACGTCTTCGGGAGTGTCGTCACAATGGTCGCTTCTGTCCTTCGCGGCATCGTAGTGGGCGCCATGGTCGGGCGTGAACAGGAGCGCGCGATTGTGACCGGCCCAATGCTCTTCGGTCGCCTGCCACAGGCGCACGAACGTCTCTACGTGCCGGCGGGCCGCGGCCAGCGCCTCCGGACCATCGTGCCGGGTCCGGTGCAGAGTGTCATCGTACTCCTGGTTGTAGGAGACGATGAAGTCATGCCGGTCATCGCTAAGTAGCGACAGCGTCCGTTTCAGGACCGCGGCGTCGTCTTCCTCGCTGAAGTAGTCAATCGCCCGGTTGCGGAAGATGATGTCCATGCTGCAGTCTTTGACTGCGACGATGGCCGCGCGCTTTCCAGCCCGGACCAACGCGTCAAAGAGCGTGTCGCAAGTCAGCACCGGCCGCTCGTACTTCTGGATGCCATGGACTTCGGGTGGGGCGCCAGTGAACATCGAGGCGAAGCAGACCGGGGTCTTGGGCGGCGTCATCGCCCGCAGTTCGACCTGTACGTCCGATGCCGCGACGAGTCGTTTCTTCAGGTCCGGACGGTTGTCGAGGAAAACGCGGCCGATTGCGTCCGCCCCATAGACGAGTACGCGTTCAATCTGGCCCGGCGCCGCTTTCAGCACGGCGTTCAGCGCCGGGGCCGCGCAAACAGAGGGCGGTTCAACGCCCAACAACCGGCAGAGTGTCGGTGTCACTGAGGAGATGTCGATGGAGAGATTGTCGTGAACCAAAGCAGAGAGGTCAAGCACCGGCATCCGGTGTGGGCGGTTCGGGTCTAATCACGAAAAGGAGCAGCATGGCAACCATGAGTCTGAGGATTGGAGACAAGGCGCCTGAATTCTGCCTGCCCGATAAGGACGACAAGCAGGTCTGCCTGAGGGATTTCAGCGGCCGCTGGGTCGTCCTTTACTTCTATCCCAAGGACCAGACGCCCGGATGCACGAAGGAAGCCTGCGAGTTCACCGAACGGCTGGGTGATTTTGCAGGGATGGGCGCTACTGTGCTCGGCGTCAGCACCGACTCCACCGCGAGCCACCGGAGATTCGCAGCAAAGAACAAGCTGGCCATTGACCTGTTGAGCGACCCTCAGCACGAGACTCTCGCCGCGTACGGCGTGTGGCGACCCAAGAAGATCATGGGCAAAGAACTCATGGGCTCCATCCGTTCGACTTTCATCGTCGACCCGATGGGGAGCATCGCCTACATCTGGCCTTCGGTCAATCCCTGGGGACATGCGAATGAAGTGAGAAACAAGCTGGCCGAGTTGGGTGGTCAGAAGCCCCTCTCGAAACCGGCCGAAACACTACCTCCACCCACGCTGATGTAGTCGCCCCCCGGGGACGTGACCGTGGGCTATTGCTCAGCGGCCTAGAATGACCGGTTCCAGTACTTGGCGATCTTGGACCGGATTTCCGCGTCGGTCGGCGGACCCTCATGGGTTTCAAGCGATGTCCCGCCGCGCGATTCCATCAGTTTCTGAACGCTGGCCGGCGCGAAGCGCGTGAGTTGTGCGTAGGCGTGAGCGTCCCCCATGGGATACCGCTTGTAATAGTAGCGAAGCGGGAAGACCACGTATAGCCAGTCCTTGGCCCTCGTAACCGCGACGTAGAACAGCCTGCGTTCTTCCTCGACGCTGTCGTCGTCCTCGGTAGCCATGTCGGAAGGAATCATCCCGTCAGCCGCGTGGATTATGTACACAACCTTCCACTCGCAACCCTTGGCCGAGTGCATCGTTGACAGCACCAGCCAGTCCTCGTCCTTGAACGGCGGCCCAGCCAAGTCCGCGGTCGAGTCCGGCGGGTCGAGGGTCAGGTCCGATATGAAGTTAGCCCGTGACTTGTATCGCTCGGCAACTGCTTCGAGCTGTTCGAGGTCGCGCAGCCGCGGCTTCGGGTTGTCGTAGAGCGTAGCAAGCAGCGGCTCGTAGAAACGGCGGAGCCGTTCGACCTGGACCGCGACCGGCAACTCTTCCTTACGCAGGGCCAGCAGGGTCTGCGACAGCGCCTGGTACTGGTCGTGCGCGGCCGCGGGCATCGTAATCTGCCCGAGCACCGCTAGGTCGTAGGTGCGCGCCTCGAGGTCGGAGATGAACCGCTCCGCGGTTCGCGGCCCCACGCCCTCGAACATCTCCAGCACCCGGAACCAGCTCATGTCATCGCGCGGGTTTTCAAGGATGCGCAGGAACGCGAGCAGGTCTTTCACGTGCGCGGCTTCCAGGAACTTAAGGCCGCCATACTTGTGGAACGGGATGTTGCGCCGGGCGAGCTCGATTTCAAGCTGGTCCGAGTGATGCCCGGCCCGGAACAGCACCGCCTGCTGCTGCAACTTGATGCCCTGCTCCAGGTGTTCGAGTATCTGGTCGCAGACTACCTTGACCTGCTCGTCCTCGTCCCGGCAGGTGATTAGTACCGGCTTCTGCTTGCCTTCTCGTACCGCGGTCAGGTTCTTGGTGTAGCGGTGCGGCGCCGGCTTCATCACGGCATTGCCCACGTCCAGTATCGGCTGAACTGAACGGTAGTTCTGCTCAAGTGTCACGACGGTCGCACCCGGGAACTGGTCCGGGAAGTCGAGGATATTCTTGATGGTCGCGGCCCGGAACGAGTAGATGGACTGGCAGTCGTCGCCCACGACCGTAATGTTGCGGTTCTTCTGCCGGAGTCGCTGTAGAATCTCGGCCTGGATGATGTTCGTGTCTTGGTATTCGTCCACGAGGATGTGGTCGAACCGCGCGGCCATTGCGTCGGCAACCGACGCATCCTCAAGCGCATGATTCCAGAAGAGTAGAAGGTCATCGTAGTCGAGAACCTGCCGCGCGCCCTTCCGCTTGGTATAGGTATTGAAGACTGCCCGTAGCCCCTCCTCCGCCTCAACGCACCACGGGTACTCCTTCTTGAGAACCGTTGCCAGCGGCTCGCGTGAATTCACGACCCGCGAGTAGATGGAGCGGATAGTTGCCTTGCGCGGGAAACGCTTCTCCTTCGAGGTGAGGCCCATCTGCGCCCGAATCAGGCCCAGCATGTCGGACGAGTCCGATTCGTCCATCACCGTGAAATCCGGCTGCAGGCCCACGACCCGGCCGTAGGTTCGTAGCAGCCGGTTCGCCATCGAGTGGAACGTGCCGCCCCAGACCTTGGCAGTGGTCTGCTTGCAGACCGCCTGTGCCCGGTTGAGCATCTCCTGAGCGGCCCGCCGTGTGAATGTGAGTAGCAGAATCCGGCCGGGCTGGACGCCTTCGTGGATAAGCCAGGCGACGCGGTGAGCGAGGGTGTTGGTCTTGCCTGTACCCGCCCCGGCAATGATGAGCAACGGCCCGTCACCGTGGGTGACGGCTTGCAGTTGCTGAGGATTCAGACCCTCGAGCCAGGGAGGGAGGTCCGGCATGGCGGAAGTATACAGTAGACAGAATACAGAATACAGGATTCAGGTTCTGCGGCCGACAGGGAGCACCGGCGGGCCGCGCCCGGCCGGCGTCTGCGGGTCCGGGTGGTTGACTTCATCCGAGGTCGGCCTATCCTTATCTAGAGACAGTCACGTTCGCGCTGCCCGGCCGTGGCAATCCACTGCTCCAAGGCGTGAGTCCGAAACCGCCGGTTCTAACGGGAGACCACGAAGCCGAATGACGCGAACGGCGAAGCAGCAAGAAGGAGGAGAAGATGAAAGAGAAGAAACAGAGCAGGCGGGCCGGCAAACCGGCCGCCAAGCCCGCAGAGGCACCGCACAAGGCCGAGGAGACCGAGAAGCTCGTCCCGGGCAAGACCGCAGAGAAGTGGATCACCACGATGATCCAGGACGCGGTTCGCCAGCGGGCTGACGCGGTCCACATCGAACAGCAACACGAAGGACTGACTGTCCGCTTCCGTGTGGACGGCACGCTTCGTCCCTACGCGAGACCCGAGACCAGCCTGGAGGACATCGTACTCTCCCAACTCAAGAAGATGTCGAGAATGAAGACCGGCGACGAACGCATACCCCGGGACGGACGCTTCGGCGCCATAGTGGACAGCCGCGAGGTCGACTTCCGGGTTCACAGCCTGCCGACATCCTACGGCGAGAGCCTGGCCCTGCGGTTGCTCGACCGCGCCACGCTGGTTCCGATGACCAAACTGGGACTCCAGCCCGATGCCCTGGCCAAGGTGCGCGAGATGATGGGCAAGCCACGCGGCCTGATTCTTGTCGCCGGTCCGGCGGTCAGCGGGAAGACCACGACCCTCTGCGCAATGCTCAGTGAGATAGCCAAGGGTGACAAGAAGGTCGTGTCGCTCGAGTACCCAATCGAGTTCGACATGCCGAACGTCATCCAGTCGCAGATCGACCCACGCTCCGGTTACGACTATGCGACCGCCCTGCGCGTTATCACACGCCAGGACCCGGACGTGGTCATGGTCGGTGGACTGGGCGACGCCGATACCGCCCGGGCTGCCTTGGAAACCGTGCTTGGTGGCCACGTGGTGTTGAGTTCGATTCACGCCAGCGACGCGGCCGAGGCGATTACCCGTCTGCTGGGGATGGGGGTCGACCCGTACCTGCTCGGTGCCGGTCTGGAGGGAATAATCGAGCAGCGGGTGCTCCGCCGGGTCTGCCCGTCGTGCAGGCAGAGTGTCGCACCGAGCGCGATGGCTAAAGGATGGCTGGGTTTGAAGCCCGGCCAGAAGCTGGCCAAAGGTCGCGGCTGTGAAGAGTGCAAAGGCACCGGCTACAAAGGACGCGTCGGGGTATTCGCGGTACTGCCGGTGACCGAGGAGCTTCGCGACCTGCTGCCTACTCGGCCGCAGCCGAACGCGCTGCGCCAGTTCTATCGCAAGGCGCAGAGGGTGGCCCTGATCCCGGACGGCATGGCGAAAGTCAAGGCTGGGCTCACCACGTTCGATGAAGTGATACGGATGGGCGGATACATGCCGTCACAGGCAGACGCGCCGGTCTGAGCAGCCACAGCAGGAGCAGTCAGCTTTCGGTAGACGGCAGAGAGCCCGACGCTATCCTCGCGGCCAGCCCTGACTCCTAACTGCTAGCTTCTGGCTGGCGGCCAGCCGCTTGCCGTAGATTCGCCACACGCTGGGCCAGTAGCCGCGGTTCCTCTTCAGCTTCGGAATCGCCGCGCGGGCAGCGGCTCGAAACTGGTATTGCCATTCGGCGGGATAGTTCACAACCATATGTCCCCGCTTTGGCACCAAAGCAAGGAGGCGAGGGACGAACGTACCGAAGTCGGGCGGCTTGTCCAACAGATTCACGGTTAGACCGGTGTATCGCCGGCCTTTCTCGACGTAGCGAAAGCACTTGAGCATCAACGGCACGCCGTCGAGCGTGAACCCGAGCCGGTCCAACTCCCGGCGCCGGGCCGGCAGCAGACGCGAGCACAACCATCCCGGATTCTGGTGGAAGTAGACCCGGCGGCCGAGGCCAACGTAGTGGTTGAAGATGTCGCGGAACGGCTTCAGTCGAGGTCGGGGTGTACGCTTGGGCTTGCGCCAGTAGACGTCGTCGGCAAAGACGTCCTCAAGGTTGAATCCAAGCTTCTCCATCACGCGGAAGGTTGGAGCCGGCTTCCGATGGTCGAGCGTGTTAAGCCCTGCCCATGTCCGGCCCGACGCCTTGGCGACGCGCAACTGCGCCCGCGTGAATCTCGCCGCCACGCCCTTGTTGCGGAAGTCAGGGTCGACCCTCATTCCCCACAGCCACGCGTCATCTGGGTTCAGAAACGCGACCGCGGCGAAGGCAACGATGCGTCCATCCTCGCGCCACACATGGCACTCCCCGGGAAACCCGCGCGTATGCTCCTTGATGATCTCTCTAACGTAGAAGAAGTTGGTGCACTTCCGCGCGAAGCGGGCGACTTCGCGGAAGTCCTCGGGTCGGTACTTCTCAAGCATCAGTCACCGCGGGATTCGGGTCGTGTGGCCTCGACCGAGTCACTTCGCACCGGCAATCTCTTTCCACATTGGGAGTGTCTGCTCCTCAAACGCTCGCGCCGTGACGAGCGCTGCAATCTCCTTATCCCTGTCTACCTTTGACCACTGCCAGCCCGGGACCACGTTTCCCGGGCACGGCAGTTGTTCAAGCAGCGGCTCGAGCAACCCAACCTCCTTCTGATACACCGCGGCCAGGGCGTCGGTCTTCGGCTCGAGCCCCGGCATCCGTTGGGCCACGATGTTCAAGTACTCGATGCCGGTCTTGCGGTCCGCGATCAGACGCTGGAGAATCCAGTAGTTGGCCTGTGTCACGTTCGACAGCTTCGCGCTGTCGAGCTTGGTGAAGTCGTCATCTCGCAGCCGCGTCATCCACTTGTCGAACGCGGCGAGCCCGGAATAGTACTCGCCGTACTTCGGAGTGGTCAGGTTCCCGACCACGATCCGGAACCCTTGCTTGATGCTTGCATCATCGTCCGGCACCTTGCCTTCCCGCTTCAGGATGGCGACCGCGAACGGGAACTTCTGTGCAACCTCGTAGGACTTGTGCTTGTCGAAATAGGTGCGGCAGAGGAGTTCCTCGCCGTTCTTCTGGTACCCTATTATGAGGCCCCATTCCGGCATCTCAACCAGGTCGATGGCAAACACCGGCATCCCGGCGTCGATACTCTTCTTGATTTCGGCGAGTATCTGCGGCTTGTTCTTGCCGTCGCTCGATACGTGGAGCCACGTCGCCGAAAGCCCGCGCGCCTTCAGAACCGCCCCGCCAGCGTTGTACCCGACGGTCGGATCCGGCGAGCTCGGGCACCACGTATCGAAGAACTGGGTCCGGAATGCCGCGCCCGACACCCCGGACAGGAACGCGTACCCCGAATGGTCGCCGATTCTGTGGCCGACCGCTTGGAGCACGCCCATGAAGCTGTTCATCTCGTTCCAGCTCAGATTCGGCACGCCCGCTATCAGCTTCGCGTCCGAGTCAGGCGGCACGTCGTTCATCCACTCAGCGAAGTAGATGCCGAGCTTCCCCTTGGGCAGCACGAAGTTGAGCTCCTTGTTCCCTCGCCGGAACGACGCCACGACCGAATCTACCTGCACCGCGGCCTGTGCCGCCTGCAGCTCAGCACGGCAGCCCATCGGCTTGCCGTCGTAGCTCGCGAGCGCATCGCCGATCAGGATTCCGGCCTTTGCTGCGGGCCCGTCCGGCACGACGCCGGTGACTTCCAGCCAGTGGCAAGGCTGAGATTCGATGCCGCTGTTCGGGCACCCGGTGCAGGTTTGCGCCAAGGCCAGCGCGGGCAACAGACAGAAGAAGATGGCCATTGTTCTCATGGTTAATGTTCACGCGAGAACCGCCCGCTGTCAAGCACCCACTTCGACCACCTCCGGCTCCCTGCCCCCACCCTCGCCCGCGCGCCGGCTTGACACGTGGCGCAAACCGCCGAAACTAACGCATGAAAACAAGCGTATTCCTGCTTCTCGCCGTCCTTGCCGCCTCTACCCCGACCTGGTCCGCCCAATCCAGTACCTACAATCCTAGATCTTCAATGCCATTGGACTCGGTCTGGGACCGCTTCCCCCCTGCTCCGCCATTCGGCATTCGTCATTCGGACTTCGGACTTCCCTCCCCTGACTCCTTCATCCAACGCCTTATCGCCAAAGTCAGCCCGGACTCGATTCAGGCCCGGCTCCAGCGGCTGCAGGACTTCCTTACCCGCTATTCGTACACCGATTCCTGCCGCCGCGCCGAGTTGTATGTGGCAAGCTACTTCACGTCCCTTGGCCTCGATTCGGTCCAGCTCGACTCGTACCCCGCGTACGGCGACACGTGGCGCAACGTAGTCGGCACGATCGTCGGCAAGACCCACCCGGAGAAGATAATCATTGTCAGCGGCCATATGGACGCGACATCCGAGATTCCGGACAGCGTCGCGCCGGGCTGCGAAGACAACGGCTCCGGCACCTGCGCCGCAATCGAGGCGGCGCGCGTGCTTGCCGGCGAGAGTCTCGATTGCACGGTGAAGTTCATCGCTTTCACCGGCGAGGATGTCGCCCTGAACGGTTCCGACCACTATGCCAGTGAGGCCAAGGCCCGCGGCGACGACATCATCTGCGACTTCAACTTCGACATGATTGCGTGGCCCGGCGGTAGTTGGGGCGTACGCCTCGTCGGGGTCAATGCGGCCAGGCGCTTCGTCCTGTACGAGGCACAGACGGCCTCGACCTACACTTCCCTGGAACACAGCGAGTCGTACCGCAGCTTCCCGTCGGACTCGCGCTCGTTCGATAACCAGGGCTACGCCGCGACCTCCGGCTATGAATACGGCGCCGACCCGTACGTCTGGTACCACACGAGCCAAGATTCGCTGTATCGACTCTCGATGCCCCTCGCAGCCGAGGTCACGAAGCTGGCCGTGGCCACGCTCGCGTCGCTCGCGGTCGCGCCGGTCGCGCCCGCAGGTTTCAGACTCCAGGACGCCGGCAACGGCACCAGCCTCGAGGCAAGCTGGCAGGCGAACTCCGAACCCGACCTTGCCGGGTACAAGCTGCTCTGGGGCGCCAGCGCCGGTATCTACACCGATTCAGTCAGCCTCGGCCTCGTCACCTCGCACCGTATAGATGGGCTGCAGACCGACACGTGCTACTACGGCGTGGTCGTCGCCCGCGACTCGAACGGGTTCGAGGGACCACCGTCGGCAGAGGCGAGCGCGACGCCTCGCCTGCTGCCGCTCGCGCCGGACGGCCTGACCGCGATGCCATGCCGGTTCGGGATGAAGCTCTCCTGGCTCCCGAACCACGAGCTCGACCTTGCCGGGTACAACCTCTACCGTGGAACCGACTCGGTCGGCCTCGTGCGCATCAACCCATCAATTATCACCGACACCGCATACCGCGACTCCGGGCTCCTTTCCGACACGGTGTACTGGTACGCGGTCACCGCGGTGGATACGCAGGACAACGAGAGCCCGCAGTCGGCGCTTGCCCGCGGGAAACCGATAACACTCGACCACGGCATCCTGCTCGTGGATGAGACGAGAAACGGCAACGGCCAGCCCGGCAGCCCTTCTGACGCGCAGGTTGACGACTTCTACCACGCGATCCTGCACGGATTCAACTATACGGACTGGGACGCCACGGACCTCGGCGCACCCATGGCTGGCGACATCGGGCCGTACTCCACGATTGTCTGGCACGGTGACGACTACTCACAGCAGCAACTCTCCCCTGCCCTCACCGGCATCGCGAACTACCTGGCGTATGGTGGGAAGCTCTGGCTCGTCGGCTGGAAACCGGTGCTCGCTATCGCCGGCAGCGGCCAGTACCCGTTCACTTTCGCGCCCGGCCAGTTTGCACATGACTACCTGCACATCACGGCCGGATACGATCAACCGTGGTTCGACTTCCCGGGCGCGACCGGTCACTCCGGCTACTCGGACGTGTCGGTTGACTCAGCCAAGATCTTCGCCAGCGCGCACGGCCGCCTTCCCTATGTCGACGCCTTCGCCGTGCTCGACGCAGACACGATCCTGCGGTTCAGCTCCTTTTCCGGCGACTCGTTCCAGGGCAAGCCGGTCGGCATCCGCTGGCTCGGCACGCCGTTCAAGGTGGTCTTCTTCGGGTTCCCGTTCTACTACATGAAAGAAGCTGAGGCCCGTCCGGTCGCGGTCAAAGTGCTCACTGACCTCGGCGAGCCCTATGGCATCGCCGAAAACCAACAGCCTACGCCTTACGGCTCACGGCCGCTGCCGACGGTCGTGCGTAATGTGCTGTTCCTGCCGGAAGCCTCAAGCCGTAGGCCACAAGCTGCAAGCCTGCTCGACGCCTGCGGCCGCGAGGTCTTGGGCCTTCATACGGGCGCGAATGACGTCAGACGCCTCGCCCCCGGTGTCTACTTCATGCACGAAGCATCGGCTCGTGCGATTCACAAGGTCGTGGTAGCGAGGTAGAGCGCCGGATCGCTGGTCGCGCCCGCACGCCCTGGCGGCGTAACAATCTCTTGGCTGCATCGTCTAAACAGAAGTAGCCGAGACGGCACCACTGGCCTTGGTCCGGCTGTCGGCTACGAGTCCACGTCGCGCTGACCTGCGGAGTGGCCGGCCGACATGTGAGAGGAGGAGCAGCCTGCCGCCTTCCGATCGAGAAGCATATGAAACCGAACGCCCGCCGACGGGAGGTGCCAATGCGCTCTTCAGTCCTGCTATCACTGCTGGGGCTCGCCGGGATAGCTCTTGCAGCCACGGCTGTTCAGCCGGCTGGGCCCGACCTCGACTCGCTGATCCAGGCGGAGATGGCAGCGAACCCGATACCGGGCCTAGCTGCTTGCGTGGTCCGCGGCAGCGAGCTGGCGTGGCACGGCGAGTACGGCTTTGCCCGGCTTGAGGACAGCGTCCCGGTCGTCGATTCAACCGTGTTCGACGTGGCCTCGGTGTCCAAGACCGCGACCGCCACCGCGTTGATGCAGTTGTGCGAACGCGGCGTGTTCGGGCTCGATGACGACATCAATGCCAGCCTGCCATTTCCGGTCCGCCACCCGAGCTACCCGTCCACGCCCGTCACATTCCGGATGCTGCTGACGCACACGTCGGGCATCGCCGACTACTGGCCGACCTTCGAGGCGCTCCAGCGTCAGGGCGACCCGGACGTGAGCATTCGCCGATTCGTCGAGGGCTACCTCGTGCCGGGCGGCGAGTTCTACGACAGCGCGAACAACTTCTGCTCGTGGCCTCCGGGCGGCGAGCACCAATACAGCAACCTCGCAATCGCGCTGGCCGGCTACCTAGTCGAGGCGCTGGCCGACAGCTTCCACCGCTACACGCGCGACTCGGTCTTCCTGCCTCTGGGCATGGACCGCACCGTCTGGTACTTCCGCGACATCGATACCAACTCAATGGCGATGCCCTACTACTACTCGGGCGGCCAGCACTTCCGCTTCGGCCATCAGAGCCTGCCCGACGTGCCGGCAGGCACGATGAAGTCGAGCGCGCCGCAGCTCGGGCGATTACTGAGCATGATGCTCGGCTGGGGCGAACTGGACGGGACCCGGGTGCTGGACAGCGCCACGGTCGCGCAGATGACCACGGTGCAACACCCAGTCGGGGTCGGGCTCGTGTGGCATCACGGCTATGTCGGGCAGCACGAGGTATGGAACCACACCGGGGCGTGGAACGGCATCAGCACGTGGATCGGGTTCTGCCAGGCCGACAACACGGGCGCGGTCGTGCTCTGCAACCTGGACGCGGCCCACGGTTCTATCCTGGGTGTAATCGCGCCCGCGCTCCTGGATTGGGCGGCGTCCGGAGTCGAAGACGACACCAAGCCGCACGCCGCATGCTTCAAGCCGCTGCCGACCGTCGTGCGCAACACCCTCAATCTGCAGTCTGCAATCTACAATCTGCAATCTGGGATCGCCCTCCTCGACATGTCCGGCCGCGCCGTCCTGCACCTCGCGCCCGGCCCGAACGATGTGCGTTCGCTTCCGCCGGGCGTCTACTTCGCTACGCGAACCAGTGCACGGAACGTGGTGCACCCCAGCAAGGTCATAGTGACAAGATAGGAGATCTTCGATGCGATTGGTTCCGCTTCTCTCCGTGCTCTGCGTGTCGTCTCTGGCTGTCGCGCAGAGCCAGTGGTCAGAGCCGGTGACGGTGGCCGAGTCCCTCGCGCCCTACGGTGCCGGCCCGGAACTGGTGCCGCTGGCTGGCGATACGCTTTGGGTGCTGTGGATGGCCTTGGGCGCGCCAGCCAGGCTCATGGCGTGCCGTTACGCCTCGGGTGTCTGGGGTGGGCCCGAATCAGTGGCGCTCTCCTCCCAGGGCCTGTACTGGCCGTCCGGGGTTGTCGATGACTCCGGGAGAATGCTCGTCGCCTGCTATGAAGGCAGCTACCCGACGGCGCGGTACGGTCAGGATTCGTGGGGAATATACACCATGACGCGGACCGACACCGGATGGTCTCGCACCGCGCTGGCCCAGGCGACAATGGCGGAGGCCTTCCCGACCTACGTACGGCTGGGCAAGGCTCGGGACGGTTCGGTCGGCATGATCTGGGACGAGAGTTCCGGTGGCATGACATCGATTGACTCGGTGATGTTCAGCCGCAGGACGCAGAGCGGTTGGACGCCACGCCGCTGCCTCGCTGCCGGCCAGTACCCCGACGTCGAGTATCACTGCGGCTCGCTGATACCCGGCGACAGCACCGACTTCATCATCGCCTTCCAACGCTCCGTCTATCCAGACACCAGTCAGACCCAGATCTGGGACCTGAACGACAGCCTGCTGGGCACGGCGCACACTTTTGCGGGGGGCAATCCGGTACTCACTCGAGGACATACCGGCACGTTCGTGGTGTTTCGGCGCGGTGATTCGCTCCTGGGCAGCCTGAATCACGGCTCGGGCTGGGTACCGGAGCGGCTAGTCGCAGCCGACATCGGCGTCGGCACGCCCGGGCTCTGCGCCGACGCCACGGGCTGGGCTTGGGCCTGCTGGCCCGACAGCGGCCACCAGACAATCCTGACAAGCTACAACTCGGGCATCGACTGGTCGCCTCCCGAAACCGTGGCGACGTTCACGTCCCTTGGTAACCCCAGCATCGCATCCGACGATTCCGGCACCGTGCACTGCGTCTGGTTCGACCACGCCCCAGGCACCCAAGGCAGACTCCGGCACGCGCGGCGGCTCTCGCGGCCCGGTGTGGAGGAAGCGCCGAACCCCGAAGTGCGAGCACCGATCCCCGGGACGAGCCTCCTCCGCGGCGTTTTGTTCGTTCCTTCCTCACTGCTAACTGCTAACTCCTCCCTCCTCTCTGTTGATAGCCGCAAGATGTTGGACCTCTCTCCCGGCGCGAACGACGTGCGCTGGCTGGCACCGGGCGTTTACTTCATACGTATGGCTCGGACACAGGCCCAAGCCCAGGCAATACACAAGGTTGTCGTGACTCGATAGTAGGTAGCCAGCAAACACTCAGCAGAGGCGGCCTCTGTGCCGCCTCTGCTTCGCAGATGCTGTCGGCTGTCAGCCTAAGTGGGCGTCACTTCCGCCTTGCCTGGGCCATGCCGACCTGGACTTCATCGGACGCAGGCACCACAGGCTTGTCGACCGGCGGGGTCGGAGCCTGCTTCGGGCTTTCCTGCTTCACCGTGGCGGCCGGCACGCTGCCGCTCTGCGCAGGCGCCTGACGCTTCGGCGGCGTCGGCTGGACCGGCTGCGTGGGTGGGACCGGCGACTTCTGGCGGTCATTCACAGCCGGTGCGTACGTCCTCTTCGTCGGGGGCTTCGGCACAGGCACGTTCGGCTGGTCCCGACGCTCCCTTGGCTTATCATATCCGGACCCGTCTCGCGGCTGCTGCCCACGGTCCCTCGGCGACAACCGCGGATTGTGGAAGCGCGGGCGTGGCGGCTCTTGCTCGGATACATAGACATAGTTCTCGTTGTAATCGTTGTACTGGTTGTACTCCTCATTCACGTAGACCGGCTGGACCTGCTCCGGCTCCCCTGCAAGGTACACCGTGTCCACGTAGACCACCGGCGTCTCGTGGTATATCTCGCGCACGACAACGGTCTGCGGCGGATCGGCCACAACCGGCTGACGTGACTGCTGCCCGAAGACATCAGGCATGGCGCAACCAGCTACCAAGGCAGCCAGTGCTGGCAGCAAGAGAAAGCGGTTCATAAGACCTCCTGTAAACATCACTGTATATACAGGCCACAAACCGCTCTATTCCTCGGGCCGCGTCAGCCCTGCGTTTCCGATGCGGGCCAGCAGTTCCTTCGGGCTCTATACGGTAGGCCGTCAGCGGCAGGCTACCACAGGGTGGTCATCACTCGCTGGCGCCGTTCAGCTGGAGGGTTGCCACCGAGGCGCAATCGCAAGGGGGACAGCGACAAAGCCAGATAACAGCAGTCGGAATGCGGAAGTACGGGCGACGACTACTGCAACCTGCAGCCTGGGAGCCGGAAGCTCGCGCTCCCCGCGACCCTACCAGGACTTGCTCAGTTGCGCGGCCAGGCGCACGTCGTTGTACTTTCCGTCCTTGCCGCTGTACTTGGCATCAATCACCGACACACTGGCATCGCATATCTTCCATATCGGGAACGACGAAGTCAGACGCGTGTCTATCCGTGTCCCGCTGCCGAATGTTCCTCCGAGGCTCAGGCTGTTCATCCACGTGTGGGACAGCGTGTACGACGGTGTGACGTCAAAGCTGATCCTCGTATCCAGGTCGCCGGAATCGGGCGTGGTCCGGCTGTATCCACCCCCGGCAGACAGCGACAAAGGGAATCCGAACCCGAGTCCGTAGTTGGCACTCGCGTCCCAACTCGTGTAGTTGCCGCCGATTGTTGCGCCGTGCAGGTCATTGTAACTGACCGAGAACGACGGCGAGTGCGAGACCTTGCCGGTCTGGTAGCTGTGGCCGGCGCTGACCGACACCATGTTGCCCCGCGTCAATGAAGTCGACACTACGCCGGCCATTGAGTCAAGGCTGTCGGTCGCCTGCGTGTAAGGGTAGTAGCCGACCTGCAGATACGGGAGGTCCGGCATGGTCAAACCCGCGCTCGCCTCCCAGCGCGTGAAGCGCGAAGTCTGGCTCTTCACAGTCAGCACGCGGACTACCCGGTCGGAGCCATCGGTCGCGTTGGCCCTCAGCAGGTTGTCGCGCTCGTTGTCGTACGCGACCGAGATAGCCAGAGCGTTCTTGAGGTAGCTGCCCGAGAAGCCCGCGCCAACGACGAAGTTGTCGTTCCTCAGCCCCGGCGCGCCCAGGGACTGGAATCCCGGGCCGACCATCTCGACCTTGCCGTACAGCTTGGTGCTCAGCACGCTCAACGCCGGCTTCACCTTGAACGCGTAGTCGATCGAGCTCGACATCCGCGGCTTGACTGTGTTTGCGACCCACCCAGGCAACCAGTCCCAGTGCTCGACCGGCAGTCGCTTGTCCCGTGTCAGTTCCGACCCCGTGACCTCAGACTCCAGCCGAAACGCGCCCTTGGCCAGGTCCAGGTTGAACTCCGCGCCCAGAACGTAGTTCTCCTGGGGCCGCACGACCTCATAGGTGTCAGCCGTGTCGTTCGGATTCGGCCGCCAGTTGCCCGCGGGCGGGACCGTGTCGTCACCGACGTACATGGCGGTCAGGTAGAAATGAGTCCCCTCCTTCTTGCCGAACCCGAATCGGCCCGAGTAGAGCATCCGCGCGTACGCGCCCTGGGTCGAGTCCGAGACCGCTACACGACGCTGGGACCGGCCCCCGGCTGCTGCCGCATACAAGTACCACGGGGTCAACTCCACCGCGCCGCCCAGCACCGGCGCGCCGGACAGGGTGTACGGTGTCCAAGACGGGTTGCACGAGCCCAGTTCGATGCCCTTGAGTGATAAGGCAAGTCCGGACAGGTTGGTTTGGGACTCCAGCCACTTCGTTGGGTTCAGGAAGAGTTTGAACTTGTCCAGTTGCTGCCTGAGCGGGTTCTCCTGCGTGCTCAGAAGCATATCCAGCCCGATGGGGAGGCCGAATAGCGACAGCGATGGGTTGACGTTGAACCGCAACTCGGGCCGCGGCCGGACTAGGCTGTCGCCGGTAACCCATCCGTACTCACTGTACACGCTTGCCGTGCCGGAGAACTGCAGGGGGCCAGCTCCGGCGATGACGACCACTAGTAGCGCTGTAGCATACAGCATCTTGTTACCTCCGTCAGCCCGTGACCTACCGGCTCGTCTCCTTCATCGCCCGATGACCGTCGGGCCCGACGTCTCTGGTGTTCTGACCGCATGTCCGTGCCCGTCGTCAAACTCGAACCAGTACCTGTACACGCCAGGCATGGCCAATC
>Ga0315277_10005683_pt1 | contig 16408 bp, 15 predicted proteins | sample YL17G05_15_MG_FD_203695 | JGI IMG/M metagenome (GOLD analysis project Ga0315277, IMG submission 203695) | Sediment microbial communities from Yellowstone Lake, YNP, Wyoming, USA - YL17G05_15 | ecosystem: Environmental > Aquatic > Freshwater > Lake > Sediment | place: USA: Wyoming | collected... | reverse complement strand
AACCAGCCCTCGGTGCATTTCACTCACCAGGTTCAGGGCAAACCGGGCTCGCTATCCTGCTGGTCGACGCCTCCCGGGAACCGCAGGAGAGAACCCGGGAAACGGCATGCCTATCTCTTAGGCAGCGACAGGTTGTGCTTCTGCACTTACGTGTTTCCACCGTTTTACGAGGTCGATGGAATCTCGACATGCAGCTTCCGCCTCACTATCCCCGTCGAATCCGTTCGCCCCCATCCTTCCAACCCTATTATAGAGAGGCCGAGGGCGGATTGTCAACTTGCCGTGTTTGACAGACGTATTTCCATTTGATAAAACACAAGCTTCAAAGGAGGAGGAATGAAAAAAACAATCGTCATCGTTCTGTTCATCGTATGTCTGGTGGCTGCCGCTTCGAGCCTGGCTCCGGAAAAGTCGGCCCCCACCAAGATCACGACCAATAAGGACAAGATCCTGATTACGGCAGTACAGGGCAAGATCGCCCAGCCCCAGCCATCGCGGGGGTACATCGTGACCTGGGACGGCAAGCCCAAGATGGCCATCGGGACGGGCGGGATCAACTACAACTTGAAGATCGGGGACAAAGTCTTCGGCTGGGCCGGAGGCGACCGGGCGACCATGGGCGTGGCCACTGAATCCATGGGAGACGACCGGTTCGGCGCCTCCTGGCTCACCCACCCCTCGATCGGTAATGAAGTCAAGATTATCGGCGGTGAGGCCCAGGGGCAAAAAGGTGTTGTCATCGGCAAGTTCGGCGGGTACATTTTGGTCCATTTTGGGGACGGCATTCTCGAAAAACTGGCCATCGGTGACAGCCTCCAGATCAAGGCCTCGGGTCTCGGGCTCGAGATCGAAGGCTTCCCGGACGTCTTTGTCCACAGCCTCGCGCCCGAGCTCCTGGAAAAACTCGAGATCCGCGCAGTCGATGGGAAGCTCGAGGTCCCCGTAGTCAAGGAGATACCGGCCGAGATTATCGGCCAGGGCGGAGGGGGCGGAAGCCTCTTCGGCAACTGGCACATCCAAACCTGCTTCCCGCCAGATATCGAAAAGTACGGACTGGCCGAGCTTCGGTTCGGAGACCTTGTCCTGCTCAAGGACACTCAGACCGACTATGGGCGCGGCTATTATAAAGGGGGCGCCACGATTGGAGTCGTCTGCGGCGGACCGAGCGACATCTCGGGGTTGGGGGTGGGCGCGACGCCGATTCTGTCCACACGGTTCGGGAAGATAACAGGGAGGGTTGACCCGACGGCGAACATCGGGAAATACCTCGGCCTAAGCTTGGTAAAAAGGGAGACCGCTACGGGTTCGGCTCCGGTCGGTGCGCCGCCCCAACCCGCAACGAGCAAGAACCCCGGTGTACTGAAAACCAACGAAGTGAACCTCATCGTCACGGCCGTGGACGGCGTCGTCCAGCCGACTTCGGGCCGCGACTATTCGGTCACCTATGACGGCCGTCCCTGGCTGGACGTGGGCATGGCCTCGATCAACTACAATGTCTCACTTGGCGACCCGACCTACGGATGGGCTCAGGGAGACCATGTCGAACCCGATGTCACCATACAGGGACGGGACAGGCCGAGCCCCAGCGAATGTGCGGTCGCCATACTGGCCTGCATCGGCAATGAGGCGGAAGTCATAAGCGGCGAGGCACGCGGGGGCAAGGGGTACTACATCGGCCGTCACGCCGGGTCGGACGACAAGGTCTGGTTTCCCAAAGATGTCGTGGAAAAGCTTGCCCTGAACGACAAGGTCCAGGTTAGGGCCAAGGGTGTCGGGCTCAAGATCGAGGGGTTCGAGGACGTCCGGTTGAACAAGATGTCGCCGGAACTGCTGGGCAAGATAGGCCTCACGATCGAGGGCGACCAGCTGGTCGTACCCGTGGTGATGGAAATCCCGGGATATATCATGGGATCGGGACTCGGAGGTTCGTCCGTCGAGGTTGTCGACTACGATATCCAAACGACCTGTCCCGAGGTCGTCGAAGAATACGGCCTCAAGAAGCTCCGGCTCGGTGATCTCGTGGCCATCAGGGACCACTATGACTACTGGGGGCGGGGGCGGTACGAAGGCGCCGTCACCATCGGCGTCGTTATCCACGGGTTTAGTGAAATCGCCGGACACGGCCCGGGGTTGAATCCGATTTTCAGCGCTCTGCCGGGACGGATCAAGACTAAAATCGATCCCCACTCCAACACGGCCTACTATCTCGGCATTCGTCCGAAGCCACGGAGCTGAACGAGGCCCCAGAACCCCCCTCCTCCCTACCTCCTCCCACCGGGGGAGGAGGATGTGCAGGTTGCCCGCAAACAGATCATGAGCACGCTCCGCCGCTGGCTGATCATGGCCTGCCTGAGCCTTTCAGGCGGCCTCATCTTCCTCCTGCCCTTCCTCAGGGAAGTCTATTATCTCCCCCTGCAGAAGGCGCTCGGGGTTTCGAACACCCAGCTCGGCGTGCTGATGAGCGTTTTCGGGACCACGGCCCTGCTGACCTATTTCCCCGGCGGCTGGCTGGCCGATCGCATCTCTCCCCGCAAGTTGATAACTTTTTCCATGCTGGCCACCGGGCTCTCCGGGTTCTATTTCGCTACCTTTCCTTCCTATCCCCTGTCCATCGCTATCCACGGCTTCTGGGGGATCACCTGCTCCTTGACATTCTGGGGCGCCATGATCAAGGCAACTCGGAACTGGGCCCCAGGCACCGAGCAGGGCCGGGCGTTCGGCATCCTGGAAAGCGGCAGGGGCATCGCCGAACTCGCGACCTCTACGGCTTTCTTGGCCGTATTCGCCAAACTGGGCAGCGACAACATGGCGCTTTCCCGGGTGATAATTTTGTTCGCCATCACGGACATCCTGATCGCGATCATGACCTGGTTGACTCTTCTGGACACGCCGAGAGAAGAAGGGGAAGCGAAAGAGACGCGGTCCAAAATCGGCCCGAGGCAGGTCCTCGAGGTCCTGAAAATGCCCGTGGTCTGGCTGATTTCGCTGGTCATCATGGCCTCCTACGGCGCCTACTGGGGGTCCTACTATTTTACGCCCTACGCCACAGATGCTTTTCTGATGAGTGTCGTGTTTGGGGGAGCGATCGGCGTCGGCAAAATGTGGCTGAAGCCGGCGTCAGCCCTGGGAGCCGGGTTTCTGGCTGACAGAGCAGGGACCTCCAGGACGGTGGCCTGGTGTTTGGCCATCCTGATCGTTAGCTTCGGACTCTTCGTGCTCATACCCCGAAACCCGAAACTGATTCTTGTCCTGATCGTGAACACCGCCGTCGCCTCGCTGGCCATCTTTGCACTCAGAGGCATCTATTTCGCGCTCCTTGAAGAAGGGTGTATCCCCTTGGCCGTTACGGGCACAGCAGCCGGGATCGTCTCCGTGGTCGGGTTTACGCCCGACGTTTTCATGCCAATTGTCGGAGGGGTCCTCTTGGACAGGTACCCGGGTGGACTGGGATACAGGTATTTCTTCGGTCTGATCGTGATGCTTTGCGCCCTCGGCCTGCTCGCGAGCCTGATCATTCTCAGCCGATACAGGCAAAAAAGAGAAAGAGCATGACCGACCTATTTCCCCGCCTTTCCAAGAAGCAATTCCGCCGGATGCACGAGGCCAGTCTGGAAATCCTGGAGCGCGTCGGTGTGCGGTTATATCTAGCGAAGGCGGTCGAGCTGCTCAGGAAAGCCGGGGCCCGAGTGAGCGACGGCAACCTGGTCCGCATTCCACCGTCCCTGGTGGAAAAGGCGCTCCCCTCAGTTCCCAAGGAGGTAACGCTATACAACCGTCATGGAAATCCCGCCATGCCGGTGGGCGGCTACCGCTCCTTTTACGGGCCGGGTTCGGACTGCCTGAACATTATCGACCACCGGTCGGGAGAGCGCCGCAAGCCGGTCGTCCAGGACGTCGTCGACGGCGCCTTGCTCTGCGAGCATCTGCCGCATATCGACTTCGTAATGTCCATGGTCCTGCCCGCGGACGTCGACGGGACGATCGCCGACCGCTACCAGATGGAGGCCATGCTGTCTACCACCACCAAACCCATAATCTTCGTCACCTACGAAATGGGAGGCTGCCGGGATGCCGTAGAGATGGCCGAGGCCGTCATGGGCGGAGAGGAGGCCCTGCGCCGCACTCCCACGATGGCCTGCTACATCAACGCGGTCTCGGGGCTTCGGCATAACAAAGAGGCGCTCGAGAAGCTCCTCTTTCTGGCCTCCAAGAATCTCCCTTCGCTCTACATCCCTTCCTCGACCGCCGCCATTACAAGCCCTGTGACTCCGGCAGGTTCGGTCGCCCTCGACTATGCGGGCGTCCTGGTCGGGCTCGTCCTTTCCCAATTGAAACGCGAAGGCGCCCCGGTCATCGTTTCTGGCATGCCCGCGGGAGGGACATTCGACATGAAGACTCTCGTCACCTCCTATTGCGAACCGGAACGGACGATCACAACCGCCTTGAGCCATCATTATGGGCTTCCCATGTTCGCCATAGCCGGAGCGTCCGAGGCCAAAATCTTCGACCAGCAGGCCGCGGCAGAGGCGGCGATCAGCCTGGTTGTCGAGACGTTGGCCGGAAGCAACATCATCCATGACCTCGGCTATCTTGAGTCGGGCCTTACCTTCTCGTTTGCCCAACTCCTTCTTGGCAACGAGGTCGTCAGCTGGATCAAGGCCTTCACTAAAGGATACGAAGTGAACGACGAGAGCCTAGCCCTGGACGTGATCGCCGAGCTGGGGCCTGATGGGGACTTCCTGAATACGTCGCATACTCTGAAGCATTACCGGGAGCGCTGGTACCCGAATCTCTTTGAACGAGCGACCTACGAAGGCTGGCTCTCCAGGGGGGGGAAAGGCGTTGCCGAGCGGGCCAAAGAAAAAATCGATTCCGTCCTAGCCGAACACAAACCGGAGCCTTTGCCTGTCAAGACCAGGGAAAAACTCCGCGAGATCGTTTTGAGAGCGAAGCCGGGATAGCGCGCTCTTAGCGCAACTGAACAATCCGCACAGGGCCAAGCAGGCCGGATTCCGCGAATTCGCCGTAGCTGTTATTGATCAGGTTAGCGATCCGGACGCGGACCTCGTTCCGGCCGGGACGCAAGGCCTCGCCGACATCAAACACATGAGGACCCCATAGCCGAGCTCCGCAATTCTTGCCGTTCACCCAGACCTCGGCGACGTGACCGACCTTGCCGAGGTCGAGCCGCATCCCTTGTCCGGGCTTGTCTACGATGACGGTCTTGGTGTAATCCAGCAATCCGCTGAATTTCTGCAGGCCCCAGGCACTCCAGTCCTCGAGCGGTTTCTCGAGGCCCTGGGCCAACTCGGCCGGCGGAGTTATTGGAAACTCCATCAGCGGTTGGATGGTAGGATCATAGCTGACCTTCCAGAGTCCATCGATAGTCGCGACAACCTCGATCTCGGGTTTTCGCTCGGGAGGTCCGCTATGGGCCGCCTTTTTCGCGTCAAAGACAAGCCAATACGCCTCGAAAGGTTTGAAGACCAGGGCGAGCGAGCTTCCCTCATCTGTGTCAGCCGAGGCCACCGATCGAATCCCGCCCGTTTCGCAATCCCAAATTGATGCGGCGCCCCGGACCCCTCGGACTGAAACCTCGTCTATCTGCCACTCTTCGGTGTTATTGGCCAGCCAGAAGAACTCACGGCCTTCGATGCGGCGGCGGTGCTGGAGCATCGGGAACGCGCCGGCGCCAAACCGGATGGGACTTTGGAGACCCGGTGGCTCCACCCCTCCCTCGAACAACGGCTTTAGCCCCGCTTCCCCGCAGGCCGTAAACGTCGGCTGGGAACGCAGGGCATCCATCAGCTCTTTCATCCGGGGATCGCCCATTCCTTGCTCCGCTGATGCAGTGGGAAGTTCCCCAAGGGCATAGACGCGGCCGTCGGCCTTGGCGAAATCGACGATCTTCTGGGCCGTTTCGAGCGGAAGGATATCGAGCGCCGGCAAAACCAACGTTCGAAAGGCGAATTCACCGCGGACAAGGCTCCCCTCTTTAACCTCCATCTGTTTCAGATAGTATCGATCGCCGACCAGAAACTCGACTCTGGCCGCCGTCAGGTCATCGATGGCCTGGGCATAAATCTTCTCAATGGCATTGATCCGCCTGCCCGCAGCTTGTTCTTCGGAGAAGGACCACATCTCGACGTCGAGGAGGCCGGCATCGGCCTGGATCCAGGCGGATTCGATCGGGTTATAGAGAAGGATGTCGGGGACGGCGTGCCCCATCGAGTTGACGAAGCTCGCCCGCCGCACGAAATCTGTCCACATATGAAGATACGGAAACATCGGATTTTCTGAGTACCAGTCGGGCGGCCAGGGATTCCCGGTCAGCTTGCGGGTGGTGAAGACGCCGTGCGGGATGACGTGACTCATCCCCCAGGCGGTCACCGCATTCGCGGCCTGCTTCAGGAACGCCGGATTGAAGGTGCCCCAGGGCGTCCCCTCGAAAGCGCCGGCGCCCATGAGTTCGGTCACGGCGCGCACACCCTGAAATTCCGCGACCGACTCGATCTCCTTGAAATCATGAACGCGGAGTGGCTTCCTTCCGAGACAGTCCTGGCCGGGCATGGTCAAAGCGCGGAGCATCTTCAAATGGTCGCCCACGGCGCTGACCTGGGGCTGGATTCCTTCTTCCCAGAAGTGGGCGGTGGTGTACATGCCGCGCTTCTCGTGCCAGTCGGTCACGGCCCGGAAGGTCTCGGCATAGATGTCCGAGACGAGGTCGAACCAGTCCCAGCGGGCCCGGGCGAAGGCGCCTTCGACATCGCGGTCGATGGAGAGAGGCAGCCAGAGCCGGATGTCGCGGCCATAGCGGTCCCGGTAGCGCTCGTCAAGGGTGGCGGACCAGGCCAGGCCCCAGCCGTAGTCTCCCTCGTTGTCGATGAAATCACCGGGGATGGAACGGCCGAGCCGGTCGCCGAGGCGGCGGGCATAGGGCTCGAGCGCGATCTCGATGAATTTCGGAGCGAGGCGGGAGTCGAGGTAGTTTACGTTCGAGCCGTCGGCCCCGGCGTGGCTGTAGGTATTGAAGACGTAGATGCGCCAGGTGCCTCCGGCCGGCGCCTTCCAGCCGAACGGCGCACCGGCTCCGATGACCTGGAGCGTCCGGCTACGGATAGCCGGAGGCTCATTTTTCTCCCCCCCGACCTGAGATGCGGCCTGATCGAGTTCGGCAGCGACGGCAAAGAAAGACGCCGGCACTTGAATTTCGGAGCCGCCTGCGACTTGGATGGTTTCCCAGTTCAACGACACAGTCCGGAGCTCGGGGTTTGCAGCCAGGATGCGGCCGTTGGCCTGGAAGCTGGGCCACCAATATTCATCACAGTAGCCGAGATAGTTCTTTCCTGCTTCGGCCTCTTTCAGGGCGGCGCCGAAAGCGGCAAACCATTTGTCCCCCAGCCATTCCGCATCCGGGAGGTCGGGCGTCCCGACCATGGATTTACGGGCGTGAGCGTAGCCGGGGCTGAATCGCTGGGACGCCATAGTCCGCGACATCTCGGCCATCTTGGCCGGGTCGAGCGGCTCGTCCCAGAACCAGAAGATGAACGGAGCATAGATCATGTCGGGGTCGGCGAAGTTCTTCTGGATCGACTCGAACGGAACGGTCTTGCGGACGCCCCAATTCGCCGGAGCAGATGAGGTTGAGGTCTGGCGCGATGTGCAGGACACGAGAAGGGTCGTCGCGCAAACAAAAGCAGCCAGCCAAAGACTTCGAAGACGGGAAGACAAACGGCGGTTGGATCGATGCATCCGGCACTCCCTTGTTTAAACGGATCGGGGCCGGCCAAGGCCGGGGCCTAACTCTGTGGTCCTGGCCGGAGATAAACACCATTCTAAGGTGAATGTATCCGAAGGAGAGAAGCCTTGTCAACAGATTCGAAGGATGAAAGGGGGAAGAGTCCGCTCACTGAGCGGATTTGGGATTCGCCTTCCAGGAGGCGTATTTTTCTTTGAACATCTCCGGTGATTCTTCTATATGACGTTTGAGCACACCAAGATCCTCTTTGGACGTCCCCACGATTTCTATGCCCATTTCAAACACTTCACACGCCTTGAGCTTCCTGATCCATCGGATTTTCCCAAAGACATTGATTAGCCTCGTTGGCTCTTTTAGCGAGAGCTGGATTTTCAAGATCGAGTTGATGGGGAAAAACTTTTCGCACTGGATTTTTATTCCTTTAATGGAAATGTCTTCCGTCAAGCAGTGGGCGATTTTTTTTTCGGGAAGGGGATAATCAGGACTGGCCGGGCTGATCGCAACCTCAGCCCTTTCGTTGATTCGTCTAGCCTTTCGTTTTTCTTTCATTGTCTGGAGTTCTCTGCCCTAAACCCTGCCATCTGCAGGGATACCATCTTGCCTCTCCTCTTATTTAGCATATCTTCTGTCTAAATCAATCCCCTTTAGGGGTGATTTTAAAGCCTGTTTCTAACCCCACAGGGTTTGAGAGTATAGATCCAGTGTGAGGACCAGCTATCCCGTCGGCGATTCGAGCAAGGGGAGGGTGATATGAAAAGTGCTGCCTTTGCCGACCTGGCTTTCGACTTCAATGCCTCCGCCGTGCAGTTTGACGATGGAACTGGCGATCGCCAGGCCAAGCCCCATGCCGCCGTCAGTGCGGGAACGCGCTTTATCCACACGATAAAAGCGATCGAAGATGAACGGCAGGTCCTCGGTCGGGATGCCTATCCCCGTGTCACTGATGGACACGAACGCGCTCCCGTTTTTTCTCACCAGCGAGCTCGAGACGCTGCCTCCATTGGGAGTATAGCGGATGGCATTGTCCAGGATGTTCAGGAAGAGCTGCCTCAACCTGAATCTGTCTCCTTTAACCGTGAGATTATCCATCGGGCCGAGGTTAAAGGCCACGCCTTTTTCTTGGGCGAGCGCCTCCACATCCGAGGAAAGCTCGGTGAAGAGGTCCTTCACATTGACCTCCTGGAAGTTGAGCGGTTCACTGCCAGCATCGTTGCGCGCCAACAGGAGCAGCTTGCCGATGATCTCGGACATGTAGGTCACTTCCTGGGAAACGAGATCCAACGATCTCCGGTATTCCACTTGCGTTCTTTTTTTATCCAGCGCGAGGGAAGATTCGGCCTGGATGATGGCCAGCGGCGTGCGCAACTCATGGGAGGCATCCGCCGCGAATTGCCGCTGCTTCTGAAAGGCCTCTTCGAGACGGGCGATCATCCGGTTCAAAGTGGAGGCCAGCCGGCCCAACTCGTCCTCGCTCTGGATGTTGATCCGGCGGCTGAGGTCGCCCTCTCCGATCTCCCGTGCGATATCCGTGATATGGTCAACCGGCTGCAGGGTCCGGTTCGCCAGGAACATGCCGCCGACACCAGCCAGCAGAACGACCGCCAACGCCGAGTAGATAATGACCACCCGGAAGATGGACAGCATATTCTGTATCTCGCTGGTTAGGCGACCGACGATGACGGCGACGCGGGTGCGTGAATCGAGGTTGAAGGGAGCCGCGTAGAGCCTCACGCCTTGTCCCTCGGTTGTCGGTGTCGTCAGGAAACTGCTCTGACCGAACAAAGCCTGCTGAACCATCTTCTCGATAATGGAAAACCGGACGTTGGGTCCCAGCCTCTGTAAAAGAACGCTATCGGCGTCGTAGATCAGGACGAGGTCATTGAACTTTTGTTCAAAGCTGATCTGATGATCCGTGACTGTAATAGAATTTTGAAGCTCGGCCACCCGCACCTGCAAGGCTAAATCGAGGTTCCTGTACAGGTTCTTCGACAACATGAAATAGGCGACCGCTCCGAAGGCAACCAGCGGCAGCACTATGGCGATGAGGTACCAGACGGTTAAACGGAACTTGATACTCTTATAAATGCTCATGTTACACGCAAGCGGTAGCCCGCTCCTCTCAAGGTCTGAATCAGGCTTCCCTGCCCGTCCTCGTCGATTTTCCGGCGAATCCGCCGCACATAAACGTCGATGATATTGGAGATTCCGTCGAACTCATAGTCCCAGACGTTCTCTCCAAGCATGGTCCTCGTTACGACGACATTGGGGCGGCGCATGAAGTATTCCAGAATAGCGTACTCTTTTGCGGTCAAATCTATCTTTCTCTGCCCCCGCCATACTTCCCGGGTCTGCACATCCATGGCCAGGTCACCGACCTGGAGCTTCGGGGTTTTGGGGAGGGCCTCACGCCTCATCAAAGCGCGGACCCGGGCCAGAAGCTCGGTGAAGGCGAAGGGCTTGACCAGATAATCGTCGGCCCCGGAATCGAGCCCGACCACCTTGTCTTCCGTCGTGTCTTTGGCGGTGAGCATGAGGATCGGCGTGCTTACGTTTTTTGCCCGGAGCTCACGGCAAACGGTCACTCCGTCCTTCTTGGGCAGCATGATATCCAAGATGATCAGATCAAAGGGTGTGGTCTCCGCCATGTATTGGGCTTCCTCTCCATCATAAGAGTTGTCCACCGTATAGGCATCCTCCTGGAGACCTCTCCTAATAATGCCCGCCAAACGCCTTGAGTCTTCGACAACAAGAATCCGCATGGTGAATCCTCCCGCGACTCATCCTTACTATTTTAAGAATCCATCCGGACATCGTGAATAGAATATGAAATTCAAATGACAAATTCAAGCTAATTTTTAATCTTAAATTCATTTTTAATTAATGATGGTTTCATCTTGAGTTATTAGACTGACGGCAGGAATACTAATCTAGGTTTTATTGAAGAGGTCCAGAAACGGTCTGGAGGAAAAGAATGAATAATATCTTGGCAGAACAGAATTCCCTCATGGAGAAGATCGTGAGGGACTACGGGAGTCTAATAAAGGGGGCCGTCTATAAGGCCATGTGCGGACAGCCCTGCGGCGACGACATTATTTCCGAGGTCTACTTTGCGGTTCTTTTAACAGTGCGTAAATTCGGAACGGGATGGACCCCACCAAGATCCTTTATTTTCACGGTTGTCAGGAACAAAGTGAACGATTTCTTGAGGCGAAAATACAGGGAAAAAAATCGGGTTGAGGAGATCAGAAAACACCTAGAGGAGCAGGCCTCTCAGAAAGAAGAGGTTGTTTCGAGAATCCATTGCCTCACCTGTTGTGAGTTTCGGGTTTTTCGCTTGTTAGGCATGGGGATGACCAATAGTGAAATCGCCCAAAGCCTTCACGTCTCTCTATACACGATCAGAAGCCATATTAAGAAAATCCATGCCAAATGTGGAGTCAGAGACAGAGCTAAATTGACGCTTATCGCCCACTTGGTATGCTTTCGGGAGCAACTGGAAAACCCGGAAGGGGAAAGGGCATCCCGGAAACCTCCCCGGCCTCGGCGTCGAGGGGCACAGGGCCTATCAGAGCGCCGTCGTCCAGAGCTTTGGGGACCTGATCGGCCTTCGGCCCCAGTTGCCGTCGAAACCTCGACCGAATATTTTTCCTGAGCTTCTGATGATCATATCGTTTAACCGGCCACCGAGAAAAATCTATAGAGCCCCTTACCCTCCTTTCAAGTTGTGCAGACCGGGAACATAGGTTACCGGTCTGCACAACCATTTGCAGCCCATTTAGGGGGGCTGACAAATATTCAATCAGACAGCGAGTATCAAGTTATGTTCGTTCGCCGATGCCCTATTTCTGAGCTATTCTCGAACTGTGGTCTGCTACACACCTCCAACGCCCGGCATAATCTTTGATCCACATATCTGTCCATTGATATTGGCCACTGACATCCTTGCCTTTATACTGCTCCTTAACCGTGGTGCGACCTGTGACCACCGCCGCATCTCCATAAACGCGCACCCTTATCTTGTCGGCCACCGCGGCGGTTAAAATATCCTCTCCAGACTTCAGACTTGCCAGATACTCGGCTTTAGTCCAAACGTTGCCGTCGGGGTCCGTCCAAATGTAGTCATCCGCGAGAATCTGGTCTAAAAATGTCCAGTCATGCTTTACCAGGGCATAAGCCCAGTCATTCTCCAGCCTTATCAATTCTTGGTCAGGCATCATATCCGGCTTAAACGCGTATTGCATCTTGACTTCTTGATTTGGCTGCGCCGAGACAGCGTCTGTTAAGACCAAGACCGCCACGCTGACTGCAATGGCAATGCGTTTCATGAAAACCCTCCTGTATAATAAATAAGATTATTTGACCGGTTTCTTCTGTTCAGGAAGGTAGGAAAGGTCCGGGCGGATCATGCCGGTCTTATATTCATATCTCCTCATGCAGCCCATAACTCTTGTGAGGAGATCCGCGTATTTTGCTTCGCCCCACTTTATTATCATTTTATCCCATTCACCATAAAAATCTGCAGCGCTCTTTCCGCCCTTGGCCATGATATAGAACGGCATGTCTGTCCCGACATCGCCAATAAAAACGGTAAGACCGTTGGCAATGCCCTTGCTTTTGGACAGAGCCGCCCATTCTTTAAAGATATCCTCCATAGCTTTCTCTTTGCCGAACTCAACGTAGCAGAAACACCAGTGAAAGAAATTCTCTTCTCCCGGCTTTAGCCTTGGTTTTTGGGGAACATAAGAAAGCTCCGGCGCCAAGCGAACCAGGCCAATTTTATAGTATTCAAAATTGCCTTCCTGGCTCTTCATCCATTCCTGGATTTTTGTATCGCCCGTCTTTACCATCCAGTCATTAAACGCCTTGAATAGGTTGTCTAAGCCCGCATAGTTTTCGGTCGGCGAGTAAACAAGATAGTAATGACAATCATCGCTGCTATACGTTGTAAACGGAATGGAAAAGCCTAATTCTATCGCTTGCTTCACAACTGCCTCGAACTTAGCTGCCATGGGGGGTTTGACGATGTATTCTTCAACGAAAATGAGTTGGGGCTTATTTTCCTGAGAAAGAGCTAAGCCGGCGAAAGTAGATAGCCCAAGAAAAAGGATGACCGAGAGAAGGACTGAAATTTTGGTTTTCATGAAAACCCTCCTTTTTTAGATTTAGAAGCTAATATCTATGCAAAAGGCTCTGAGCCTGCTTCTTCAGCCCAGCCAGCCTCTGCCTGGCTTCCTCGACCATAAGAAGGGCGTGTCTGCTTTCTTAAGGTTATGCCTGGTGCTATTTTTTCTCTGCTTCCTTCGGCCTAAGCTCCATGCCGAGCTGCTGCATCAGCCCCAACATATTAGCCTCTTCTCTTTCCTCGACAATCTTGCCATTTTTAAGGCTCCACATAAGAATAGAACTAACCTCAAGCTTATTGCCAGTTGCAGGGATACCTTGAAATTCGCCTTGATGAGTTCCAATGGCTATATTCCAAATTATTGCCGTATCTCCAACGACAAATAGCTTTTCAATTCTATAATTGATATCAGGAATTGCTCTAAAGGCCATTTTTAAAAATTCGATTGTTTCTTCTCGCGACATAGGCTTGGGATTATTAGATGGAGAGTAGAAAAGATATTCAGGGGCAAGCATTTCATTAAAAATCTCGACGTTTCCTTTGTTCGCTTCCTCAAAGAAATGTTTCACAAGTTCCCTATTCTGCTCCTCAACCTTTGCCTGGGTTCTGAACTTCTCAAGCTCTGCCTTTTCAGCCTTGTTCTGACAGGCAAACACAAAGCAGAACAAAAAAACCAAAGAAACGACCAAAATTGGGTTTTTCATTTACCCCTCCTTGATTTTCATTGAGTTGGCATATCGCTGTTCCAGATATCGATGAGCTTCTTCCAGGTCTTGTCAAGCGTCTGCTTCCAAACGACAACATATTTGCCCTGGTCGACGCCTTCTTTTCCCTGAACTTGAAACTTAAGTGTGTAACTGCCGACTTCGTAAACTAAGTCCCCTTTTCCATAGAGATTTAGGATAGTCATTTTGAAGTCTACTATTTTCAGCTGAGCCCATGTCGCACGCCAATATTCTTCAGTCGCTTTCTTGCCCTGAATCATTCGGCCGGCGGGCGGCAAAAGAAGCGTATCGTCGGTAAGTAGTGCCCCGACGGCGGCGGAATCACCGCGAAGGGACGCATCGATAAATATTTTATTCGCCTCTTCAACAGCCTTACGAACCTTAGCCAGGTCTATCTCTGATTTCTTTTCGAGTCCAAACGCAAAACAAGCCAGCAAGACCAAAGGGATGACACAGAGAAGCTTTTTCATTTTCCCCTCCTTGATATTGATGAGATTATTAAGCCTTATTTGGCAATACCAGCCAATAAAAACGCCTCTCCCTGCTAAGCAAGGTCTGAATCACATTTATCAAGACCAAAAGAGGCAAATTGGGCTTCCTGTTATTGCTTGGAAGGCGACAAATGGACATGTGCCAGCTTCCATTTTCCTTCCTGGTAAAACCACATCATCGACAGACACAACTTGCTTCGCTCCGTTGTCTCATTAGGAATTATGAATTTGCCGACTCTATATCCCGTGGCAAGGGCGGCGTCTCCGAAAACCTTCACTTTGAGTTCCTGAATCTCAAAGTCAGCTCTTAGGCCGCTATTGAAAGCCTGCCTAACATATGCTTCGTCAATATTAAAGAGGGGGCCGCCATCTTCGCTGAACTCGGTATATCCCCCAGACGCCATATACGGCACGAAAGCGTCTGCGTTGCCAGCGTTTAATGCCGAGTAAAGGTCGACCACAGCCGCCCTGACCTCCTCCATTTTGTTTTCTTTGTTCTGAGAGCTGAAGATAAAACATGGGGCCAAGGTCAGCGAGATAGTTATGCTGAACTGAATAAATGGCTTCTTCATTAACGCCTCCTCTATGTCAGTCTTAATGTTATTCCTCTTCTGGAGGAAGAGGGTTATTGCTATTGAATATGACTCTAGCAAGTTTCCACGAACCGTCCGCCATTTTTTGCCAAATGCGAATGTATTTGTTCGTATCCTCCAAAGGTTTACCTCTTGCCTTAAAAGTGGTCATCCCAAGGTCGAATGCCCAATTGCCAAAAACCTTGATTTCACTGGGAGTCGTGATTTCGATTAAATCGATTTCTTTAACAGTCTTAAAAAGAGCTTGAACCATAGGGCGGATTTCTTCTCTGCCGATTAGCATTTTGTGATTTGGTGGCAGTAAAATCGCATCGTCTGTAAACAAATTAAGGAAGCCGTCTATGTCGCCAGCCGTGACCATGGCCCCATATTCATCGCTGAGTTTTATTATTGCCTCTACATCAGCCTGGACATCGACTGAAGACTGCTCATCCACCTTTTCTGCCCGCTGGTAGCCGAAAGAAGAACAAACTAGAAAAACCAAAGGAATGACATAAAGAAGCTTTTTCATTTTCCCCTCCTGACCTATTGTCTATGGTTCAACCTATATCAAAGCGAATATGGGAAGTCAATACGAGGAAGGCAGACCTCTCCCCAAAAATCCGTGTGGACAAATCGTCGACAAGACCGCTAAAAATGGCTCAGTTTAAGTGAGGCCTATTAGAACAGACCTCTCCCCGTGTAACGCCGGTGTAACAAATTTTGCTAAAACTTGCGTATTCCGGTGAATCTGGCCATCGATTCCGGCGTAAACTGGCCACCTGTCGGAGCGAAGCGACGCTGGCTTTTCATTTTACCTCAGGGTGGCCGGCATGAGTCAACATCGACTTCGTTTTCCTCATCGATTCTCCTTTCAACTCCAGTCTATAGGCATGGTGAACGATTCTGTCCATGATGGCCTCCGAGAGCGTTGGATCTCCCATCCTCTCGAGCCATCCAGCTACGGGTATCTGAGTGACCAGGATGGTTGAGCTTCGTTTATATCGATCATCTATGATCTCCAGGATATCGTTGGTTTGTGTTTTTGATAAAGGACTGCGCAGCCAGTCGTCGATGATCAGAAGTTGGGCCTTGGCTATGGAGTTCAGGAACTTGGGCGAGGAACCGTCGGCTTGAGAGAGGTTGAGTTTCTGAAGCAGGCGCGACATCTGAAAATAGCGGACGGAAAAGCGGTTCCGGCAGGCCGCCTGGCCAAAAGCACAGGCGAGATAAGTCTTTCCTGCTCCGGTGGGTCCTGTGATGATGACATTGAGCTTCTGGCGGATCCACTCTTCCCCGGCCAGATAAAGGACGAGACTTCTCTCCAGGCCCCGTTTGGAAGAGAGCTCCAGGTCTTCCATGACCGCTTCTTCTCGTAAACGCGCCACCTGGAGACGGCGCCTGAGTCCTCTGTCCTGCCGCAGGTTCCACTCTCGATCCATAATCAGTCCCAGGCGCTCTTCAAACGACAGTTTCTTATATTGCGGATTTTCCATCTGCTCTCGCAGGCCTTCCAGCATGCCCCGCAGCTTCATCGAGGCCAGTTTGTCGATTAGAGGCTCTCTGAGCATCGTTCGCTCCTCATGGATCCGTCCCCAGCGCTAAGATTTTGGCTCTTTTTCCGTTGCCCGGCCTCAACCGGCAAAAAACGAGGCTCTCAGAGCCTCTATCTGCGGCGATCTCGACTCGAGCCATGGCTAACCCTTCACTTTTATGAGTAGTATCCGGTCCCCCGGATA
>Ga0315277_10005682_pt1 | contig 16410 bp, 6 predicted proteins | sample YL17G05_15_MG_FD_203695 | JGI IMG/M metagenome (GOLD analysis project Ga0315277, IMG submission 203695) | Sediment microbial communities from Yellowstone Lake, YNP, Wyoming, USA - YL17G05_15 | ecosystem: Environmental > Aquatic > Freshwater > Lake > Sediment | place: USA: Wyoming | collected... | reverse complement strand
GTGTCGGGCTTTGCCACACCCAATACCCGTTATTGCGTTAGGATGGTGGCGAACAATGCTTTTGGCGATTCGGCGTATGCCTATTCTCCGCCGAAATATCTTTTAGCCAATAAGCCGTCAGTCCCCAATCTTTACTCAAGTAATGATAGCAGTATTAATTTGGTTGTTAATGCCAATAATAATCCAGCCGGCACTCAATATGTGATTCAATATGCGACTGACTCTGTTTTTACTTCACCTTCCAGTTGTGGGGCTGATTGGACTGGTCGGACCGATCAAGAAGTGGTCAATTGTTCAGTGCCAACCAATAATACTGGTTATTATTTTCGTCTTTCAGCTCGAAATGGTGATAACACAGTTTGTTCGCCGCAATATTCTGATTATCGTTATGCCGCGGCCTGGGCCACGAAACTAATCCCTAATCCAACTTTGCAGGGATATATTAATAGTGGTCTACGGCTTCAGATGGCCAATTCAGATGCCCGTGGTGATGCTTCGGAAACTGGAACGCTCACGCGCGGTGATACTAACGCGACCTTTATGGACGATAATGGCAAACTTGTGACCGTCACCGGTTCAACGGATCCAAGAATTGAAAAAGTTTCCGCCACCGATGTTTCTCAAAATCCCGGTCGGGCGGTGAGGATTGAAGAATCAAGGACGAATTCATTACTTTATTCCAGCTTTGAAGCTGGGACTTCGCCACCAACTGGCTGGTCGGTTGGCAACGGACTGATCGCAACCGTTACTGCAGGCGGGATCCATAGCAGTAATTATGCCAGTTTGGTTACGACGAGCGGTAGCCCCGCCGAGTATATGAGTCAAGATGTCAGCTTAACATCGGGCACGGCATATAATTACAGTATTTATGCCAGATGGGTTTCTGGCACGAATGGAAATTTTGTCATTTTCGTTGATGATGGAGCAGGACACAGTTATTTATCGCCGGCAACCACAATCTCCTCATCTTCTTGGCAGAGAGTAAGTTTTAATTTTACCGCCGGCGCTACAGCAACATACCATGTCTATGTTGAGCCAAGCCGGAATGCCGCCAATGTTGTTACTTGTATGGTTGATGCGGCCCAGTTGGAATACAATCCAACGACTTTGACCGCGGCCACTTTTGCCACCTCATATATTCCGACCACAACCGGGACGGTGACAAGGGCAGCGGAAAGATTGACTTACCCAACCGCTTCCAACCTTACGGCCAGCGCCGGTACGGTTTCCTTTTGGGTTAAACCAGATCATAACTGGAACGCCATCGGTTCCGCCAATGAAACAATATTCTACTTCAATAACAGTGGTTCAGATTACGCGAATATGGTGATTTATAACAATCAGATATACATCGATACCAAGGCAAACGGTACCGCCGTTAATCGCGGTGTGACGGTCAGCAGTTATACTGATAATCGTTGGCTTTTTGTCAGCTATTCTTGGAGTGCTTCAGGCAATGCCCTCTATGTCGGTAATGCAGGGACATTGACTTCAAACACCGGGGCCGTAGCCACCAATTATGCGGCTGTGGGCGCGAGCTTTGGTGTTGGTAGCCGTAACTCGGGTACAACGAATGTTTCAAATTCTCTCGTCTCCGACTTTACCATCTTCAACACCGCCCTGGATGCGGATACTATTCAAGGCGTCTATAATGGCTATGGACCGTCGAAAGTGGCGATTTCTGATCCAACAGTGGCCAATCAATTAACCGTCGCCTGGCAAGACAACTCTGGTAATGAAGACGCGACGGCCGGTTTTACGGTTGAGAATAAACAAACAGCCACCTGCACGGATGCTTCTGGTTGGGGCGGAACGACAACTAAAGCCCAAAATACCACTTCCCACGACCAAGGTAGTTTAACCGCTGAAGTTCCATATTGTTTCCATGTGAGGGGGAATGTCAGCACCTTTAGTTCTCCATATCAGGCCTCATCGGCGGCAAAATATCCCGGCGGCGCCTATACTTGGAATGGCGGCGGCTCGACCAACAACTGGTCTGAAGCCGCAAACTGGATCAGTGCCCCGGGAGCGGGGAATACGGCTAAATTTACTGATTTGGGAACAAGCAATAGTCGAAAAAATGCCAGCATTGATACCTCTTTTGCCGGCACCGTCGGCGGACTGAACATTGCCTCTGGTTATAGTGGGACGCTAACAGCGGCCAAAGATCTCACCGTTTCTGGCGATGTCACCATTGCCGGCGGCACTTTGAATGCCGGCAACCAGACGTTTAATGTCGGCGGCAGTTGGAGCAGAACCGCCGGTACTTTTACGGCCTCGACCGGCACGGTCAACTTTAATGCCGGCTCCACTGGCAAAACCATTCTCTCCGGCGGACAGCATTTTAATATTGTGACTTTTAACAATGCCGCTGGTGGTTGGACTTTTAGCGACGTCCAGAATATCGATAACAACTTAACTATCACCGCCGCTAATTCTCTGACTTTGGGGGCGTTTACGCACACGGTTTCGGGCAATGTCACTTTGGGCGGGACAACATTCACCGCGACTGGTTCAACCTTGGTGATGAACGGGACGAGTAAAAATTTGGTCGGGGCGAGTAAAAATTTAAATAATTTAACAATTAATGGAACCATAACCGCTGCTACGAGCAATGTGAATATTTATGGAACATTGCTGGTTAATGCCGACAAAACTTTTTCGATCAATAATCCTGTTCGAGTGATCATGCAACCTGGGTCGACTACGACAATAGCAAACACAGGAACCGTCCAAAATGGCACTGGAACTGGCCGGCTTGATTTTGTCGATACAGCCGGCGCCAATTTGTCAATTACCGGAACCTTGTCGGTCAATGACGCTTTCTATACTTCCACGGCCAGTGTGATAGTTCCGAATAGAATATATGGTGGGTCAGTTTACTTTGTTAATACAACATTAGGAGACTATAATGTTACTTTAGGCACTAACGCTAATGCGATTACTATTGCCGGTTTTCTTGAAGTCCAAACAACTTCATCAGGTACTTTAACAGTTTTAGGCACAACTAATAATCCGGCGATGAACATTACTGGAAATCTTTATTTTACTAAAACGAACACTGGAGTTCCTTCGATTTCTATGGGCTCCAACACTTGGACGGTTACGGGCAATGTAAACTTGACGAATGGGACGATTACTGCCGGAACTGGAGCCAATGCCACGCTAGTAATGAACGGTGTCTCAACAACATTAACTCCTAACGCGGCAACTTTTAATAACATTACTTTTGCTAATACTGTTGGCGCCTTTCTTTGTGCTAATGACTTCGCGGTCAATGGAGTACTTAATGTCGACGCCAGCAATTTTTCGCCTTCAGCCGGCACGATCACTTTTAACGATGGGGCATCAATTACTAATATTAATTCCGGAACACTCGTATTTAAAGGAATAACTATTGCTAATGGTGCCACTGTTTCCACTTCAGCCAACTTTTCGATCAGCGGCACTTTAACTCTTGGCAATGCTTCATCTAATTTTTCTCCCTCGGGCGGCACAGTCACGATGGCCGGTACCAGCTGGGGCATTACAAATAATTCGGGAACTCTAACCTTTAGCGGCTTGACCATTTCGGAAACGCCAACAAGCCAAACTTCCGCCAGTTTTTCGGTCGGTGGCGCTTTAACGGTAAACGCGGGTAGAACCTTAGCCCCGACAGCCGGTACAATCACGATGACTGGCGGCTCGATTGTCAACACTGACGATGATGCCGTCCATCTTGTTTTTTACAATTTAACTTCCTCTGGCGCAGTTTCTAATTCTACCAATTTTAACGTAGCTAATGACTTTAAAATAACGGGTAGCACCTTTACTTCTAGCGGTACGCCAACTTATACTGTTTCAGGCAACATTGATTTTACCGCCGGCGCTTTTACAGCCGGCTCTTCAACTTTAGTGATGAACGGTACTTCCAAAACATTAACGCCGAACGGCCAAAATTTAAATAATTTAACAATCTCGGGTACAATTTCGACTCCCGCAAGCGCTACAACCTTGACTGTCAACGGCACTTTAAATGTGAGTGGTACTTTTACGCCGGATGCGAGTACGGTTGTCCAAAGCGGCACCGGTACTTTAAACGGCTCGGGTACTGCTAAAGTGACTAAAACCGGCGATAACGCTTTCAGCACTCAATATACAATCGCCAATAAAACCCTAACTAATTTAACGGTCCAATATGCTGGTGCGAGCGCCCAAACAGTCAGCGCTATTACTTATGGCAATCTTGAAATTAATATGGCCGGCCAGACCGCGACTCTTGGAGGCGATGTTAGCGCTTCCGGGAATTTAACGATTACTGCCGGTGAACTAAACGGCTCATCGAACAATTTGAGCGTGGGCGGCAACTGGTCGAAATCCGGCACCTTTACCGCTTCGACCGGTAAAGTTACCTTGAATGGCTCTGGCGCCCAGTCAATAACGGGCAATACGACCTTTAATAATTTAGATATTACGACGAATGCGGCACGAGAAATTACATTTGCTGGCAATTCCACGACAATTGTTTCTGATACTTTAAATATTACTGGCAGCGCGGGTAAAGTGATTACTCTTAAATCGTCAGATGCAAACAATTGGACGATTAATCCAACAAAGGAACGTCCACCTTTGACTGATGTTTCTTTTGTTTCTTATGTAAATGCACAAAAATCAACAAATAGTGGCTCTCCATTTTGCGCAAAATATTCAACTGACGGAAGCGGTAATAACGGTTGGTATTTTTCAGACACTGATTCGTGTGTACCGTCGGAGACAAGCGGCGTTACTATTAGCAATATTAGTGAGACAGGATTTAAAGTTGATTGGACCGATAATTCCAGTGAAGATAATTTTAAAGTCTATGTTGCCGAGCGCTCGGCCGGAGATTGCAGCGGAGCTACTTATGGTGGGGCATATGCGACTGTGGGTCAAAATATTACGACTAAAGACGTTTCAGGCAGAAATAAAAATATCCGCTATTGTGCCGGAGTGGCCTCAAATAGTAGTCTTTTTGGAGAAGCTGGTAAGAATAATTCATCGCCAAAATATACTCTTATCGAGCCTATTACTGGTGTAACTTGGGGTGATTTTACGACAAATGATCTTTCAGCTAAGTTTTCGGATGCCCTTTCAAATTTAACAGCTGGAAATTCCGGAGTTAAATATACTGTTAAAAAAGCCGATGGCTCATTTATTGAGGAATCGTCTTGGCTGAAAGATGATAGTTATTTTGATCCAACAGCAGGTTTAGATATAAATACTCAATACAAATTCGAAATTATTTCTCGAAATGGTGACATGGATGATGGCGGCGCAGCACCGGCCAGCGCTCTTAAATATACCAAAATTGAAGCACCGACCGGGATTATTGCAGTTGCCGCCGGGGAAAATCAAATAAATCTGACCGTTACCAATACCTTATCCAATTTAGACCAAGGTGATTCTGGAGTTCAATTCACTGAATCTCTCGGCGCTCCTGGCGGCGGAGGCGAAGCTGGCTTTACAACTTGGGTTCACACTAATAGCGTCTCGGACACTGGTCTGACAGCAAATACAAAATACCGGTATGAAGTCAATGCTCGTAATGGCGATCAATATCCGTCCCTCTATAACGGGATTTTGGTAAATAAATACACTAAAATTCAAACACCAGCAAACATTGTTGCCCCCAATCCAGTTTCTTCAATTAAACCTAACTCAATTGAGCTTAATGTCCCGGGAACCTATAACAATCTTGGCGCTGACCAGTCGGGGATGTGTTTTGCAGTTACGCAGGGAGCAGACAAAGGTGGCGGTGGGGGAACCGGCTTTGATTCCTGTGCTCACGAAGTCACTATTACTGATGTCGGCTTGACGCATGATACTAATTTTTCTTACACAGTTTTTGCCCAAAATGGTGATGGGGAGCCAAGCGATACGACAGCTGAACAGGGTCCTTTTAAAACCACCATTGGCTCGGAACTTATCTATAGACTGCCAGGACAAAATGCTTACAATCAAGGCAGCAATATTAGTGGAACGCCCACTCATCGGAAAGCCAGTGAGGCATTTAATGTGGAAATGTATGCGGTTGATGAACATTATTATCAAGATGCTGACGAAAATCACCTGGTCAATATTACTACCAACGCGCCATCAGCCACAATTACTAACCCGACCTTAGCTAATGGCGCCGTTTCCTATAATGCAACCATTAACAGCGCCGGGACTTGGCATCTAGATGGTATTGGCAGTGCTGGTAGCTCTGAAGAATTTGTGGTTGATCCTGGCAAATGTGACGCCGGAGTTTCCACTGTTTCCGCCGCGCCAACTTCATTAGATGTTGAGCAAACCTCAACAATCACAATTTATCTTAAAGATGCCGCTGGCAATCCGTTGGCAGGACATGCGGTTTCCGTTTCCTCCAATCAGGGCGTCGGAGCGGATACAATTGTGATTTACGGCGCCTCAACCGACGCTAATGGCCGAATAACGGCCGGGGTGACGGGTCATTCCGCTCATACTTCAACCATTACCGTTGCCGATACGACCGATGCCGTTACCCTTTCCACCAAACCCCAAATCACTTTCAATTTGCCGGCAGTCGCCAATCCGACCAATTTTGCCGCCAACGCAATTGTTTCGGCTTGCGCGGGCAATCCGCCTTCCTGTACGGTTCAAAACGCCCTTTCTTGGACTAACCCAGCCGTCTTTAATCAAATCAATATTTATCGCTCCGAAACTTCAGGTGTCAGGGGGGCGAAGATCGCTTCGACCGCTGGCAATTCTTATACTGATAGCGACGTTCAAGCAGGCGTTTCTTATTTCTATACTTTAGAAGCTGAAGATAATGCGGTGCCTTCGAATAAAAGCTCTGGCACAGCCCAGGTCTCGGCCAGAGGGGTGTGTAATTGTGGGGACAACGAAGCACCAACCGCGCCAACTAATTTGCGGGCAACAAAGATTAGAGACACGTCAATTTCGATTGCCTGGGATCCTTCGCGAGATAACGTTGGGGTGGCTGGTTATCAAATATTTAATCCTGATACAGGCATTATGACTGGGGTAACAAGCGACACAAACTATGATTTTGAAAATCTTCAGCCAGATACAACCTATAAATTCTATGTCCGCGCCTATGATGCCGCGGGCAATTTCTCGGCATTCTCCGAAATTTTAACGGTGAAGACATTAAAAGGAGAGAAGCCGGCAGAAATTGAAGTTCATTTGGTCTTAAGCAATGTGCCAGAGGAAATTAACGCTGGCCAGTCTTTCCCTGGACCAGTCAGAGTCATCGCGGCTGATGCGGGCGGGAAGATTTTGACCGACTATCAAAAAGCGGTTTACTTTGAATCAACTGACTCTCAAGCGAAGCTCCCGTACACAAAAAATAGTCCTTACGCCTATACTGTTGCTGACGCCGGCATTCATCAATTTGAAGGCAAAGACTTTGCTCTGAAAACAACTGGCAGTCAAAAATTAATCGTCAGTGATTTCAAGGCGAAAGCGTCGGCTGATGTCAATGTCGTCGCGGGAATATTTATTGAAAATGCGACCGAGAAAATTAGAGACTTTATTGCCAAGCCCGAGACTGTTAATAAAGCCAATACCGCGGTCGTGACAACAACCGCTCTAATACTCCTGGCACCAGTTTTAGCCAACGCTCTTATCAGCTTCTCAACCCTCTTGCCACAACTTCTTTATTGGTTAATCCAAATTCTCCAAGCTTTAGGCATCAGGAAAAAAGCCAAGCCATGGGGCGTTGTTTTTAATGCTGAAACAGGTCAGCCGATATCTTTGGCAATAGTCAGAATCTATGAAATAAAATACAATCGTCTTTTGGAACGGGCAGTGACCGATAACCAAGGTCGCTACGGCTTTTTGGTTAAACCGGGCGAGTTCTATATTACCTGTTCCAAGGCGGGTTTCGTCTTCCCAGCCAAAGAGAAGAAATCAACCTTTTATGAAAAAATTTATACTGGCGGCAATTTCAAGATTGCTGGTAAAGACCAGTCAATTGCCTTTAATATTCCCCTTGACCCCACCGCTGGTTCCAGACAAATGATTAATTTCTGGATCGTGGTTATTCGAATAAATAAGTTATTGCAGAAAATCAGAATACCCCTTTTGGCGATCGGCATAGTTTTTGCCCTCATTATGCTGATTATTTCTTTCAATATCCTTTATATCTTATCGCTGATTTTCTACGCTTTAATTGGGACGTTGGAAATTTTAAGAGGTAAAAATGCTCGACCATACGGTGTAGTCACGGATGTTTATAGCCATCCAATTCCCCTTGCCATTGTTAGAATCTTTAAGAAAAATAATAATCTATTGGTTGAAACCGATGTTTCTGATAGCCTTGGCAGATTCAAATTCCTTGTTCCGCCAGGTATTTACTATATTACAGCCACTAAGCCAAACTATATCGATTTCAAATCTCACTTAATGTATCTTGAGAAAGAAAAGACCCTCGTTTCGACGACGATTAAACTGAAGAAGGAAGAGTAAATACAATATTGAGATAAAAAGATCCCCACCGAGGGGCAAAGATGGGGATCTTTTTTAAATGCCCAATTTCTAATTTTCTAAACTCCAAGCATCAACATCCATTCAAATCTTAAATCTCAAAGCATGAAAATTGTAATTTAGTATTTGATTGGTCATTGGAATTTATGATTTGGAATTTGATTAGAAATTAGAATAATTAGGTTAATTTTAATAATGTATATACACCGGTGTTCCGATATCGGCCCAGCCGAAAAGCCATTCGGCATCGCCGGTCGAGGCATTGACACAGCCGTGCGACATCACATGACCGAAATTATGATGCCAGTAGGTGCCGTGGAGAGAATAATCGCCGTAAAACCAAGAAATATAGGGAACATTAGGTAAGTAATAGCCAGGCCCATGCATTCTGGCAGAGCGGTCTTTGCTGTAAATATGGAATTCACCGGTCGGGGTCGCATAGCCACTGCGTCCGGTAGAAACTAAGGATTGGTTAATTAAATTATAGCCTTCAAAAACATATAAAGTCTGTTCAGAAAGATTAATATCAATATAGCGTCCATTGTAACGACCCGCTTGCGCATTGACGTTGCGTGAAATTGTAATCGTGGGCAAGCCAATGGTTTTGCCGGGCAAACCCTGGATTAAGATCTCATTGATCTTGCTGGTTAAGGCGTTGGTGTCAACGCGCCGGCCGTCTCGATCTTGAGTCGGATCAATATTAACCTGATTAGCAATCAAGTTAACAAATTTTTCTGGATTAACTGCTGTCACCATGCCATTACTTCTAAACTCGAGCCAACTACGGATCTCAGCGGCATTAGCAGTCCAGCGCGATCCTTCGAAAGTTACCGTAATCGGCGCGGTTTTTAAATAAGCTTTGATGTTAGCCGGAGCCGCGTGGGCGACCTTTGCTTGTCCCAAGATCGCGAAACCGACGGCCAAGAAAGCAAAGATTGCCATCTTGACGAAACCGTGAATTTTTGTTTTGTTTTGAATGCTTTGCATTTTTCTCCTTTTTGTTTTTGATATATGTTTTAGTTTTTAGTAATGGATATATACCGGTGTTCCAATATCAGCCCAGTTAAAGATCCATTCCGCTTGATCAGTTGGTGCATTAACACAACCGTGGCTCATTACGTGGCCGAAATTATGATGCCAGTAAGTGCCATGGATAGAATAATCACCTAAAAACCAGGAAACAAAGGGCACATTGGGCAAATAGTAATCTGGCCCATCCATTAAAGTGTAGCGGTCTTTGCCATAGATATGGAACTCACCGGTAGGCGTGGCATATCCCCGGCGACCAGTGGAAACAAGGAATGAATTTACCTGATTTGAACCTTCAAAAGCGTATAAAGTCTGCTCTGATAGATTAATATCAATATAGCGTCCTTCATAGCGACCCGGTTGCGCGTGGGGGTAGACCGTTTTTTCGCCGCGAGGAATATCAAAGACCGGGAGCACGATTGTGGCAGTCTTACCCGCTTCAAGAGCACTTTTAATCTGGCTGGACAAAATCTTTTCATCAATCCCTCGACCATCCTGACCTTCATTTAAAACTTTGCCTGTGCCATCTTCAATCTCCCTGGTCACAACAGCTATTTCAACGTTTTGAGCAATTTTTTTAGTAAATTTAGAGAAATCCAAATTAACAACTAATTTATCTTCTGAAGCAGCATAATTAATCCAGCTGGCGATTTCGTTCTTATCAGCCTGCCAAGACGAATCGTTGTAGGTAACCGTGATTGGCGCTGCCGAAAGATATTTTTTGGTTATAGTGCTTGCTTGGCCAGTATTTTCGTCTTTGACCGCTGGTTCGATCTCTTCTAAGGCAAGCTCAATTTTTGTTTTAGTATCACCTTTATCAATCGCGTTTTGGATTTCTTGTTTGAGTTTTGTTTTATTTAGGCCGTAACCAGACTTTGCTGGTACCAGTAAGATTTCGCCATTTTGAATTGTCAATGTCGCATTAACCGGTTTTTGGCTAATAGTATTGTTTAAAGTATCAATATAAAAATCTAACTTTTTCTCATCAACAATAATTTTGAGCTCTATCCGGAAACCTTCTTTAACGAGTTCCCAGGTTTGGGTGAGCCTATTTTTGATTTTATTTTCACGGCCAATGCTGTAGGCAGATTCAATCGCTTTATCAACATCAAAGGAGATGCCTAACTCTTCCAGGCGAGGATTAACTGCTTGGCCATCGAGGACTAAATTTAAAGGTTCGCTTGAAAGTTCTTTAGATTTATCGGCAAGGGCGGCTTTGGCTTCGTCTGGGGTCATCCCACCGACTTGGATGCCAGCAATCTTAATATTGGGATAAATACGATTATTGTAGGCAAAAACAAAGCTAGTCGGCAAGCCGAAAATTATAACTATTAAAAGAACAATCCCAACCACTTTCAGAACCTTTTTTCTTAAAGGTTTTTGGGTTGATTTAGTTGATTTTTTTCGTGATTTGTGAGAGTTATCTTTATCCGATGCCGCCATCACTTGATTCATTTTCACCCCTCCGCTCCTGAATTCCGCTTCCGCGACAGCGGAAAGGAAGTTCAGGAAGTCCCGCGAATTGCGCTCCTGATCGTACGCTACGCAGTAGGTTGATCAGGAAGCAATTTTGCGGGATATTTTTACTAATTATATTATTTTATCATATTTTTCGCTTGATGTCAAGGTATAAATAGGGTAGAATATATTAAGGATTAGGGCATGTAGCTCAACGGTAGAGCAGGCGTCTTATACACGCCCGGTTCCTGGTTCGAATCCAGGCATGCCCATTTTTTATTATAGCGGTATTGACCACCACACCTAAGCTGACGCAATTTTTCTAGCGATAAGAATTCTCATAAAGCCCTGTAATTATGATAAATTATTCAGTTTAGAGCCCTTAGGTGTGGGGGTTGACATTGTTTGCGCCATATTATAATCTTTGCTACATTGAAGTTTGCTATAGTACCCGAACTGTCGCTATCGTTGCAATGCTAAGGATGAACTTACGCTCAAAAGGGGTAGGTTCAAAAAATCCGGACTATGGCGCATTTAATAGTAGTTTAACAAATTAGACCCCGTAAAATCGCTTCCTGAAAAAGGGACTACGTCCTCTACTTTCAGGAGCGCAATTCACGGGGCAAGGGAGAAAAATGGTAAAAAAATTACTGATGTATATGAAGCGATTATGTCTATACTTGCTGATTGTTGCCATTGCTTTGCCAATTAGTCTTTTGGTAGCGACGAAAGCCTCTGCCGCTGAAAAATTGTTGCCACCTGATGCCTCGAAAATAATCTTGAAGCAAAATCCTCAAGGCCAAAATGATCTCCTTTTTGGTCTCGCGGGAGCAGCCCGAGCTGAAAGTGTGGTTCAAGCATCAGCTGACAAGACCTTTCAAAGCATTATCGGTTCAACAAAAGCCAATACTGATGGAAGCATCCCGACCATTTTATTGGGAGATAATGTCTCAAGCATGTTTTATTTAAGGGCGGCTTATCAAAAAAATATTAGTCCCCAAATAAGTCTTTTAAACGACATTACCCCCCCAGTAATTAAAGGTTTGGATAATCTGAAAGAGGCAAATTACGCTCAAGGTCAAAGCATCGTGGCGCGTTTTTCAGCTGAAGCGGGCTTGGAAACTTGGGCAAACATTGGCGTGCTCGATGAGAGTTTCCCGCAAAAGATTAAAGTTAACTATGTTGATGGCGGTCTTTTGGAACTTTGGACCCCCAAACTAACAAATGCTTTAATCCCCGGAAAACACCTCATCAAGATATCAGCCAAAGATATTGCTGGCAATTGGCTAATCAAAGAAATTCCGGTTAACTTAATTGCTCCCCCAAAGCCCGAAATTCTCTACATCAAAGTAGATAACTACGGCTCAATCTATCCAGTTTGGCAGCCGATGAAAAATGCCAAGCAATATAAGGTTGAGTGGGGCGAAATTGGCGGGGGAGGATCGAGTAAAATAGTTGATGGTCGCTATACTTCGACTAAAATCTATGGTTTAAATCCGGGTACAGATTATGAGGTAAAATTGACGGCGATATATTTCGATGGGGGAGTAAGTCCTTCATCCAAAAGCCTTGTCAAAACTCCCGGTACAAAACCAGTCCAGATGGTGTCAGCCAGCGAAGTTCAAGCGCCCCCGAAGATTACTCCGGCAATCGGCGAAGGCGTCTCAACGGCCAAAGCACCGCAAAAACAAGTAACAAAGCAAGAACCGACATTGCCAGTTGAGGAAAAAAAGGAAGAAGGAACCAGTAAAGGTGGATGGAATAGACTCCTTGTGGCGTTAAGTATTTTGATTATTGCCGCCGGCGTTGCGGTTGGCGGATATTACGGCTATGAATGGATGCAAGCTAAAAACAAAGATACTGACACTCCCTCAAAGGAGCGCTGGTAGCATGCTAACATGCTAGACACAAAAACCCCGAAGTTCGGGGTTTTTGTGTTAAGAGAGAACTTTTCGGTTAAGGCCCGATGCTATATACTATACTAGGGACGCATTATATATAGTATGAAGCGTGAAAAATATCTTAATTTAGCCTCTAAAGTCATTATCTTTATTTTTGTAATATATACCCTTTTTTTATTGGGAAAGTCACTTTTTACTAACTACGAACTCCGTCAGTCGATCCAAAAACTTAATGAGCAAATTGCTACTTTGGAGCAGCAGAAAAAGGATTTAAATAATTTGATTTTATACTACCAATCAGACTCTTTTAAAGAATTAGAGGCAAGAAGAAAATTGGGCTTAAAAAAGCCAGATGAGAAAGTTTATCTTGTCTCTGGTACGACGACTGCTTCAACAAACTTTGAAGAGGAGATGAAAGCAGAACAGGAAAAAGTTTCTTCCAAAGAAAAAATTCTCAATAAAACAAATTGGTCTCTGTGGTGGGAATTTTTTACTCAATAGCTTCAATTAAAGTCCAAAAAAACAAAAGGTCTTGACAGAATTATTGTATCTCTATCCACATACTGTTATGTTCTAACTGTGGAAAAGGGCATCTAACACCATCGGAATAAGGAGGGAGAGGAGGTGGTGTTTTTTTAATTTCGCCATATTAATCAATTTGTCTTAATACTAAAGGTCGAAAGACAAAAATTATTAAAGGAGAAAATATGATTCAAAAAATTCTATCTTCCTCGGTCGGGGTTTTCTTGATTTTTGCTCTTGCCTTTTCGATCGCCTCGATTGCCAGGGCAAGCAATAATAACAATAATAATGGGAATAACGATAAGGTGAGAATTTGTCATCGAACCAACTCAGTTCAGCATCCTTATAATAATATCGAAGTTGACAAAAGCGCTGTTGATGGCCAGGGCAACAATGACCATACCCAACACACCGGACCGGTTTTTGACCCAAATACCGTTTATCCGCCCCCTCACAACGGGGACCAGTGGGGCGATATAATTCCACCACACCCAGGCAATAGCCTAAACTGGAATACGGCTGGCCAGGCGATTTGGGATAACGGATGCGTCGTTCCATCCCCAAGCCCGTCACCTTCACCCTCGCCAAGTCCATCTTGTAGTGTCTCGCCAAGCCCATCACCGTCACCCAGTCCTTCTCCAAGCCCTTCGCCGAGCGAACAGCCTTCTCCAAGTCCATCACCTAGTGAAGAACCTACTCCTACTCCTACACCTACACCTACACCTACACCTACGATTACGCCGACGGTCTTGGGAACAGTGGCGCCAGCAGTTGGCGGCACAACAGAAAATCTGCCTACCTCCGGGGGCAATGATATGTCGTTGTATTATTTAGCTATAGTCGCGACTTTGGGCGCAACTTACTATCTGAAAGTCGCTGGCTGGAAGAAAATCCGAGCATAAAATAAAACTGAAATCAAAAAGCAAAAAACCGCTTTCGGGCGGTTTTTTGCATACAAAGATTTGACAAATCCAGAGAGGTTGATAAAATAAAATGTAAAAATAAATTAGAAAGGAAGTCGAAATGACTAAAAAATTTGTCATTATGGCATCTGGATTACTTTTACTTTTCTCTTTGGTTATTTCAGTCGCTGATTTGGCTTATGCCAAACAATCAAGTTCTGGTTTTCAGCCAGTGACTTTGTGTCATCACACTCATTCCGCCACTAATCCCTATGTTACGATTACTGTTGACAACCAAGGTCAGCTTAATGGTCACACCCATCATGGCGGGGATATTATCCCAGCTCCGGCTGGCGGTTGTCCCGGAAAAACAAAGCCCACTCCCACCCCAACTCCAACCACGACGAATGTTTCGATGGGCGGCGGCACACCAACGCCGACACCCACAGTTGCTGGAGCCACAACCACTAAATTACCGCAGACTGGCGCCGATTCAAGCCCATGGGCATATCTTGCAATTTTGGGATCAATGGGTTTAATTTATGCTTTTAAACTGGCTGTTAAAAAAAGCTAAAAATTAAGAAAATATCACATGCAAGCAAAAACCCGCTAACTGCGGGTTTTTGCTTTTAAAAAATTGACAAAAAAAGAAGGGCCGCCCCTCCGGGGGGACGGAAGGAGCGGCCCAAGGACCAGGGGTACCCGGTCCTCACGAGAATGATGGCTGGCCCTTGGGGAAGGGCCAGTGATGTCCGTATTCGCTTTTGGTTCCTCGATCACCCGCACTGCCAAGCGCGGGGGCGATCGAGAGCGACCGTCCCGAAAAATGCTATAGACCACCCCCTTACTTATCCAGTTTCTCATCCCGAAACGAGCTTGGAGCTCATTTTTATTATAGCATATTATTAAGCGAAGTCCCCGCTAAGCGGGGTGGGTTGACAATTAAGCAAATTATCGCTATAATCTGGCTGTCTTTTCAAACGGTCCAAAATCTAAGAGAAAGGAGGGCTGTACCTCTCATCGGCATCGGATTAGGACCGGATCCGATGATCAAAGGCGTAAGGGGGAAACCCGTGAGAAAGAAAGGCTTCACGCTCATCGAGCTGCTGGTGGTTATCGCGATCATCGCGATCCTGGCAGCGATGCTGTTCCCGGTCTTTGCGCGTGCGAGAGAGTCGGCGCGCAAGATCCAGTGCCTGGCGAATATCAAGAACATCGCCATCGCCTTCCAGATGTACTTGACGGACTATGACCGGTTCCCGCCCTCAGAGCACAGGGCCGAGGTCATTGACTACTTCAATGGCGGAGGGCCGAATGAGGGATGCGGATGCGGCGGCGGCAGGGGTTGCTGCACCGACCGCATCGCGCAGGCGAACCCGTACCTGAAGGTCCCGGTGATCCTGGACGAGTACATCAAGAACCGCCAGGTGTGGAGCTGCCCGAGCGCGCCCAGCGGGCTGGTGTTTGAGATCATGGACCCGTACCTGAACAGCAAGGGGACCGATGACTGGTTCCTGCGCTTGCAGGAGAGCGAGTCCAACTGCCCCAGGTTCCGGTCTTGCGCCTCCCCATACCCGAGCGGATGGGGCGGGGCCGTCACCGACACCATCATGAACGGCGTGTGGTGCAGTCCCGGTCTGGGCACCGGGGCCTTTGAGATGTCGGTTGGGCTCCCCGACAGCTACTACGACCTCAAGACCAGCGCTATCAACGACCCTGCGAAGCGGCTGGTGTGCGCCGATGGCGGGGTGGCCAAGTCGTGCATCTTCGAAAACACCGCCAACCTGGCCTATCCCGACACCTGCCGCCTCAGCCGCGTCGCCAACGACCCGAGCTGCGGCGGGGACTGGGTGAACTGCACGCAGAGTCAGACCTGCTCCCCGTTCGCCTATGACCACGGCGGCGACGGCTGGAAGGCCGGCACCGATGCCCAATACCGCAAGACGCACTGGCCGCCCCGCCACCTGGGTGGGGAGAACCTCGGCTTCGCCGATGGCCATGCCAGGTGGATGCCTGCCGAGCAGATCCTCTTCGGAGGGGAACCGAACTGGAAAGGCATCGGCACCGGCGACATCGAGGGGCTCACGACCTGCATTTGCACGGTTAAGGGC
>Ga0315277_10005681_pt1 | contig 16410 bp, 10 predicted proteins | sample YL17G05_15_MG_FD_203695 | JGI IMG/M metagenome (GOLD analysis project Ga0315277, IMG submission 203695) | Sediment microbial communities from Yellowstone Lake, YNP, Wyoming, USA - YL17G05_15 | ecosystem: Environmental > Aquatic > Freshwater > Lake > Sediment | place: USA: Wyoming | collected... | reverse complement strand
TATGTGCAATACATAGGCAAGTGCTTATGTCCAGAATGTAGGAGCAAATCGGGAGCAGCCAAAAAAGAAAAGGAATACGGGGAAGCAAAAGAATACTGGGAAGCGAGGAAAAAGGAAGTGCGGGACTTTTGATTGCTTCTTTTGGCACAGCGTACGCTCCCTCATCCTAGATTCCGGTTTTAGACGCAGCATTCACTTCGTATTCAGGTGAAGGTTATGATTCTTGTTTGTTGTTACTATTTGATTCTGGGAAGGCGCGCGCGCAGTAATTCTATTTCCCAACTCGAAAGGCCCAATTCAGGTAAGTGCGAAAATCCCATGAAAGCACCAGAGAAGGCTCTACATAACAATGAAGACTGCATTTTTGGCAGTTCTTTGTTTCGTTCCAGTCAAATCCAGAGATAGCAGTCTTAATGCCGGTTTCAAAAACAGAGACGCTAGTCGCGTATTCATTCCGAACATAACAAGGCAGGACCAATTTTCCCTCTGGACCCACATTAACTAACGACCAAGGTTTGCACTTCCAATTCTTCTCTTTTGCCATAACTCTAAAATAACCGATTGAATTCACGAGGGGATAACCCTTCTTCTTCAACTCAGAAAGTTTTCCAGCTATCTCTCTGATTTCGTGACTGGCAGGTGCGTACGCCTCGGGGCGTTGCAGTACTCATGCGCTACGGCCACGGATATTCTTATGTCCAATTCCTTTGCCAACTTTACTAAATCTTCAATTTCATGGACATTCTCAGCCATTATCGTCGTATTGATTGTCACTGAGACCTTCTCTCTAGATGCAATTATGCCTCTTACCGCTTTTCCAAAACAACCACTAACGCCTCTTATCGTATCATGAGTTTTTTCTAGGCCATCTAACGAAACATAGACGACACCATTGATGTACGAGGCTATCTCGTCTATTCTGGATTCGAGGAGAGACCCATTAGTGATAAGGCTTGTGTGCAAAGGCAGCGACCGAGAAAAAGCAGGAATGGTGACCAAATCATTTCTCAGGAGCGGTTCTCCGCCTTCAAACGCAATTCCACAAACTCCCGAATCATAAATTCGCTTCAGAATTGCTTTTTCCTTCTCTAGACTAGAATCAGTGCTGGATCTTTTCCAGAAGGGACACATCTTACATCGGAGATTGCAGTTATATGTTAGCTTGTGCCCACAAAACAGTGGAGCCCTCACTCCAAGGGAGTTTACGAATAGTCCACGATATAGCCTCAAACCCAGCCACAAGGTTTCCAGATAATAGCCAGTGTTTTTTTCTTCACTGAAACAGTTGGAAACTCGCCTCATCCTTGAAATCACTTGAACATACATTTGCAGATCCATGCTAATAAAAACAAGTCGTGTCCTAATGCGCGCTTTCTCTCTTCCGAACATGTTTTGAGAGTGCGGCGTCAGATGGGAAAGTATTCCGCTCCCGTGCCAAGAGATTAAAAAGGTTAGCCCTATTAGGGCCAGAAGGAAAATGTACACTGGATAACAATCCGGAGAAAACCGAATTTTCTTAAAGAAATAGGGTTGCTTCCAGTAGTTGGTGGCGCGCCCTAATACTCTGGTGGCATGCCGCCGTAGCCGCCGCCTGGACCTCCAGGAGGCATAGGCGGGGCTCTCGTCTTTCCTGCAGCGATGACATCATCGATCCTCAGTAACATTGTGGCAGCTTCAGTGGCAGACTTGATTATCTGTTTCTTAACGGCGAGGGGTTCGTAGACTCCTAGTTTCAACATGTCTTTTATTTTTCCCGCGAAAACATCGACACCTGCCCATTTTTCGCCCTTCTCATGGCGAGCCCTGAGCTCTGACAGAACATCAATTGGATCAAGCCCAGCATTTTCACCTAAGGTTAACGGCACGATCTCTATGGCCTCGCCGAAGCTCTGGACGGCAAGTTGCTCTCTGCCCGGCATAGATTCAGCGTAGCCTTTCAGTGCTCTAGCGATCTCCATCTCTGGAGATCCTCCTCCCGCAAGGATTTTGGGTTCCTGAACTACATCTCGGACTACGCACAATGCGTCGTGAACTGAGCGTTCAGCTTCATCAACGAAGCGTTGTGTTCCGCCTCGTATTAGAATAGCTACTGAGTGCGGATTCTTGCATCCTTCGATGAAGGTCATCTTGTCGTCTCCTATTTTGCGCTCTTCAACGAATTCAGCATAACCCAAGTCGCTTTTGGTGAGTCCTTCCAGGTTAGTGACGATTTTTCCACCTGTTGCCTTTCCGAGTTTCTCCATATCTGACTTCTTAGCTCGTTGCACGGCTAGGATTCCTTTCCTGGCCAAGAAGTGCTGGACCATGTCGTCAATGCCTTTCTGGCAGACAACGACGTTGGCGCCTGAGACAGCTATCTTTTCAACCATTGCTTTGAGCATATTCTCCTCTTCACGCATGAAGGATTCTATCTGTTCTGGGCTTTCGATGTTGATTTTAGCATCGAACTCGGTCTTTTCAATTTCAAGTGCGCTTTCTAACAATGCTATCTTTGCCTTTTCGACCCGTTTAGGCATGCCTGAATGCACAACTTCCTTATCGAGAACCAATCCTTCAATGAGCTTGGTTTCAGCCGCAGATTCGCCGGGCTTCTTCTCCACCATTATATCGTCTAGATCTACCTTGTACTCGTCTCCAACTTTTTGGGCCACATGTAAAACGGCTTCAACAGCTATTTCGGCAAGCTGCTCCTTGTTCTCAGACACCAGCTTACTGGCCATAGATGTAGCAGCAACCTTCTTCAAGAACTCCTTTCCTGTAGGCTTAACTGGAATCGCAATGTTTTCAAGGGTTTCAAGAGCTTTATCAGCTGCTTTACTGTATCCTTCAACGATTACTGTTGGATGAACGCCCTTGTCTATCAAGTCTTCAGCCTTTCCCAAGAGTTCGCCTGCCACTATGACCACCGTGGTGGTTCCATCTCCCACTTCCGCGTCTTGAGTCTTGGCTACTTCCACCATCATCTTGGCAGCTGGATGTTCAATAGCCATCTCGTCAAGGATTGTTCTTCCATCACTGGTAATGGTTACATCGCCAGAATTATCCACCAACATCTTATCCATACCTTTAGGCCCTAATGAACTCTTGACCACTTCTGCTATTGTTCTTGCAGCCATAATGTTATTGCGTTGAGCATCCCTTCCCCTAGATCTTCCAGATCCTTCCCTCAGAACTATAACAGGCACACCACCTGCTTGCGCAGACAAACCTTCATTCCTCCATATATCATTACCACTAATCTATTCAGCTAAGTTATACTTTTCGTTTATCATTTAACAACAAATAGCGCCTTGCTCACTGGTCCAAGTTCTCAAAGGCCAAAGATTTCGAAAACAGAATCCCAAGCCAGCGCGCGCGAGCTCATTCAAGGCTTGACATCCTCGTTATGATTCCATTGTTACTATGAAGGCGAGTTTTGTAGATGGTCTCACCTTCATATTCTTACCTAGCAGCATGTCATAGTTAGAAGAAAAATGCTTGACTATGCTTCTTACTTGATCCTCTAGGTTCTGCTTTTCAGCCAAATTCGTGAAGACACTGGCACTAACACGGATTCCAGACGATTTTGTTTCGGATTCTGCAAATTCTGTTTTAGGCTCTGATAGTAGAGCTTGAATGAATTCCATGCCTTCCGAGAATCTTTGTTCAGTCTTCACTTTCTGCAAATTTGGGAAATAAGTCGCATGACGTTTGTCCTCAGGGTTTCTTTCCGTCTTCATAATGCCAAGTTGTTCATATTTCTTTATCATAGAGTAAATCTTTCCACGACTAACCTTAGTTGTCGCCCTGATTTTTTCAACAAATTCCTCTGAGCCAATTCCCTCTGGGTTCTCTCTAAGAAGCTTGTACATTTCCTTTTTCAGCATCTCGTCTTTTTTGTATCTTCCTACACTTGTGATTGAATTCAATCTGTTCACCAGTTTAGATTTAATAGGTGAAAATAGATTAATAAAACTTGTTTAAACTCTAGTTTTGAGGTCAAAAAACGTCACACGAAGAAACTAGGAAAATAAGCGCGCTTATCCGCAATATTCAGTCAACGGGCATTCGCCACAAAAGCGCGCGCAAAAGGCCAAAGATTTCGAAAACAGAATCCCAAGCCTAAGCATAGAACTATAGAGCAGCACCAGATTGATGAGCTAGCAAAAGCTCTAAACCAAAGAAACAAGGCTTATCACAAAGAGCAACGACGCATGCGCTAAACTTGTCTAGAAGAGCTACCCTCTAGGTGGGCGCGAAAGGCTAGATCATACTAAGCACTTAGTTTTATTTCTCCTTTGAAAACTCGGTAGCACCTGTCTGAGCAGAAGCCTTGAAAATCATTGTCTGGAATGAACAGTTTTCCACAAGCTTTACACTTTCGCTTAGCCCTTTCCTGCATTCACTTTCTTCCTCTAATCAGAATGTTATCTTGACTGGTTATATGTTTAACCATAGGTGAAGGTTGGCGCGCGCTTTTCATGGAAATAAGATCGCAGGTCTCCAGATGATGGCTTAAGCTCTTAAACGCGTAAACAGATACCCTTATAAGTGAGTATGCACATTATACACTGTAAGAATAAGCAAAAAGGATGGATGTACGACGATAACAGAAATAAGAACGATACTTGGTATATGGCAATTTGCTTATTGGAAGAACATCTGACACGTGAGAATCGTGCACATAAACTGAAACATACAAAAAAGGTTAGTAATTCAAATGGGGCGAATTTGCGTGGAGCTCCCAGATGAACTGGAAAAGAAGCTCAGGTTCAAGGCCATCGAGAGATTCGGCGGCAAGAAAGGCGACCTCTCAAAAGCTGTCGAAGAATCTGTAAGAACATGGGTTGCCTTAGACAAGTAGACGCACGAACAAACCGCACATCATAAAACGCCCCTCAACAAAAGCTCCACGTTTCGAGTTGCATTCACTATCATAACAATAACTTTCTTGGGAGAAAGGATTATCGGCGAAGGGCTCCTTTTCGGCTTCCTCTCGCCTCAACCACCGGCTAATTTAATGTTCTTTACGCCGCTACGCAAGCGTTGCGCGATTCACGGTGCGACAAACTTTAATCTCGCACTGTTTATTCATCTATCGTATTTTTGTGGCTAATTTCTGTGTTCGTGAGATTCCTCTTCAGATTCTTTTTCCCTCTCTTGTTCTTCCTCGCTAGCTTCTTCTCCTGCGTTTCTTGCTTTTTCTTCAGCTTCCCCTTTTGGGGGATAAGCCCCGTCTAGCCAAGCCATAAACTGCTCTTTGCTTTCAGAATCGGAAAAGACCCACTCACATAGTTCACTGACGACGATGTTGACTTCAAGTTCGTGATCGTCGGCCAGATGCTTCAGGAACTGCGTCCACTTTTCAGGGAGAGATACTGTTAACCCAACCATCTTGTCTTTTCACCATGGTCATGTACCAATCAAGCCATATTTAAGCTTCAAACCTGCTGCGCGCACTAGGAGCATAAGATGGAAATGCAGGGTAGCTTCTGGGAACTGGAAAAAAGAGGATACTGTGGGTTTTACCTTTGTTCTTTCATCAATAGCAGTCTCTTTGCGATCTCTTTGGAGATCTTTTCAAGACCCCCAGCTAATTCTGCTCGGGAAACATCATCTATCTGATACACCTTTCCATTCTTATCGGTGAAGACCAGGTCCAACTTCCTTTTTTCCATTCTTTCACCTCTTTCGAATTCTATTGTTCACTTTTTAGTCTCTTGCCGGAGCCAGCTTGGCTCGACAAAGAGAGTAACCCTTTTTTTGCCAATCAATCCGCTCTTTGTGTTTCTTGACTAGCGCGCGTGCGCTGACCCTGAATGAAACGTTTGTCCAGAATGTTTGGGTATGGTATGACTCAACCTTCCCTTTCGATAATATGCCTTGAATGTCTTCTTGCACTTGGAGCAAACAAAAAGCTTGACGTGAAAATCAGGAAATTCCCACTCCGTCGATGAATCTAATGCTTCGTTTCCACACCTAGGACACAACACCATTGTCTGATCCTATTTTGATATCAGCAAAACCGAAGATAAAAGTTTCGAAAATAAAGCTCATTGCTATTTCCAGTTTGGTCTGGGCAAGCTTCCATAAGTATTTCATAGCACGGACTTAGCATTAACCTTAGAAAATCCTGGCAACAGAAAAAGAAGTGGTTCCGTTTGGCTTATCTTAGTAATTTCATGCTTTCTTCGAGACTCATTGCTAATTTGATTTCGCTCGTGTTCCAAGCCATCCATTTTACGATCTCGTGTTCCATAGAGAATTCTTGCAGTGCACTATTGTCATTGACTCCTACCATCGCGATAACTTTCTTTTTCAACAAGCAATGGAATAAGTATCCAACAACGAAAAGGAGGCAAGCAGAGTTCAATGGGTGTGTTATTCTGGCAATAGGTGTAGCAAGCGCACTGTTCTCTTGGTTGTTGACTATGCTCTATATGTAGTGATTGATGTCTTCGATGCAGACAAACACGGAATCTCCTTCAATTGTCTTCTTTCAACTTCCTTTCTTTTGACTTCAGCTACCATGCGCGTTCCCGCCCTTATGAGCCGAAGAGAGAGCGTATACATAGTTAGACAAGGTCGCTATTTATTTCCGATACAATTGCCCCAGATAACGTATTTCTAGCGGGTTCTAGCGGGTTATCTGTTTTTTGGTTCTTTGTTGGCGTTTTTTTCCTGATGTCATCAGTAAGACTAACGTGATGATAATTCCGATTCCGGTTGCTAGTATAACGGCTAGAACTGGCCATTGATAGGATAGGACTGGATTTTGCGCTTGGGGTGATTGAGTGTCCGTTTGAGAAGGTTGATTCTGAACTGGAGATTTGTTTCCGGTCAGAGCATCCCAAATTGCGGACAACGACAATGGTTTTGATCCCCATGTTATGCTTAATGGCTCAACGTTGTCATTTACTCTTGTGAGACTGTGAACGTGATCTTCTACTCGCGTGACGGTGAACGTTATAGTCTTTGCGGTATTTGGGTTGTAGCCTTTTGCCCACGCTTCCTTGTCGCTTGACCAGATTAGAGGATCATTGTTGTTCACGTATAATGTGCCGTTTGTTCCTTTGAAGAGTTTGTTCTCGTATTTGTAAAGGGCTATGAACCAAACTGTGCCTGTTTGTCCTACGTTTAGTTGTTGGTTGGAGATTCCTCCTCCGATGATGTCTATTTCGTCCCAGATGCACCAGACGGTGTTGCTTTCGAAAGCCGTTAGGCGATAGTTGTAATCTGTGATGGAAGATGCATTAATGGAATATCGGCCGACGGCATAATGAACTGGAGGCGGCTCGAAGGTGGGGGTGCCAATGAATGGAGACCGGTCAGACTCGTAGTAGCTGCCGTTCCAAGACAGTTCTGCCAGAGAACCGACATCTATCCAGTCACGAGCCAGGTTAAGGGTGATGTTGACGCGGTCCCAAATTGTTACGCGATCGGGGGCTTTCGTTCTGAACGCTGTTATGTCCCCGAACTGGACTCCTCCCACTCTGAATGTCTTGTTCATTGGGTTCTCAGAGCTGAAGTTGAAGTTTCCCCAGCCTGTGGCATTCACGGCGAGACCTTGCGTCATTCCTTCCAGTTTCATTGTGCCTCCGGTAGCGTCTGAGCAGTTGTTCGCCCATTTTGCGTGAAAAGCGTAGAACTGCGTGACGCCAACGTCAACGCGGTTTGGTGCTTCAGCAGAGGCCCAGGACTGATCGATTACTACATAATTCACCGTGAATGTTTCAATTATGGCCCACTGTGGCACCTTCCCGTTGGCCTTTACTGACAGTTCCACTGCATAGAGGGATGCATCTGGGCACTGGCTCGTGTCGATGGTCACCTTCACGGGCGTGCTCTGGCCTCCGGGCACCGAGCCGCTGGTCGCGTTTACGGATTTGAGCCATGGTCCACCCTTGATTGTATCTATTCTCCAGTTGAGGGTTTCGTCACCGTTGTTTTTGATCGTGAAGACTCTGTCTATCGTCCTGTCTCCTGACTGAACGTTGAGGTCGATGCTGCACGGTTCATAGGATTGGTTGTTGTACAAAACTGATAATTCGGCAAGTCTGTTCACGGTGGCTGGCGGATAGTTTTTGGTGGCGTTATTTCCTACGTTGTCGAATGCGGTAATGGTGAAGTTAAGGGGGATTTTTCCAGGCTGCTTAGGAAAGATTGCAGTGTAGTTGTCTGCGGAGAACCTGGACATTTCGGCCGTCCACCAAGTGGCGTTTTCCACTTGATAGGAGACGAAGACTTTGGCTATTCCGCTTGCGCCTTTTGGTTCAGATACACCAGCATAAGCCGTGATCGTTTGGTTCTCGTTTGGGTTGCTGGGATTGATGTTTATTCCGTCGATGTTTGGGGGTGTCCAATCGCGTACTATGTATGGGAACGGTATCGGATAGCTGGTTGAGTTGAGCCAGTTGGACTCGTATGCAAACGCGCTGACGTTGTAGCGCACTGTCGTGCCATAGGGTTGGTTCAGTATGGTTCCTGTCAAGTTATTGCCAGATATTTTCATGGTAATAGAATCGTGTTTGGTTCCGTTGTATTCCAGGTAAATTCTGGCGTTTGTGACTTGAACATATTTCAGCGCAGTTGCTGTAACGGTTACGTTTGTGTTGTAGTCAATTTGTCCGATTGCGATTTTTAAGTTGCAGTCGGTTTGGTTTGTTGTTGGGTTTTGTGTTACGTTTTGTATTATGAATAGTGGGTAGTGGTCTGTGCTGTTGGATGTGATGTTGTAGGGGTTGTCGCAGATGCCGTCGGGTGATGGCAGGCTGCAGTTAGCCTGTTCTTTTTGATTTGGGCCTGAATACACGTCAGCAGAGGCAAGGTCGCTCCAGTAGTTTCCGCCTCCTGCCCTGTTGTTCGGCTTGTATGGATAATCATCGTCCCATTTGTTGGAATTGCCATTGTCCAGGGCCTGTTGTCCGTTGCCGATGAACCTGTTCTGGTAGATCTTTGTGTTGTTTACACCTGTTTCGGCTTTGAGGCCGACCACATTGTCCTGTATTGTATTGTTTATGATTAGGCCATTTTTTCCATTTGCAATGCGGATGCCACTTTGGCCACTCAGCATGACAACGTTGTCTGCAATAGTTGTGTTTGAACCGTCTATACGGATCCCTATGTTTGTGCTTGCCGTGACGTTGTTTCTAGCGATGGTTGAATATGAACCAACGACTTGTATACCCGTGTCGGTACTCGATCGAACGATGTTGTCTGTGATGGTTGAGTTTGAGCCTTCGATGCGAATGCCGCATTCATCGTTCGATTCGATGATATTGTTGGACACCGTTGAGTTTGAGCCTTCGATGCGGATACCACATTTCAGGTTTAGCTGTATGGTATTGTTGATTATGGCATTGTTTGAGCCAATGATGCGGACAGCGTCTCCGAGGCCGGACAGGATCCTGTTGTTGGTGATCGTGTTGCCCGAGCCTTCAAGGTAGATTTGTGCTCCTCCTGCTGCTGAATAACCGATTGTGAGCCCGTATATTGTGACGTTGGAACTCAAAACTCTAATGCGGTCTGGCGTTGCGTTTGCGAAGCGTCCGTCGATTATTGTGGTATTGATATTCTGTCCGATTAGCCACAGGCTTTTGTTTATTGTGACGTTTTCATAATAGGTCCGGTCTTGGGTTACGACTACGACGTCGCCTGGGACCGCCTCGTCTACTCCTGCTTGGATCGTTGGGAAATCAGTTGGGATCACGATGCCTTTTCTCACTTCGACGTCGTCGATGTATCCTATGGGCATTAGGCTGCCGCCAGACGTGGAAGTTTCGTTGATTACTATTCTGTGGATTTGGTCGGCTGGTCCAGTGAATCCTGTGTTCATGACTTCCAAATGCTTATCGATGTGAATGTTGTAGACATCGTCACTTATGTCCATTATGAACTTGATCTCGTACCATCTGTTGGCAACGTAGGAGGAACGCAGCGTGACGAGTTGACCAGATTGGGTACGGTATTGAATGACATTGTCTCCGAAGATGATGTTTGCACCGGCAGAGATTCCGTCGTCAACACGAATTTCTAGACCCGTATTGTTTCCTGTGTTGTTGACAAGTCTGACGGCGAAAGAGACGACGATTGTGCCCTTTTGTTCAGTGAAGTTTGTGTAGGCACCTGGAGAACTTTTTGTTGAATTGTCTACGAACTTCGCGGACTTGCCATGATCACCGTGATAAATTGTTTCGTCAACCGTAATGTTGCCAGAACTTGGATCTGCCAAGGTCCAATTCTTAGGACGAGTGCCTGTTGTCTCGTTGTCAAAATCCTGATGCAAGATTATGCTCGGCCCTGCTGGCGGATCGTCCGACACGTTTCTTTCGAGAACCGAGACAGAAGCCTGTCCATATGTTGCATTTGGTACCAGCGCTAGCACGTCTACTAGAATCAAAGTCAAAATTAGACATGCTGCCGGCTTATTCATCGCTATCCTTCTTGTTCAACATGTATGTAATTTCAACGGTTAATACTTATGGAACCTTTTTCTAGAAGAAAGTTCTAAAGTCGTTCTCAGGCGTCACGCGCTATTCGCCGGATTTTCCTGCTTTGTTCTTGAACATTCACTGATTCTGCATTTTACGAACTGAGAACCTTATGTTTAAGAATAGCTGGAATTGCGTTCAAACACATTTCCAGAAATATCCAACGAACATTTCTTGAAAGAGTCTTACTCATTTGAAAGCTTTTCTGAGACGTCAGAGAAAAAGATTCTTGCTTTTGGTGTTGACGTTAGCGCGTGCTTAGACTGCTAGCGTAAGTACAAGTCCCGTGATTAAGGGCACGAGCAGATTATCGTTAAACGGTAGCGGCATGCTCTCAATCAGCATGGCCACTGCTGCCCCTAGAAGGGCCGCGATGGGGCTCACGAAGAAAGCGGCGGCCAAGAATGCAAAGAGGAAGCCGATTAGTGAGCCTTCTAAGGTTTTGGCTTTGTTGAAGGGAAGCGTTTTTCTTCCGAGCATTCTTCCGAAGATTGAGGCTGTGCTGTCGCCTAGCGCAAATGCTGCGATAGCGGCGCCGCTTGCTTGACGTGGAAAGAACAGCAATGTGAGTAGTATTCCGAGAGCAAAGAATATTGGTGAAGTGCGGAAGCCATAGATTTCTTCCGAGTTCGTGGCATGTCGAGTTATCAAGGAAACTATGGGCAGAGTTTTCCTTTCCATCATCAACAACTCAGAGAGCATATACAGCGAAGTTATCAGTAGAATTAGAAGAGCAGTAGGGTAGAGACCGACAATTCCTGAAAGAAGGGGCACCGCGAAGCCGCACGCGTGGATTGTCTCTCGAAGAACTTGGTTCTTGGTGGGTAGATTTCGGTTCAATATAGTCTGACTATTCATCAGAGAAAGGATTTCGTGCGGGCGACCAACAACCACGTGGTCTGCCTTCATTCGGACTGCAAAATCAGGGTTGTAGCCGATCTTCAGCATCTCCGGAAGCATTATGGACGCATTGTTGCGATCATCCGCAATCACGACGCAATCCTTTGCTGTCAGTTTCTCAGTTTGCAGGAGCTTTCTCAGAACCAACAACTTGCCGTCGCGTTCAATCACGTCGCCCCAGATTTCTCCTGTGAATACACCATTTCTTACTTCTAATTCAAAACCGAAGGCTTTGTCCGCGTTGAGCGTCAACGCCAAGTCCTTCACGACAAGAGTGGGAAGCCCAGAGCTTATCAATGCAGTCCTGCAGCCATCACTCCTGATTTTCTCAAAAACTAGTTTCATTCCAGGAACCAGCGGTATCTGCCTGAAAATCTGCAGGAGCTCGTCAATTCTGAAGCCCTTAAGAGGCCTGAAGACATGTTTCATCGTTGATTTCAGCGAGGCTACGCCCAACCAGTAAAGAATTCCGTAGAAGAGTAGTCTTAAGGACTTCAGGAAGCCAAGACTTCTCCCCACCTCAAAAAACAGATAGCGATTCTCAGGAATCAGCACTCCTTCGACATCGAATATCGCAATTTTGGGTTTCCTTCTGATTGGCTGACTCAACTTCTGTTCTTCCCAGATTATTGTCCCTATTTTAATTGATCGACGATAGAAAACCTGTTGCCAACATTACTATTGATGTAGCTAGAAGAACACGACCTTTCTTCATGCAGAAATATGTTTCGACCGATCTCAGATCGTCCTCTCGCGTGTTTCCATGGGTTTCCAAGTAAGATAGCATCTTTATCTCTGCCCGATGTCGTGAACCCCTATGAAGCAACTTAGACGCGCACGCTAACTCTAAAGAGTGGTGGCCCGGAAGAGATTCGAACTCTCGACTTTGCAAAAGTGAGTTTTCTCTAACCATGGTATAGGCCTTGAACTCTTTTGGTCCAAGTCCCGGCGTGTATACCGGCGTGCCACATTATCCACTTTCACTCATCTCTCTGGGAAGCTCGAATGTCGTTCAGTCGTTGCCTTTTTAAGCACTTTCTCACGAAAGAGCCATTGAGGATCTGGCGGCAACCTCTGCCCGGAGTCCCCTCAGGATTGCTGAGCGACACAATAATATTCAATCGGGCCGAAAGAGGTCCGCCAGATCCGCTTGGAATTTGGGAGAAAGGAGAGAACTTTAGCTCAACGCGCACTTTGAATCAGGTGTCATTCCACAAGCAATAAGAATGCAGAATCTAATAATGTTGTATTGATATGTTGATGTGAGAGGTCTCCTTGTCGTCTCTTGAGCGTGATCGTGTTCCTAGTCCCCGTCCGATTGCTGCAAGGGAGATTCCGCTGATCGATAGACTTGAAGAAATGAAGCTTCTGAAAGAGGCTGTGGATGGAGCAATTCAGGGTGAGGGCGGGGTTGTTTTTCTCCATGGAGAGGCGGGAATTGGCAAGACGAGGCTGACCAGAGAACTCGGTGCTTATGCACGCTTGCGTGGGATGCATGTCCTCTATGGTCGATGTCCAGCGTTGTTTAGAATGGACGGCGTTCCTCCATACGTTCTATGGAGCGAGGTTCTGAAAGACTACCTAGAGACTTGCAGTCCAGAGCAATTGTACAGGGTTGTTGGCTTCTATCCAAGCGAGGTTGCAAAGTTGGTTCCAGAGCTCAGACAAAAGCTCGGGACTATCCCTCAGTCACTGCCCCTCGGTCCTGAACATGAGCGTGATAGACTGTTTGAGGCAGTTTTCCAGTTTGTTGTCAACGTTTCTAAGGAAGCTCCTTTGTTGATTGTTCTCGACGATTTGCAGTGGACTGATCAGACTTCGCTTCTTCTCCTACAATATTTGGCTCGCGGAATTTACAAGACACCGTTGCTTCTACTGGGTGCTTATCGTGACACTGACGTTGACGAGAGACATCCACTGTCGCCAGTCCTGACGGAACTGAACAGGGAACGTCTATCGAAGCCTATCTCGCTGAAGAGAATGACTTCAAATGATGTTTCTGAGATGATCCGACAGATCTTGGAGCAGGAAGAGTTGCCCAAAGAGTTCTGTGGGCTTGTTTATGAGAAGACTAGAGGAAACCCATTTTTCGTAGAAGAGGTTATCAGATCTCTGAAGGAAGAAGACATCATCTTTCGTGAGGAGGACCATTGGAGGATCAGAGAAGTCTCAAAGATCGAGTTCCCCACAACTGTAAAAAGTGTCATAAAGACAAGAATAAACCGGTTGGATGACGAGAGCCAGAGTATTCTGACGATGGCCTCTTTTATCGGTAACGACTTCACTTTTGAGGCTGTCCGCGGCGTGACTGGCTTTGAAGAAAGCAAGCTGCTTGAACTGATGGAAAGACTGCTGAAGACAGGACTGATTAAGGAGAAGGAAATTCGTGGAGAAGACGTGTACTGTTTCTCTGACGTGATGGTGAGAGATGTCGTGCATGAAGAGGTCAGCCATCTAAGACACAGAAAGCTTCACGGTTCTGTCGGAAATGCTCTCGAAAAAGTTTATGCCAGTAATCTTGACCAGCATTTGGGCGAACTGGCTTACCACTTCCTAGAGGCTGGCGACAAGGACAAAGCGCTTGACTACTTCTTGAAGGCAGGAGAAAAAGCCTGGGAAGTTTACGCTCCCAATGAGGCTTTTTCCTACTATCAACGTGCCCTCGAGCTTCTCGAAGAACACGGAGAAAATCTTGAGAAGAAAGCGCGAATAATAGAAAGGCTTGGCAGCCTCAGATCTTGGATGGGCGAACCACGCCTCTGCTTGCAATACTGGAAAAGAGCAATAGATCTATGGGATCAACTAGGAGACGAGAAAAACAGCGCAAGACTTCATGGGCGGATGGGATCACTGATCTGGCAAACTACTGGCGACATGGAAGATGCTTCCAAGCATCACAACATGGCGTTGGAAATCCTTCAAAAAGAGCCCGAAAGTGTGGAACTGGCCGGTCTATACGAGGACATTTCACACATGCTCTGGCGAATTGGCAAACCTGAAGCACTGTCTTGGGCACAGAAGGCCTTTGAACTTGCAGAGAGGCTAGGCAGCCAAGAAGTCCTCACAGCGTGTCATAACGATTTAGGTACGATAAGTCTGAAATCAGGCGAACATGAGAAGTCATTGAAATACTACGAGCAAGGATTGAAGCTGGCTCTCAAGAACAACTTTGTGGGATGGAGCACGACTTTCTACAATAATCTTGCCGAACTCTATGAGAGCATGGGAGAGCTTCAAAAATCATTTGAGACCGCTCGGAAAGGGTTGGAGTTCGTGAGAAAAGCTGGCTGGCTAATCGGCATGGCTTGGCCCGGTATGAGGGTGGCAGAAAGCTACATGTACATGGGTGAATTTCAGATGGCAATGCCCCTTTTGGAAGAAATATTGGCGATTGACAAGAGGGCCAAATACACTACTCATGTTTCGGTCCCGTTGACAGACATCGGCGTGTGCTATCTCTTCTTGGGAGAATGGGAGAAGAGTCTTCAGTACCTGAGGGAAGCTTATGATATGGCAATAACGGGAGAGTACCAGTTTTCTGCAGAGACCGGCCTCTGGCTTGGCCGATTGTTCATGGAAATGGAAGACTACGCAGAAGCTCAGAAATACCTTGACGAATCCAACAGCAAGTACCGAGAAGCAGGAGACATAGACACCCAGGTTACACTCGTGCTGCCTGAGCTTACGAGGCTGTATCTGAAGGAGGGCGCGACCGAAAAGGCCGATGAACTGATCGAGAAAATCTATGAATACGCAAGAAAAACGCACAGCAAATTGGTTGTGCCCCAAGCCGAAATGCTGAAAGCAATGCTCTTGAGAGAGCAGAAAAACTGGGAACAATCGCTACAACACTTCGAAAACAGTCTTCAAGGATACAAGGCCCTAGACGCGCAGAAATGGTACGTCGAACCGTTCGCCGATCTCCTGTGCGAATACGGCTCAACATATCTGGAAAGGAACGAGGATGGCGATGAAGAAAGGGCCCTTTCACTGCTGAACAAAGCACTTGACATGTATCAAGAAATGGGCGCGATCAAAAGAGAAGAAGAAATACGGTCAATAATCGCTCGCGAAGAAAGTGTACAGAAAGTGATCCATAAGTCTGAACCTAGTGAGGTGCTTTCGGAGGGTCCTTCAGGATACATTATCACTGGCCACACAGGTCTTGATAAGCTTCTATGCGGTGGCATACCCGCGAGCTACACGGTGGCTTTGACCTCACCTTCCTTTGACGAGAGGGATTTGCTGGTCAAGAGCTTTCTAGAAACTGGGGCAAAAAGGGGCGAAGTCACATTCTACGTAACAATGAATCCCAGTGTTGTGAAACCCCTTGCAGAAGAGTTTCAATCAGATTTCTTCCTCTTCGTATGTAATCCTCAAGCAGACGCAATTGTCAATGAAGCACCCAACATATTCAAACTGAAGGGCGTGGAAAACCTCACCGACATAAGCATCGCTTTGACCTCAGCGATGCACAAACTGGATCCTTCGTTGAAGGGCCCAAGGAGAATCTGCATAAGCCTAGTCTCAGATGTTCTGTTGCAGCATCATGCAGTCCAGACCAGAAGGTGGTTGGCCTCCCTCATGACAGAATTGAAGTCGAATGGGTTCACAACCCTAGTGACTATGAATCCCCAGATGCATCCTTCTCAAGAGTTTCAGGCAGTCCTAGACCTTTTCGAAGGAGAGATCAACCTCTACGAGAAAGAAACCGAGAAAGGCTCAGAGAAATTCCTGAAGATCAAGAAAATGGCCAATCAGAGGTACCTAAAGGACGAGCTACTTCTGAAGGAAGAAGACCTGCAAAAGTGAAAGTAACAGCCAAACCGAAACGCCATGCCACGAACTAGCGCGCGCTCTTAAACATTGTACGAATGTTAGGCCTTGATCCCATTTGGGTATGGGGACGGGCAGCTCTGAACCAGTTGGCCTAAGACAAAGAGAATGCTGGTTACAGGATACTTGAAGCAGCGGACTCGAACCCATTTGGGTCTAAGTCCGGGCGTTACCATTCCCAGACTGTAATTTCTACCGAAATTTC
>Ga0315277_10005680_pt1 | contig 16411 bp, 9 predicted proteins | sample YL17G05_15_MG_FD_203695 | JGI IMG/M metagenome (GOLD analysis project Ga0315277, IMG submission 203695) | Sediment microbial communities from Yellowstone Lake, YNP, Wyoming, USA - YL17G05_15 | ecosystem: Environmental > Aquatic > Freshwater > Lake > Sediment | place: USA: Wyoming | collected... | reverse complement strand
TTCCTAAAATTAGAAACAAAATGGGGGACAGACAACTAACGTCTGTCCCCCATTTTGTTTCTATCAATCATAACTAATCATTAAAAGCACCGCATTCAGGGCAAATCCCAGGATTATCATAGACCTTCCCGCAATTATGACATTTAATACCTTTTTCAATGAAATATTTCTGAAAACCCTCTACAGGTTCAAATGAACCGAAATCAATTTTACCCTTTTGTCCTTCATCCAACTTCTGATATTCTATAAGATACATTGCAAGATTCACAATATATTCCACAAACTCAGGTTCATCTTTGTATAATTCGACATTTGTTTTTAAAATCTCTATTATTTGCTCTTTATTCATTTTTTTTGCCATAATTATACCCTTTATTTTATTATTTCATAAATCACAATGTAGAAATATAATTCATTGCATATAACACATTAAGTCGGATGAATCCAACCGCTACATTTTATTAATATTTCAAATATCTTGAATTATATTATATCACGAAACCACTACTATCCAACAAGCATTTTGTCATCTAATTCCTCGAATTTGACTGAAATAATCTTCGATACTCCAGGTTCTTCCATAGTCACTCCATAAAGGGTATCCGCTAATTCCATCGTCTGCTTATTATGAGTGATTATGATAAACTGTGTCGTCTTGCTGAATTCACGAATCAGGGTTTTGAATCTATCAATATTTGCATCATCAAGAGGAGCATCAATCTCATCAAGAACACAGAAAGGGCTGGGCTTCTCTAAAAATAAAGCAAATAATAGAGCAATTGCCGTCAGGGCTTTCTCTCCACCTGACAGAAGATTTATAGTCTGTAACTTTTTACCGGGTGGTTTCGCAACAATATCAACACCTGCTTCTAAAACATTTTCGGAATCTGTCAAGATTAAATCTGCCTGACCACCACCGAATAATCTTCTGAACGTCTCTTTAAAATGTTCTCGAACAATGGAAAAACTTTTTTGAAACATCTCAATGATTGTTTCATCTATTTTCTTTATTGTTTTAATAAGCGTCTCTTTTGCTTCCGATAAATCCTTTTCTTGCACCACCATAAAATCATGTCGTTCTTTCGATTGGTTATATTCCTCAATAGCAAGGAGATTGACGGGACCCATATCTTCTATCTTTTTTCTAATATCCATAATCTGTTGATAGATTGCATCCGCTTCCATATCCAAAGACTCAATCTCTTTCACTAATTCATCAAAGCTCTTCATAAATTTTTCTTCAGCTTGTTTTCTGATATTATCGAGCTGGACTTTGAATTCAGTCTTCTTAACGTCAGTTTCGTGTAGCTCATTCTGAAGAATATTTTTATTTCGTTGTTGAATAGAAAGCTCGCTACCGAGTTTAGTTAAACCAGAAACTATCGACTCTTTTTCTTGATTGAATGACTCACATATCTCTTCTAATCGTTTATGCTCACCTTCTAATTCCTTAATTTTCTCGCTTAATCTTTCTATCTCTTTGAGAATTTCATCCTTTTTTTGAGAAAGGGTTTTAATTTCGTTTTCTTTTTCATCCACCAGTTTATATGAATTTTGAACTTCCTGTTCTAAATATTTCATCCTATTAATTGTTGATTCTTTTCTTTCTTTCAAAGAGGCAAGATGAACTTTAATATCCGTTATTGTCTTATTTAATTCATCAAGCTCAGAGTCCTTACCAACTGTTTCTTTTTCAAGCTGAGAATGTTCTATCTGAATCGTTCCCAATTCTCTTTGCGTAATTTCTATCTTTCCAAATGTTTGCTTATTCTCATTTTCCAACTTTAGTAGATTATCTTCCGATTCCCTGATTTTGTCGTCAATCTGAATCAACTCTTTTTCCAGATTATTTATATCAGTAATAAGTTTATCAACATCTTTAAGTTTGGAAACTTTAATTAAAGCAAATTTTTGAATACTACTTTGTAAATTAAGTTTCTTCTCATTTAAATCATTAAATTTTTCTTTTTCAGAATCTAATTCCTTCTGCAATTTTTCCGTTGAATCTTTAAGATATGAAACTTCCTTTTCATACTGTTTCAATTCTCGTTCGCGTCCCAATATCCCACTCTTAATATAACTCCCCCCTATCATCGAGCCACCCGGATTTAGAATATCGCCTACAAGAGAAACGTACCGATGTCTGATTCCCATTTTCTCCAATCTGATAGCATCTTCGAGAGTCTCAACAATAACAACATTGCCTAACAAATATTCAGCAATTTTTTTGAATTTATCATCAAATTCGATTAACTCTATTGCCCATCCCACAACACCCTGCTGATTTTGAATATCTTTGCTTTCATATCTATCAAATGGTTTAATTAAATCCAACGGGAGAAACGTCGCCTTCCCCGCATTCTTTAATTTAAGATAATCAATGGCATTCTTTGCATCTTCACTACTTTCAATTACAATATTCTGCATCCCTGAACCTAAGGCTGATTCCATAGCAATTTCATATTTTTCTTCAGTCGTTATTAAACTTGCCACAACACCGCAAATTCCTTTAAGTTCACCATTATGGGCAGATGAGAGGATTTCCTTAACTCCTTTAGAAAAGCCCTCGTATGATTCCTGAAGTTCCATCAAAGCCTTTAATCTTGATTCATAAGTCAACTTCTCATTATTTAACTCTACTAATTCCTGTTCATCTTTTGTTATAGATTGAATCAAGCCTTCGAGTTTCTCATCGATTTTTACTTCTTCTTTTTCACAGTTACTTATCTCAATGTTAATATTACGTATATCTTCTCTTTCTTCATCGAGGTAATCTTTCATAGAAGATAATTTTTCGGTGAGTTCTTTTTTCTGCTTCTCAATTAATTTCTTATCAGCGATAAATTTCTCTTTAAATTTTTTCGCTAATTCCAACTCATTGTGAAGATTATTAATGAGTATCTGTAAATCCCGTATCTGGACTACGAGAGTAGACTTTCGCTCGATCTTATCTTTCAAAACTCCTTTAGAAACTTCAAAGTGTTCAAGAATTTCCTTATGCTTTTTCTCTTCTTTATCAATCTCCGCATCCAGCTCTTTCAAGTCCTTAGATAATTTTGAGATTTCCTCAACCTGAATTGCTTGCTGGCCATTTAATTGCGAAATCTCTGTGTTCAGCTTCCCAACAAGATTTTCTATATTCCCGATTTGAAAATTATTTAATTCAAGATTGCTCTGGTTCTTCTCAATATTACTTCTAAGGTCATATTTAGAATTATTTGATTCTAATAATTTTTTATTCAAAGATTCAGACTGAAAAGACGATTCTGATTGTTCGGCTTCTAATTTTGCGATAAGAGTGTTAATCTCAATAACTTGTTTGGATTTTTCATCGAACTCTTTTTCTATTTCTTTATTTCTGTCAGACAATTCAAGAAAACGTTTATACAGAAGTTGAACCTCCAATTTTTTCAACTCATCCGTTAATTCCTTATATCTTTCAGCCTTATTTGCCTGTCTCTTTAATGAGCCGACCTGTTTCTTGAGTTCACCCAAAAGGTCAGTGATGCGTAAAAGGTCTTCCTCAGTTCTCTGTAATTTTCTTTGAGCTTCTTCTTTTTTAGATTGATATTTTGTAATCCCCGCCGCCTCTTCAAATATGGCTCTCCTCTCAATCGGTTTAGAAATAATAATCTGGTCAACTTTCCCTTGTTCCATTATAGAATAGGCAGATGCTCCAGCACCAGTATCCATAAGGAGTTCGTGTATGTCTTTTAATCTGCACGCTTTTTTATTAATCAGATATTCGCTTTCACCGTCAGTGAACAGTCTTCGTGTTATATCAATTTCAGTAAAATCTATTGGCAGGATTTTTGTCTCATTAGAAATAGTTATAGTAACTTTGGAAAATCCCATCGGTTTTTGCATAGCACTTCCACCGAAAATCACATCTCCCATTCTACCACCACGAAGAGATTTGGCGCTTTGTTCCCCAAGAACCCATCTAACCGCATCGAAGATGTTGCTTTTACCACATCCATTTGGACCAACAATAATTGTTAATCCCTTATCTAAATCTATAATAGTCTTATGACAAAAAGATTTGAATCCGTGTATCTCAATCTTCTTAAAAAACATATTACTCCTTTGTATCGCGACATTTATGTCGCAGGATTTCTACGAGCTAAAGCTCGTGTTACACCTATTGTTTCATTTATCAAATTTACCATCTGACGAAATGCAATTATTCTCCACGCAGTGCGTGGAGAATTGGGTAGGATTCATATAGTTGAATCATATACCATAAATTTTGAGAAGAAAATCCTTTACCATATCTTTGTGTTAATAGTGCAGTCAGTGATTGCACTATCTTTTCTCCATACTCTGCCCTATCTGATTTTATAATCTCGTCTTTGATAGTTTTCCCGATATTCCAATAAAGAATCACCATTTCCTGATTGATAGTAATGGCAACCTTTTTTCTTGCCTCTTCTATTAACCCGGAAATTCTATCAAAAATATCCTTACTCTTCTCAACTCTATTTCTCACTGAATAAGCCTTTATCAAAATTTATAATAGTCTTATGAAAAAAGATTTGAAACCCTGCATCTCAATCTTTTTAAAAAACATATCGCTCCTTTGTAACATTAAGAAATAGAGCCACGAAATTACACAAAAGTTCACAAATAATAAATATGTCTTTATTTTGTGTTATTTAGTGTTCTTTGGTGGATAATCTTTATTTATTCATTCCCATTCGCTTTAATTGCAAAACCATAAGAGACAAGCTCATGCATTCTTAGGACGCCCATTAACTTTTTGTTTTTGTTTACTACAGGCATTACATAGGTAGATTTTTCTTCCATAATTTTTATGGCATCGCTACATAATGTATTTGGATAAATAATCAAAGGATTTTTTATTATGTAATTTTCTACTTTGTCAGTGAGTGCAAAAACAAGTTCCTGCCCATCATATTTCAAGAATATTCTTCTGATATCACCATCAGTCATAATTCCACACAATTTATCTTTATTATCAACAATACACAAAATCCCAAGATTCTTTTTACTCGATTCAATGATTGCCTCTTTTAATGTGCAAGTTTTATGGACTTTACCTAATGCCTTACCTTTCAGCATTATGGAATTAGCACGTAAAAAACTCCGACCAAGCGCTCCTCCCGGATGTAATAAGGCAAAATCTTTTTCTTTAAATCCTTTTAACTTCTGCAATGCAACCGCCATCGCATCTCCTAATGCAAGAGTAGCCGTAGTCGAAGCTGTTGGTGCAAGATTTAATATATCCGCTTCTTTATCCACACTTACATTGATTACGATATCACTCATCTTCGCTAATGATGACCTAAGACTACTTGTTAAAAGTATAATGTATGCACCTATCTTTTTGATTACAGGAACAATGTTTATAATTTCATCAGATTCACCACTATTCGATATGGCAAGAACAATATCATTTGCTTTAATCATTCCCAAATCACCGTGATAAGCCTCAGTAGGATGGACGAAAAATGCAGGAGTGCCGATACTTGCGAAAGTCGCAGCTATTTTTCTTCCTATATGACCTGATTTCCCGACAGCTGTCACAATCACTTTTCCTGTGCAAGAGTTAATCTTCTCCACAGCTTTTATAAATCCAACATCAAGCCTTTTGATCAAATCATTGATTGCATCAGCCTCAATAATAAGAGAATTTTTTGCAATCTCAAGTATGTCGAGATTCAATTTAGTTGTTTTCTTTGCCATTATTTTTCTCTCTGATTTCTATTCAAATAAATACTTTAAAATAGCCACGAAAGAATACAAAATTACACGAATAAAAACAAAATTAAATTCTTTCTTCCTCCACTGTTTGTAGTCCCTGCTTTAGCAGGTAAAATTCAATCCCACTAAAGTGGGTACTACAAACTGTCATTGCAGAAGCCCTGAACTAAATTCGGGGCAACAAAGCAATCTCACTTTTTTGACTGTTTAAACAATCAAAATTCAGAAAAATTTCGCGTGATTTAGTGGTTACTTTTCAAAAAAGTATCAATCAAAGACTATAGATTTCTACTATAATTGTCAATTCGATTTTAAGATGTATTGAATAATTGATTAGGAAGATAAAAAGCAAGTTAAAAATTTGTGAAGATTTGTGTGATGTGTGGTTAAATATGTATTAATCAGGCAGCAAAATTGATGAGTTGCTTTATGTGATAAAGAAGGGAAGTTTGTAAAGAATTTAAATTATAGCCGCCCTCTAAAACCGATAAAAGCTTGCCGTCGCAGGTTTCACTTGCGAAATCGAGAACTAACTCTGTCATTTTCGCATAATCTTTTTCCGATAAGGATAGATTACTATAAGCATCATCTTTATGCCCATCAAAACCAGCAGATATTAATATAAACTCCGGTTTAAATTTCCCCTTAATAAAATTCAGCTTCTTCTCGAACAAATTAAGATACTCTTTAGCCGAAATATTTCCCGCAACAGGAACATTAACCGTATAATTCTTTCCTTTACCTTCACCGATTTCATCTTCATAACCTGTCAATGGAAACATATCTTTCTGATGGATTGAGAAATACATAACAGAATTATCGCGATAAAAAATTTCCTGTGTTCCATTCCCATGATGAGCATCCCAATCCACAATTAAAATCTTTTTTACTTTATATTTTTTTTGTAGATATCGTGCCGCTATAGCCACATTATTAAAGAAACAAAAACCCATTGCCCTTGATGGAGACGAATGATGTCCGGGTGGTCTAACAAGACAAAAAGCGTTTTTAACTTTCTTTGATATTATTAAGTCAAGTCCCTTAATGACAGTTTCAACTGCTGACTTCGCCACAGAGAGTGTTTTCTTACAAACCCACGTATCCGTATCAATATGTGCATATCCTCTCTTACACAGATATTGAAGATAATTTACATAATAATCTCTATGAACAAGGTAAATCTCACCCCGAGTTCGTTCATTCACACTTATAATCTTAAGATTTTTATCAATCTTCTTTTCTTTAATCAGCTTCAGAATACTTGAGATTCTCTCAGGGGATTCTGGGTGATTTCCCATATTGTGCAACTTAAAGTTTGCATTATATAATAAAGCTGTTTTCTTGCTCATCGGACTCAGTTAAGTTCCAGATAAAATATTCTATTATAAATTAAATCGGCACTAACTTCTACAAACTAAACTCCTCAATCGTTAATATTTTGAATAATTATTTATAGTTCAGGACATATACCCTGAAATGTGGGGGACGCATATATGCGTCCCCTACAAATATTGATGCATAATAGAAAATTTTTGTTGATAAATGTAATCCCTTATTATTCAATTTCTTTAGAAAACATCGTTAAGGAAAAATCACCCAGTTTTATATGGATGTACTGTCACACTCCCCTATTATTTAATAACAACTATGCAACACAAACAAAGCATATTAATTATCGAACCGGATGAAAATTGCACAGATGCCCTGAGTGAAATATTATCCGATGGGTCTTTGGAAATTGAAATTTTTTCCAAACAAAATCAAATCCCCAAATTATCTCCAAAATCCCTCCCAGACTTAATATTGTTGAACCAAAAATGGTTTAAAGAAAATCAAGATGACATCTTAAAGCAAATCTTTAAAATACGACAAAATAATTACATCCCGATTATCCTTATCTGCGGGAGATTGTCCAAATCCCAGATTATAAGTTATTTAAATAGTGGTATCAACGATTTCTTAACAAGACCTTTTATCCCCGAAGAGGTTATCGCAAAAGTAAAATCTTATTTATCACTTCACTTAATCTATACTGAACTCAACGAGAGCAGAAAACAATTTGAAGTCTTATCTATAACTGATAGCCTGACAAATCTTTATAACAGACGTTATCTTATAGAGCGGTTAAAGGCAGAATTTAAAAGGGCAAAAAGATATTCCGAATCCCTTTCCTGCACTATGATTGACATAGATTTCTTTAAATCAATTAATGATACTTATGGTCATAAATGCGGTGATTATGTTCTATCAAAAATAGCCTTCTTAATAAAAAATTCTGTGAGAGATATTGACATCCCGGGAAGATATGGTGGAGAAGAATTCTTAATCATTCTACCCAATACTAAGCAGATGGGTGCCGTAAAACTTGCAGAGAAAATAAGAAGACAGATTGAAATTTATCCATTTCAATTTGAAGGGAAACGACTCAACGTTACCTGTAGCTTTGGATGCGCTTCGATGAAAGAAGAGAGTAGTATATTTTCTTATGAAACCCTCGTCATCAGAGCCGATAATGCCCTTTACGAAGCCAAGAATTCAGGGAGAAACAAATCTTGTTCTATCGATGACAAAATCCAAACGGAAAACTACCTCTTTTCAGACCTCACATTAACTAATCAAAGATTTGTCTCAAAAAAATGTATACTTGTTATTAATCAATCAAAATCCGAAATAAAAAATACAAAACATATCCTTGAATCTCGCGGTTACAATATTTTACTTATCAATAATATTCGAGAAGCAACTGAAATAGTAAAAAAGCATAAAATTGACATAGTGATTTTACATTCCAATTCTCTGGAAATGGAAGATTTTAGAACATTAAATATCCTCAAGATTGGTCCGCAAAATCCTTATATACCTATAATTCTTCTCTCGGATGAAAACAATAAGATTAATTTCAAGAATAAATCTATCTATAATTTCATCGATGAGTTTCTTCTAAAACCCTTTGTAGAAGAGGAGTTCTGGCGTAAGATTCAAACTTGTTATAAGATAAAGGCTCTTCAGGATGAACTATATAATATTAGCCAGAGATACGAGAACCTTAATAATAAAATTGATTCTGCTGAAAGGCTCTTCACCACTATTGATTCCTTCGCTGAAAGAATAAACACCCTGAACAACATTCTGACTATCATTTTAGGCACAGTACAAATGGCTAAAAAAATTCACTTGCAGGACGAATTGAAACAAAATTTTTTAACCATCGAAGATGCTTCTCAAAATATGTCTAATATCCTGAGAGACTTCCAGGAACAAATCAGCCATTCGCATATCTTAACCAAAACAAACGTTGATATAAATAAATTAATTACTCAAATCATAGATAACATATCCCTTATCGATGTATCAGTAATAACGAGGGATATTTCACCTCATATTTCCTTTATAACCAATTTATCTTCTGTACCGAAAATTTTTATAAAAGAGAGAGACTGTATCGATATCATCCAGAACATAATCTATTTCTGTATCGAGATGATGCCTAATGGTGGCAAAATTGTTATAAGCACTCAGTCTGACACGAATAATTTAATTATTACTATCGTAAACAAAGACGTCAAAATGAAAATAGAGGACGTTGAGAAGGTATTTGAAGCGGGCTTTACGAAAAGAATATCCAGTTTGAAAATCGACTTATCTATCGTAAAGAAAACTATCGAAAAATGTCAGGGTCTAATTTCAGTTGAACTAACCATACCAAAAGGAATAAAATTCACCATCACATTTCCACTTATGCCAGATAGTATTAAGACAACAAAGCAAAAGTTTCAAAAGAAGAGAATTCTTGTTATTGATGATAATCCCATTATTGGAGAACTATTGAGTGATATACTCAAAAATAATGGATTTGCTGTTGAATCGGTATTGCAAGGTTATGCTGGAATTGAGAGATTAAAAAATAATCACTATGATATAGTTTTTATAGACTACATTCTTCCGGACATAAATGGGCTTGAAATCGCCCAATTAATTAAAGATAACAAAATAAAAACTAAAATAGTTTTCTGCACGGGTTTAAGTATTGATTTCAAAGATGACATAATTAAAGACCTGAATATCTCTTATATTCTTAAAAAACCATTCAACCTTACAGATTTTGAAATTACGATAAAGAATATAATATCCAATGTAGTGTGAGATTTATCTCGCACAACTCTACGACATAAATGTCACACCACTTATATAAAAGGTATATTAATGACTGAACAGGATTCATATAAAGAAAAAGATTTAACAGAGGTGGCTGATAGTAAATCTGCCCCGAAGATGAGTTCGGACCAAGCTATTTTCAATCTCGAAAATCATAGACTTTCTAAATATTTGATTACAGAATTTATCAGTAGTGGTGGTATGGGTGTAGTGTATAAAGGAATTGACGAAAAAACAAATCAAATCGTTGCTTTGAAAATATTATTCCCCGAATATTATATTGACAGGAGATACACCGAGAGATTTCAAAGAGAAATTACATCAACTCAAAAATTAAAACATAAGAACATCATTAAAGGCTTTGATGCTGGTTTTGTGGATGGTTATTATTACTTTGCAATGGAGTATATTGATGGAACTTCGTTAAGTTCATTAATTAAAAAATTCGGATTTATTCCCGAACAGCAAACAATGGACATTGCTATTCAGGTCACATCTGCTCTTAACCACGCCCATAGCAATAACATTGTCCATAGAGATATAAAACCTGAAAATATCCTTATAAACAAAGACAACATAATTAAAATAGCTGATTTTGGACTATGCAAGGATATTACAGATCCAGCCATCACTCAAGTGGGTATAATTCTTGGCACCATAAATTATATTTCTCCTGAACAAGCTCAAGGATTAGAAGATATTGATATTAGAAGTGATATATATTCTTTAGGCATCACTCTTTTTCATACATTAACCGGTCAACTTCCCTTTTCTGGATTCAGTGCTGCGGTGGTAAGAACGAAACACGTTACGGATAAAATTCCCTATGTAAGAATTGTCAAAGATGATATTTCCAATAATCTTGCCGCAGTGATTAATAAAATGGTCCAAAAAGAAAAAGCTGAGAGATACCAGACACCGGGAGAATTATTAATTGACTTGTTGAAGGTAAAAAAGGGAGAGCAACCAGAGTTCGGATTATACGAATATGAAGAACCGGTTTATATCATCGAACAAAAATTGAAGAAAGTTGAACTTCTCTCTCAGTCTATTACTGACAATCTAAAAGACTTCTTTACAGACATTGAATTGATTAAAAAATACAATTTTGAAACTATTGCCTGCGAACCAGGAAGCGTTTTGTTTTATGAAGAAGAAAATTCAAATGAGTTATACATTCTCCTTAAAGGGAAAGTTGAAGTAATGAGGTCAGGGCTTCATCTCGATTACATTTCAAATGTGGGTTCTTTCATTGGTGAAATGTCAGGAATATTAGGAACACCAAGAAGTGCGACGATTAGAGCTGTGGTTCCTTCGACATTTCTGAAAATTACACAGGATAAACTTCAGAAATTCCTCGAATCATCACCAATATTCAGTTATAATCTTGCGAAAACTCTTGCTGAAAGATTACTAAGAACAAACCTCAGATACCAGGATTTAACCAAAAAGGTGGATCAATACAAAAAAGAGATGAAGAAAAGTTTGAATAAACTCTAAGACAAACATACGTACTTAAAAAGATTATTTAGATAACATTATCGGATTTTCAATTAATCAAACAGTTCCCAGTCCGTTGAATCTACACTAAAGAACACTCTATAGATACGAGTAATTTTTTCTAATTCGGTGCTAACTGCATAAACAGATTCATCCTGTGAGATAGCACCATAGGTCGGGAATTCACCTGCAGTTACAAACTGCAGACTTTCAGGTTGCCTATTTTTCTTTCTCGTATCAAAGACGACAATGCGTCCCGTCGGTCTACAGGGTGCAAAACCCGCTTTTCCATCTGACATCATAATCATATTACCGGTAATAGGAACATCAGTAAATGCCTGCCCTCTCTGACGGACATCACCGATATAAGTTAATTGCCCTGATGAAGAGTTTCTTTTATAATAATAAATATATGCATCAGCAGCGTTTATCACTGAAAGCATAGAACCAGTTGAATTCATTGCAATATATAGCGGTGTTGAACTTGCAGGAACGGTTTGAATAATTGAAGAATAATTACCTGTCAAAGATGCATCAAAGACAAAAATTACACCTATATCTTTTCCAGCTATATAACCTTTAGTACCTCCAGGACTTAACAATACATTATTACCATTGAATGTTGTTATTTGATCATTAGGAGGTGTAAATTTCCCGCGCTCTGTTAATAGCCCCGTAGAAGCATTTACATTAAATATCTGAACATTCCCTTCAGCATTTACCAGAGCAAGTCTGGTATTATTGGGAGTCAAGTAAACGCTTTGCGGATTATCGCCCACTAATATTTTTTGTATTGGCTCCCCGAAATATCCTGTCTCATCAAGGGAAAAGACATATATAGCACCAGGCATCCCTATCGTATCATCTTGAGATGCTGCATAACCAAGCGGTAATGTTGGATGCAACACCAGACCTGTATATTCATTAAAAACTGAGCCATAAGGTTTAAACATTGATTTCAAGGATAGGTCGCCCGTACTCATATTAACATCATAAATAGAAATTATATTGTCATTCGCACTCATAACCGCTAATTTACTATCATTATATCCTACATCTATGGTAACAGGATAGGCACCTGTATCAATCGCCTTTACATTTTTCGTAATAGGAACGGGTCCCTCTGGACTTTGATTGAAAGATTTTATTATGCCAAAAGAATAGAGAATACCAGGAAAATTAGCCTGCGTTGAACCTATCGCAACAAAACATACAGTACCATCCTGATTAAGGTAGGGATTAGAGATGGAAGAAGCCGAATGATTACCAGGATCAAAAAAACTGATATATAATAATGGCGGAAAAACATATTCCTTAACAAACGTCATAATTTCACCTGGTTCCGATATTTCCACAATTCCTATCCCAGACCAGGTATCATCATATGCACCAGATTGATAGGGATAAGTATTAGGGGTGAATTTGGTTCTACGCTCATAAGACGAAGAAAAAGAAGCGTCAAATTTATACTGCCAGGGATATTTTGTTAAATCATTAGGCTCACCCAAATCATTTACAAATACTCCGTAATGAGAATTGTACGGAGGTCCGTCATTGAATCGACCGCCACCATCTGGCATACTTTCATCGATATGTGTGATAATTAATCCCGAACTTATATCTTTAGGTTCTCCTGGGTTTTCAGGGTCACCATAAAAATCATTTCTATCAAACATACCATATGAATAAGTATTTCTGTTTTCTATCAGAAAATATTCATTATCTTTCCCTTGAATTCCAGCTTTATACAATGAAGGAATAACTGGATCAAGGGTCTCAAGGTTGAAAATCTGATATTCACCATTAGAAATGATTTCTGTTGGTTCTAACCAACCCATATATTTAAATTTCATAAATCCTGTCATATGAGTAGGGGTTGCCCCAACATAACCATCATTGGAAATACCATAACAACCTATAGCCATTAAACACCAGGTGGATACAGGGTCTGACCTGTAACCAGTAGGATTATAATCATATAAATCAGGTGCTCCAAGAACATGAGAATACTCATGACAAAATGTCCCAATTTGACAAATAACTACATCTTGCGTGAACTCATTATATTGTTGTTCATTGACAATATTGTATCTATCAACCCAAATTCCCTCTCCTGTTAGAACTGCATGTCCACCGAGTGACCAAGCATGGGGCCAAAAGTTGTCACCACTACCATCTGCAAAACCCTCAAATACTATTGTAACTGCATCTACATAACCATCAGCATCAGTATCAAAAGGTGTAAAATCTACGGTAGTATCTATAGCTTTTATTAAATCCTCACAAAGTCCTTGAGAATTATTAGGATAAATTCCTGTCCCAGAAGCCCCAGCACAGTAATCCGCATAATTTTTCGTTAGTGATATCCAACCAACCACTAAACCGTTGACATCAAACTGCCCATAAGAATTTTCTTTAAAATAATCATTCAAGGTTCCATTTTCACCTATCTCTTTTTTGGGTTTTGGTCCCGGTGACACCTCAGTAGTAGTAGTAAAACCTAAAAGAGTTGTAAAATCCTCTGTTGTAAATTGATGCGGAGCTTGGGGACCAGGAGGGAAGTTAGCAAGGATTACCAGCATTTGACCAGTCCCTAAGATGGGTGGTTCGAGTTCAGGGTCTTTCGAATATTTTTCAGCATTCGGTAAATTAGGATTAGGTCTTCTTTTAATAGGTTTGAGAGGATTTTGGAGTCTTGAAGTTTCAATTTTTTCTAATACTTCCTCAGCAGGTAAGATATGCTTTTCAAGACCGAGAGATTTCGGGTCCTGTTTTCCTACAAGGGCACCAGTTGAAACGAGATTTCCATCCGCTCCCCTTTTTGCATAATACCAATTCTTGCCTTCTTCCGTTATCGTATACCCATCAATCGTTTCGATGCGGATATATCTTTCATCACCAAATAATCTGACCTTAAATTTAGTCCCATCTTCTTGCTGATAAGTTAAAGGATATGGAGGAGCAGGAACGGAATATGAATTTATCGTGAGTAAAAGCATAAAGATAAAGGATAAAATTATAATAACATTATACCTAATTTTACACATATCTCATTTCCCTCCAGGAAATTTTAAGCGAAGATACAATAATAAATACCTAACAATAATTTAGACAATAAAAAATAATTTTTATTAGTTGTCTTATATTACATTTATACCATTTTGTAAACAATTTTTATATTTCTATATATCACTAATATAATGATAAGCAAGAGAAAAAATTTGTGACAAATAATTTTATTAGAATCTTAATTCCCATAAAATAAACAATAATCTTTATTACATTTAGATAAAAAATACTTTTTCTGAATTGATTTAAAGATAGGAGTTGAAGAAAGGCAAAATGGTGGGGATTTCAGTGTCTATAGTACCTTTATGGTAAAAAATTCTTTTAGCTTTGTAGGGGATGCATATATGCGTCCCCTACATCACCAATAGAAATTATTAATAATAATTCAGCATTACATCACCGGCTAAACCTTTGCTTCCATCATTTCTGATGAATTCTATCGCTCCATTGACAAAATCATTGTTATTCATCTTCTGATAATAATTAATTAAATTCAATTTGATTGCACTTATACCAGCATTTTTAAGTGATGTAAGCTCATTATTACGGCTATTTACCAACATCAAATCATTAAATATCGGGTCTTTTTCATCAATATAATTATCATTGTTCGAATCATATTTCTTTAATTCTTCGATGCCATTTTTTGCACCATTCTGGTCACCAAAAAGCTCCTGACCACCGTCAATTTCCCCATTACCATTCTTATCAAATGCCAGGAAGGCATCATCGCCATTAGCAAAAGATGTTTTATCTACATTCCCATCACCGTTAATATCGAAATTCACGCCATTGCCCGTTCCTGTCGTTTCAAAGCCATCTCCATCAAGGTCAAACATTATCGGGTCAGCTTGTTGTCCCTGACCAACATTTACCTGTGTATTCACATTCACTTCAACATCAATGGAGTTACTCGAACCATTCTGAATCTGGTTTACAAGAACTTCTACTCGCGTAGAAATATTCGCAGAAACGGATTGACTTGGTGGTTGTTGAACAGCTTCTTGGATATCACCGACATTCCCATTCACTTTCCCAAGATTATCAAGAACATTCTGAATCTTCTCGAGGAAACTCTGTAATCCTTCCGGTTCTTTGTCTAAAAATGTTGCCAGTATGAGTAAATAATCCTTTAGAAGCTCAGGGTCAAGTTCATAGAGTTTTTCAATTTGATTCTTAATCATATCAATAGTACCGAGTCGCGATATCTTTCGCATCTGCCCTAAATTTAAAATACTGTTCAACGAATTACCTCCAATCTCCATCCCATTTCTATTGCCTATCCCAAGCCCTCTGCCTATTGTTCCAATTGATTGTCTTAAATTAACATCAACATTTACTCGAAGACTTTGCATAAAACCCGCTAAACCATCACCATCTTTTCCTGTTAATTGTCTTAGAATTTCACTAATATCAATATCGACATCGACAGAATTACTCAACGATAAAGACCCGTTACCATTAACAATGTTCAATTCACTGTCTACATTAACATCAACCGATATGTTGGTTTGAGAAATATTACGAGGAATAGTTTGTGGATTATACAATCCATTTTGGTCAAGCCCAGCCTGCGTGTCAGGATTTACTGCATTCACAGATTGACTTGATAGTGTAACAACATCAACTAAAACAGAGGTGTTACTTGAGATTTGATTGTTGGAATTCGAGACATTGTTATTGGTAGTATCCTGAGACAAATCATCAGATGAAGTTTGATAAGGATTAAATCTAAAAAGTGAGGATTCGGAGGGTAATAGCCCTCCAATAGTTGAAGTAGCCATAACACAACCTCCCTGTTATTCTTTTCATTTCTTCCTTGAAAAAAGAAATTGAGGAATAGATTTTGTAGGTGCGGGTTACCCCGCCTCCACCTATCTTCAATTTCCATTTCACTATATTTATCGGCAGGATTGGATAATTCTTTAGGGGATTGAAAATTATTTAACCACAGAGGGCATAG
>Ga0315277_10005679_pt1 | contig 16411 bp, 11 predicted proteins | sample YL17G05_15_MG_FD_203695 | JGI IMG/M metagenome (GOLD analysis project Ga0315277, IMG submission 203695) | Sediment microbial communities from Yellowstone Lake, YNP, Wyoming, USA - YL17G05_15 | ecosystem: Environmental > Aquatic > Freshwater > Lake > Sediment | place: USA: Wyoming | collected... | reverse complement strand
GAAACAATGATGAAATAAGGGTAAATAACCGTATAATGAGGTCAAAATAGCTACTTTAATGCTAATAAATGAATTTAAATACTCGATTTTCAGAGGTCTCAATGAATTAAAAAACCTTGATAATATTGCTAATAATAAGATGGTTGATGAAATAAAGGAAACATTATTGGGAAAATTTCTCCATGGTTATTATGACAAAATAGTAACTGAGAGGACATATAATAAACAAAAGACCCTAATAAACGAGGACCTATATTTTAAGGATATATTGTGTTTATTAAAAGGGCTTAAAGAAATTGAAAAAAAGGGTATTAATTTAAAAATTGATATTTTGGAATACAATTTAAATAAAATTCCAAATGACAGTTACATTATATGGATAGGTACTTCTAAGGAATCGTATTTTGGAAGGCACGATTTAAAAAACTTTAAATACGATTTTGTAGAAGTAGCTAGTGAGTATAATATTGAAAAGGAAATATATGATAACTTACTTTCAGGCTTGAATAAGTAAAATAATGACACAAGTATTAGCCAACATTTTAATTTCAGCTTCAATAATATGTTTAGTTGGAATTGGATTTTCTATCATATTTGTTAGCCATCGCTTTTTTAACCTATCATTTGCGATAATATTTACGATTGGAGCCTATTTAACACTTCTATTTCATTTAACAAATGGAATACCTCTTATTTTTGCTGTTGCTTTATCTATTATAATATCTTGTATAATTAACATTGTTTTAGAGTTATTAGTGTTTTTCCCATTAAAAAGAAAGAAAGTTTCAGCAAATGTTTTGCTTATTACTTCTTTAGGTATATATATAATAATGCAAAACTTAATTTCTATTAGTTTTGGAGATTCAATTCAAAATATTCAACCAGGAAGGAGATATAACATATTTAATATTTACGAAGCAAAAACTACATCAATTCAGATACTAACAATAATATTATGCATCATTTTCATGAGTTTTTCAATTATTCTATTTAAGAAAGCCAGGATAGGGAAAAAAATACGGGCAATAGCTTCTGATTTAAATCTTTCAAGAATTTCGGGAATAAATATTAAAAATGTAATATTTAATACTGTTATTATTGGATCAATGTTTGCATCTTTTGCAGGAATACTATTCGCTTTAGATGTTAACATGACGCCGACAATGGGTATGAATATACTCATGATGGGGATAGTAGCAATGATAATAGGAGGTGTTGGGAGTATTCCTGGTATAGCATTAGGATCATTATTTCTCGCTTTCGCACAAAACTTCGGTGTCTGGAAAATAAGTTCGCAATGGCAGGATGCTATCGCCTTCGGTATCCTTCTGGTCTTCCTTATCTTTCGCCCGCAGGGATTCCTTGGCAAAAAAATTAAGAAGGCAACGGTGTAACATCAAAGATAAATGGACTACTTCCTCCACATCCTCATCTTAATCTGCATTTACATCATTCTGGCATCATCTCTTAACCTGATCTCCGGCTATACAGGTCTACTCTCGATTTCACACGCTGCATTTTATGGAATCGGGGCATATGTAGCGGCTTTGATGTCGCTCCGGCTTGAATCCAATTTCCTCTTGAATATCCTCTGCGCGATAATCATAAGCGGAATATTCGGCGCGATTGTCGGATTCCCATCGTTGAGAATCCGCGATGACTATTTCGTTATCGCCACTTTCGCGTTCCAGATAATCACGTTCAGCATATTGAATAATTTGACATCGTTCACGGGCGGTCCGATGGGCTTACCGGGGATTCCTCAACCGGTGCTTTTTGGTCTTAAAATTTCCTCACACGAACAGTTTCTTCTCCTTGTTGGTTTCTTCACGGTTTGCGTGTTTCTGATATGCAGACGGATTGTGATTTCCCCGTTCGGACGAGTCCTCAAGACCATTCGTGAGGATGAGGTTTTCGCAGCGGCGTCGGGGAAAAATGTCGCGTTCTACAAGGTGATGATTTTCGTCATCGGCGCCGGCATGGCAGCTATTGCGGGTTCCATGTATGCCTACTACATAAGCTTTATTGATCCCACGAGCTTCACAGTCATGGAATCCATTTTCATAATCTCGATTGTAATCATAGGTGGCGCTGGAAGCCTCTGGGGACCAGTGGTGGGCGCGATTGTGCTCGTAGCACTTCCAGAAGTCCTAAGGTTCTTGGGGATGCCGAGCTCGATCGCCGCTAATATGAGACAAATAATTTACGGAGCACTTTTAGTGGTTTTCATGATGTGGCGTCCGCAGGGTTTCATGGGCGAGTATTCGTTTACGAAGGACACATCGAACGAATGACCGATTTTTTAAAAATAGAGAGTCTGAACAAGAATTTCGGAGGCGTACAGGCGCTTGCCGGATTTTCATGTTCAGCGCACGAGGGTGAGATACTTGGATTAATCGGTCCAAATGGCGCGGGTAAGACAACTCTTTTTAATGTAATTTCAGGCTTTATTAAGCCCGATAGCGGCAAGGTTCTCTACAAGGGAAAAAATGTCACTCGATCGGCGCCCCATCGGATAGCGTATATAGGAATAGCGAGAACTTTTCAGATTTTACGCCTGATTCATCAGCTGAGCGTGCTTGACAATGTCATGCTTTCCTTTAAGAATCAGCCGGGGGAACATCTTGGAAATCTTTTCTTCCGTCCGCTTTACTGTACAAAGGTTGAATCGGAGAATCGCAAGACCGCATTATCGCTTCTGGAATACGCGGGTTTGTTGGATAAAAAAAGCGATCCCGCTGAGGCGTTATCGTACGGTCAGCAGAAACTTTTGAGTCTTGTATGCTGTCTCGCAGCCGGGGCTGATTTGTTGCTTCTCGATGAGCCGGTTGCGGGTATTGCTCCCGAGATGTTAGAGAAAATCCTTGCTATAATCCGCGAGTTGCCATCGAAAGGAAAGACGATAATCATAATCGAGCACAACATCGATGTAATCATGCGGATTTGTAATCGTGTAATTTTCATGGATGCCGGTGAAAAGGTCAGCGAGGGCAAACCCGAGGATGTGAGGAATGATCCAAGAGTAATCGAGGCTTATATCGATTAAGGTTATTTCAAAAATGCTCGCGATTAAAGAATTAGAAACAGGTTATGGGAAAAAGCAGGTGCTTTTTGGACTCTCGATTGAGATTCATAAAAGTGAAATTGTCGCGTTGATTGGTCCGAATGGTTCGGGGAAATCCACTGCTTTGAAAACCGTATGCGGTTTGTTACACGTATGGAGAGGAAGCATCATATTCGAGGATATCATTATCAATAATTCTCCGCCTGAAAGAAATGTCACGAGGGGAATCACTTTTTCGCCCCAGGGAAATCGTGTCCTTGATGAACTCACAGTGATGGAAAATCTCGAGATTGGAGGTTTTCAACTTCCACGCAAAGAATTAAAAAAGAGAATTGAGGAGATATTCACCTTATTTCCTGTTTTGAAAGAATATTCGAGACAGGATGCCGGCAATTTATCAGGGGGTGAACAGCAGATGCTTTCTGTCGCGCGAGCTTTGATCCCCAAACCGAAACTACTGATGCTTGATGAACCATCGCTCGGACTTGCTCCCGGTCTGATAAAATCGGTATTCGCGAAAATTATTGAGATCAATCAACAGACAGGTGTGACAATACTGATTGTGGAGCAGAAGGTGAGAGAGGTTCTTGAAATCTGCCATAGAGTGTACTCGATAAAATTAGGGAAAGTTGCCTTTGAGGGTAAACCGGACGAGCTTAAGGAGAATCGCGAAAAACTCAAGCAGTTGTTTCTATAATGAAAAAAATGGGGACAGTCCCGAATAAGTAAATCCAACGAACAGAGCATATTAATAAAATGCAACTTGTAGAACAGACAAAGAAACTGAATATGTGTGGACTGTCCCCATTTTTTCTTTAGTATTCTTTTTGCAACGGTCACTATTTAAGTTCCAACAAACCAAAAACCCGCGTTTAAGGCTCAGTCACCGGCGCTTGTGCGGATGGTATCACGAGTCGCGAGTTGAGTCTCAACCAGGGCGCAGAGAGCACGATTTGCGCGGTACTCGCTTTGCAGTCGATGCGCAAGAACCTTCGCATGAAAGCGATGGATCAGTCAGTGACACCATCGAGACGTATCGCCCCCTCCACCAAATCCCCCGAGGATCCTCTCACCGTGAAGTTGTAGAAATACGATTAAGTTGTAGCACAGGCATCCTGCCAGTATCTATATTGGTTTTTGTAGGATAGGCATCCTGCCTGTAAAAAAGACATCGCAACCCGGCATCACACTTGCCGGGATTTTTTTGCAATCCGGATTATCCTAACCGGGTTTTTGCTGTATGGTTTAATTTATGCTATGATATTTTAAGCTATTGCCGACCCCAATAAAGTAGTTATTAGATGAATGCATCAAAACGGGGACTGTCGCTGGCTCATAAGGATTAATCCCGGGCAAGGAGAGCCCGGATTATGGATATTCCTACAAGAAAAAGTAAAAACTCTTGAAAAAACTTGCGTTCATGAAGATGAGATGGAAGGTAATAATGTTTAATCTTAAAAATTCAAAACGCTTACAATTACATCATGCTGGAATTCTAATCCTATTAGCAATTATCGTCGCATCTTGTGCTAATTCCGGCACCGATAGTAATTTTAAATCCAAGCTATATGGACTTTTAGATGCGGGCGATAACGACAAAGTTCTGAGTTTGGTTAATGAACGCATAAAGAGCCGCGCCAATGATAAGGAACTATATTTAATCAGGGGAATAGCCTTTTCCAACAAACGTGATTTGAACTCCGCATACGATAATTTCAGCAAGGCGATTGAGCTGGATTCCGGATATTTCGATGCATATATCAAGCGAGGAAAAGTCAGCATTGATTTGGGCAACTTTGATAAATCCATTTCTGACTATAATATCGCCGTATCACTAAATCCAAATGATGCCTATAGCTTTACTATGCGAGGAATTGGCTACTTTGGGAAAAAAGATTTCAATAATGCCATGGCGGATTTTTCCAAATCTATTGAGTTAGATCCCAATTATTCATTCGCATACATTAACCGCGCTTTGATTTATAGTTCTCAAGGGGATAACGATAAAGCCATTGAAGATTGTAATAAGGCTATAGAATTGACACCTGAAGACCCAAACGCCTATTTGAAACGTTCCTACATATACGAACAAATGGGTAAATATGATTCTGCTCTTCTTGATATAAATGAATCGATAAAGCTGCAACCGTCAAATGATGAGGCATATTTAGGTCGAGGAATTATTTATCGCGACCAAAAACAATATGATCAGGCTCTGCAGGATTTCCAGAAAGCCATTGATTTAAACGCAAATAATGCAAGGGCAATATTAAATTGCGGATTGATTCTCGAAATCAAAGGTGATTTGAAAAAGGCCGAGGAGGATTACGCAAAAGCCGGTCGGATAGATCCTTCATTAAAGGATGCTGTAAATCAATTCTTTTTTGATGAAGCCGCGAAGGGAAATTTTGAACTTCCAATCTCTCATTACACAAGGATGATCGAGCTGAAACCTGATGATCCTGAATTATATTCGAAACGTGGTTCAATCCATTTCATGAAGAAGGACTATTCAAAAGCGATTGAGGACTTCGATCGAGCCATGCAATTGGCTCCCGAGAATCTATTCTATTGCTCCAGCAAAGCTGCTGCTTATGCAAATATGGGAGATTATAAAAATGCACTTGTTTTATACGATAAAGCCATCAAAATGGATCCAAATAACTATTATCATTTTGATGGTCGAGGTTATGTATATACAATGCTTGGTGATTATAAAAAGTCAATTTCCGATTATAGTCGCGCCATTGAATTGAATCCATCCAGTGCGAGAACGTATTTAAATCGCGGATTAGACCTTTATAAAATTAAGAGGACTAAAGAAGCATTGGATGATTTCAGAAAAGCTCATGATCTGGAACCCGATAATGAACCAATTTCCATCTGGTTTAAAAAGGTATCAGATGAAATTGCAAAATAGCATGAAGAGTTTAAGCATTTTGCGAAATCGGAGGATCAACTATGAGATTGATTAAATACTTAAATATTATTTTCCTACTAGCGATCCTGCCTTTTATGTTGATTTGTTGTGAGAAAGAACAGAAGAAAACAAGTGCTTATACTCTTGAACATCCCGACCCTGTTTTTAATCGATCGCTCTCCGAAATGGAAATGTCACTTCCTTCTAATAACCAAGATCTCATTAATTTTACTGGAGAGCGAACAGTTCAGTTTAATTTTTCAGCACCTCGTGAAAAACCTGAACTCCAGTGGTCGCGTCGCATTAAAGTCTCTTTCTTTGATCAAATAATTGTTGATAGTAAAGACTGTTCTTGGCTTTTTTGCATATCCTTACCAAAAGACTTCTTTGAATCAGATGAAGACTTTGCAAAGTACCGTGCCTTAAGACCTGCGCCTGCTAAAACTCTTGTTCGATTAAATCCTGATGGCTCAATATCCTGGAAACAATATTTTTATGGTCCTTTTCAAGATTATATTCCTGTGATTGTTTGTGAAGGAGCTATTATTTATGTCGTTAAAACTTTTAACGCTCCTGATACTACCGAAGATGCAATAACTTTTTCTGAGTATGCAAGAGGCTTTTGGAACGAGATACGTCGTTATAAACCGCTACACGATTTCAGTCTTGAATGCATTGATTTGGAAGGAAATACTGTTTGGCGAACCCCCTCAGCTAAGGTTGAGAATTATTCCGGAAGCACCCCTTGGCGAATCTCCGATAATAGAATAATGATGGCATCTGGTGAATTTAATTCCGGCGAATTCAATATTTACTCAATCTCGGATGGTAAACTCCTTGAAACTATCAAGTTTCCAAAATGGGATAGCGGTTTAGAATATCCTCAACAGCTTGAACCAATTGAATTACCCGGCAGGGGATGGATAAGCTTCCAGAATGATGGGATAGTGTTATTTGATTCCTATCTTAAAACAAGATGGAAATACAATATTGCTATTGATGAACTGCAATCGCAACCTGTTATTTCACAAAAAAACATATTAATATTTGGCTCAGTAAATAAACTAACGGCTATAAGTCTCGAAACAGGGAATGTTCTTTGGCAACGGTCTGAATATATTAATCCTGAAACCTGGGGAAGCACTGATGATGGCAATACTATTTTTACAGCTTATTCATCGAATTTAAATGGGTATATGATTGGAGTAATTGATTCAAAAGGAAATGAGGTATTATCATCTCCTTACAAGAATGAAATCCGCAACCCGCCACAGCCACCTATTCGTTTAATTATATACAATGATGGTTCTTTTCTTCTTCCCAAAGAGCATGGCATTCTTTTAGCTGACAAGAATGGTTCTTTAATCTGGTCCTTGGACTTGAAGGATTTAGGTTTTGATAATAAGACATTCTCTATCATAACGAATTTATTTCCTGCACCAGATGGACGAATTGTTTTTTGTCTGCTTAGTAACGATGAAAAAAAGTGGATGGAGGATTATATTGTTTCCATAAAATCAAAATATTAACATGTATTAATTATTGCTAATATTCCAATCCATACGACATACAAAATGTAATCCCGGCAAAACCATAATGGCAATTGATTGGCTGGGTTACGATTACAAACCAAAAACCCGCGCTCCGCGCGGGTTTGATTTTTTTCATTTGCAGATTGGAAATCTGCGGTACTGCAGGCTGGAAGCCTGCGTTACGAATTTCTACCTTCTATTATCGAACACCTGATTCGGGTCGAATGAATCAGGAGGCGCTGGAGGTTCGCTTGTGGGCGCTCCGCCACTCTGATTGCCATCCTCCCAACCTCGTCCGCCTGGTATCTGACCGCCCCACGGACCCTGTCCACCCGCGATTGGCCATAGCGAGAAGTCGAACTCAGGATACAGCGAATCGACATAGAATCCGATGTAGAGATCCTGGTAGTCCGGCTGCTGAATCAGCACATTGTATTCAGTCGGGATTAATTCAGCGCTGTAGAAGCCATCGGAGTAGCTGGTGGCATCATAGAAGAACTGGTTGTCTGTGGTGGTGAAAATCATCCTCGCGCCCTCGATACCCGCTCCTGTCATTCCATCGGTGACTCGTCCCGTGAAATTAACAGTCTGCACTTGCGGCGGTGTATACGATTCTATCGAGAGATTCAGAGTGATGGTCTGATCCTCGACTATTGTCACATTCCCCGAATCGGTGAGATAACCATACTTGAACGCGCTGACAATCCAGTCGCCTGTGGGGACATTATCGATCGTGAACTGACCGGATTCATCGGTGTATGCGAACGGATCAACATACGGCTGGACACAATTAACAAGCGCGTTTGCTACAACAGCTCCGGTTTCATCCTTCACAGTCCCAGCGACTGAACCAACCGGTATTCTCGCGCATGTGAATTCGTAATAATTCGCGACCGGATCTTCAACGGTTTCGACATTCTGACTTACAGAGAGATGCTTGTAGGATGATACGAATACATAATAAGCACCAACCGGAAGCGAATCTATCGTGAACTCGCCATTGTCGTTTGTTACCATAGAGTAATAGCCGTTAAAAGGTTCCTCGTCGCCTGCCGCGCCGCCCTCGCGTTCGTTCTGATGCTCCCATCGGTATTGCTGCATCAGAGGATTATCGAGCGGATTATTGCCATCCTGGAAATCGTTACCACCAAAACTCGGAGGAGCCTCGGGTGCTGATGTTGAGCCGCCGGAGCCCTGTGATTGATCAACAGATTCCTTATACCCATCCCATGTCGGATCATTAGGCATTCCGGGTAAAGGTGGTTGGTCAGGGTAGATCGGGATTTCACCACCAGCGAATATGAACTCAACCCACGCACTTTTAATTGGCTGACCGGCATCATCAATTACTTTTCCGTGCGCGGATGTCATCACGAGAGGTGTCAGCTCAAGCGTAAGAACGATATCCTCCTCCAATCCGAGGATATCCATATAATAATTCCCGCTCAGATAACCATCTTTCCAAAACGCAAGATAGATACCGTATCCGGTGGCGGGTTCAGTGAACTCGAAATAACCATCAGCTTGGGATGTTGTCTCCTGGTACTGCGGATCGTACCGTACAGGAGGTGAGTAATAACCATCCGAACCCGCCTCGGATGGAGGCGTGGAATTGGATGGTTCTGTTTGGCCCTCCCCGACAAGCCATGGCTCGGGCATGCCGATATATCCGGTTTCTACTGTCATTGTTAAATGAGCTCCCTCGATTCCCCATCCGGTTTTTGAATCGATGACATTGCCTTTAACGATAACACCCTCCTGGAAATGAGGCTTGTTGAGCGGCTGGAGAGCGATTCCCTGATATGTCTCCTGATCTGCAATAACCTCGATCATCGCGATAGAGACATTGTAACCCTCAATGCGTCCAGTCAACCTGTATCGCCCGGCTGGAATATCGGTGAAATAAAAGCCGCCATTCTCGCCGCTTATAGTCCTGAACAAACCGAGTTCGGGATTGAAGAGTGTGATATGGACACCCTCAAGCGTGTTAGTAGTGAAATCATCATATACTGAACCGGTTACAGAACCGGTTGGACCATCAGCTTTGGGGAACTGGAAAACGAAATCGTGTGTATCGATCGGGACTATCTCTCTTGATACGATAACCACCCCACCATCGCCAATGCTTATGCGATTTGGTGAATCAATGCCAGCGGAGAAGGTTCCCGGATCGAGTATGAACGCACCCTGACCATCGCTCTTGATTCCGGTGTTAGTGCCATTCACAAGCACTGTCATATCCGAGATTGGCTGTCCGTTCGAATCATAGACCATACCGGTAAACCGTGTGAACGGGCCATTAGGACCACCGTGACTGCATGAGACCGCCAAGAACGCTGTCAAGGCAATCAGCAGGTAAAACATTGTTCTCATTTTCATGGATACACCCTCCATGACTCAATAGGATAAGTAAAGCCACAGGAACTATTTGAAATAAAGCTTACAACATCTAACAAAAAATTACAAGTGCCATATCCATCATTTTTTAAAATATTAAAGACTTGCGCGAATGAATCTTTCATTATATTATTATCTCAGGCCTTCTTATTTTTGCCCACTGGTGGGGAGGAGGGGAGGATGCTTACTCATACCCACAAAAGAGAGGGAGCCACTATTATAGTGACATACAGCGGCTCGCTTGTCGAGTCGATTCCACCTCCTATGCCCGGATTTGATAAGGCTATGGATGGCGCCTGTTCCGCTTTGATTATCGACATGTCCGGTATCGATTATATTAATTCAAGCGGAGTCTCCAGCTTTATCGATAATGCCAAGTATGTCATATCGCGAGGAGTTCATGTCGTACTGTGCTGCCTAATCCCGCAGGTCTTGAAAGTGATTAAACTCGCTCGGACTGAACTGATGATACCCGTTGTCTCTGATAGAGCTGCAGCTAAGGAATTGCTTTTAAAAATGATGGAGAAACGTGCGGCATGTCAGCGCGAACAGATTCTTATCGTTCAGGGGAAACTTCCTGTACAAGACAAGCTAAGAGATGTTTTAAAACTCACCAGGCAGGAGGCTAACTACAACATTATCGCCGTTCTGAATCCCGAAAGGGCATGGAAACTAATCACTACCAGTAAGATTCATCTTATTCTGCTTGATGTCACCCTGGAAATGCCTGAAGGACATGCATTCATAAGGAAACTGCGGATGAATCGCGAGTTCTTCGGCATTCCATGCATCGTTGTTTCCGACGAGGCCAGTCTTCCGAATGCCGCATTTTACACTGCTAATGGCGCCGATGATATCCTGCGTTATCCATTCAATCAGTATGAAACCCCATCTCGATTGCGAAACGCATTAACCCTGTTTTACAACTGGCAGGCATCGATAGCCTCTCAGAAAAGTACGCGAAGTGCTTCAGACACTCGCCCTTTCATTAGAGGTTAATTCCACATAGAAAAAAAGGGACAGGAACTGGTTTTCACGTAGTTCACTTAAAGCTTACAATTTACCAGATGAAAACCAGTTCCTGTCCCTTGTTGTTTCTGCTTTTAAATGGATTCGATTTTACGAGTATCAATTATCACAAAAGCCATAATCAGCATCCCAATGGCAGATACAGACCATAATCCAGATAAAGATAAACCGGTAAAGAGGAAAACGAGACTGGTGATCAGTATCAAAATCGCGATTACCCATCCGCACAAATATAGAGTCTTCTCATTCAGCGCAAATGCGGTAATGATTCGTCTTAAATCAATCATTATTGTTATCACTACATATATCGCAAGACAAACAGCCGCTATGGCGATTATGAGCATGTGCCACGGAAAAACTACATCCGTGCTGTATCCGCCTTGATGAAAAATCCTTGCAAGCGCGGAATTTGTGAAATAGTGTAGAACCGTTCCTTGAAGAAGAAATAAAGAAAGGATTCGAATGAATTTTGTAAATATTGATTTTGTTTTCAAACGTATGTATCCGAATAAACCATAAACGCACATCGCGATTCCACTCCAGAGAAGAAGATATGTCGATGTTGTCGGTTTCCATTTTGATAATTCGGTCATATTCAGCTTCAAGCCGAGGTCAGGAGCCAGCCACAGAATCGCATACGCACAAACGATTAAAACCGCACCGATAACGGCAAGCCTGATTCTCTGTTTCTCAGTTTGAGTTTCCAGACCGATCATCATACCGATGATAACGCAAAACGCCCATGGAATCGGACCGAACGGATGTTCCCCAAATATCGCAACCTGTTCATGTCCGATTAAAAGATTAAAGGTGATGATCCCGACAAGAATAGCAAGTCTGAATAATCTTATAAGAAAAAGCCTTCTGAAAATCGCGATTATCAAAAGCATGAACCATAAAAAAAGAAAGAAATCGAACTGGAAAGGCGAGAAAGCTTTCTGGTATAGCTGATGAAGCAGGCTTATAATGCCGAGTTCGAGAAGACGTCGCCACTTTTTTGGTCCGGAAACCGAATGCAGTGCTGTCATCCCGAACGCTATGAAAAAGAAAACCGGCGCGCTCTCGAGGATATATCTCAAGCCGCCTTCCCATGTACCTTGATAATCATTTATGAAGCCGCGCATGAAATGGATAGACGCCATCATGCAAAGCGCGAAAGCCCGGAATATATCAAGCGTTTGGTTGCGATTATGTTCTGTTTTAGTATTTCGACCCAAAGTTCAATAATCCTGCTTTCTGAATGAAAGAATTATAATACCAATTCCGATTATTGAAAAAATAATAAATATTAAAATGTAGGGGTTTATCCATGTATAAACCCTTCTTTTCATGCGTTAGATGGGCTGATACATGCATCAATCCCTACAAAAATATGGTTGGGGATTTCAAAAAAAACCGGGTTATAAACCCGGAATTAGAAGTTCATTATTTTAATTTATTTCTTACCCTCCGGCTGTAAATCTGGAGAGGAACTCGATAAATCCCTGCGTTGTGCCATTATACAGACTAATCAACTGACCCGGGAAGATTCCAAAATAAATAATCACCGCGACAAGAGGCCAAAGAGTAAGCTGCTCTCGCCAGTCAACATCGGTTATGCTTTTCCACCTTGGATTTTCATCACCGAGGAACATCCGCTGGATCATCCATAGCATGTATGCCGCTGTTATGAGAATACCGAAAACGCTTATAACAACCGCCACACGCATGATATTAACGCCGCCCACCATATACGCGGCATTAAAAGTTCCGACAAGCGAATTGAACTCACCCCAGAAACCGCTTAAGGGCGGCAAACCGAGATTCGCCATTGAGCATATATACACGATTATGGCGTATACCCTCATGCGATTCATCAAACCGCCGAACTCATTGACTCCCCTTGTATGCGCCCGGTCGTATACAACACCGACGATGAGGAACAAGGCTCCTGAGATGAATCCATGGCTTATAACCTGGAATAACGCTCCGGTATAACCGAGCTGGTTCATGGCCGCGAAACCCAACAGGACAAATCCCATGTGACCTATTGATGAGAACGCGACAAGGCGTTTCAAATCCTCCTGCGCCATAGCCACCGCTGAGCCATATACGATGTTTATCACCGCCATGACCACCATCAACGGGACAAACCAATGGGTGGCTTCAGGGAAGTTCGGGAATGTGATTCGCAACATGCCGTACGCGCCCATCTTCAAAAGCACTCCGGCAAGTATGACCGATATAGGTGTTGGTGCTTCTACGTGAGCGTCCGGCAACCACGTATGAAACGGGAACAATGGAAGCTTAATCGCAAATCCAAGGAATGTCGCTAACCATATCCATCGCCCTATCACAAGTGGAACATTGCCCTCTAAATGTTTCTGTATGAGAAGCATATCGAAATCGTTCTGACCCGCGGTGAAGAACATGTAAAGGATAGCAACGAGGAGGAAAATCGAACCGAAGAAAGTGTACAGAAAGAACTTTATTGCGGCGTATTCTTTATTCGGACCGCCCCATATGCCTATCAGGAAGTACATCGGGACAAGCATTAATTCCCAGAATATGTAAAACAAAACATAGTTCAACGACATGAAAGTACCGAGCATGGCGAGATACAAAAGAAGGTACCATGTGAAGTACTCCTTCATTCGTTTTGTGATACCCCAGCTTCCGATCATCGCGATAACACCGAGGAATGTAGTGAGGAGAATCAACGGGAACGAGAATCCATCAACACCGATATGATAATTCATCCTCATGATTGTCTGAAAGTCTTCACCCGGTGCGGGATTGGGCGGTTCGGTAATCCTTATCCATCGATATTCCTCTTCGAATTGCATTCCCTGTTTTAGCGAGCCATCGTAAAACTGGATCATATACAAAGACAGCAGGAAGGGGATCAGGCAGTATATTAACGATGTAATTTTTATTCCTCGGCTGTCATTTCGATGCATCAGCTGAATCATGAAAAGCCCGATTAACGGTATGAAGGCTATCTTTGAGAGTATCGAGGCTGTACTTCCGGCAGCACCGAAATTGGTTAAAATCGGATGCAGGAGTGCCCAATATACGATTACAAGCACTACCAGGGAAGCTGCGTATCCCACTATTTTAATCGCTCTTTCTGAGAACTGTGTATCACGCATCTCAGATGGTTTTGGCGCTTCAGTATGTTCCATCGATTAAGTAAACCTCCATCCCTTGTTCTTATCCCCTAAGCGCTGGGCGGTATGTACAAACCCAGCTGATAAAGTATCAGAATAATTATATTCTTAACGTTAATGAGAGTATCTCGACTCTCAATCACGATATATCCGAGAACACACACCGTGATAGCCATGAAATAGTTCTGGACATAACCGCTCTGGAAATATTTGATCCCCCGTGAGCACTGGTCAACAATCCACGCTACACCGTTCACCATTCCGTCTATAACGCCTTCATCGAACAATCGAGCGATCTTTGTCACCGCGACCGTTACATTTGCGGCAAGATTCACGAAACCGTCGATTACATACATATCGAACGCTCTGAGAAGCATAGTCGCGACAAGGAATGGTTCGACTATGTATTCCTGAATGTATTCATCGCAGTAGTATTTATGAAATACGATATCGTATAGCTTCGCGAATTTCTGTTTCCATGAATCCTTCATCCGGCGACCTTCATCGCGGAAGAAAACAAACCAGCCGAGGAAGATGCCCAATAGAGCGGCAATAGGTGCGAGGATTTGCGGGATAATCGCAAGAGATTCATGACCTTCCTCGCTCTGCTCAACCGCTTTCGAATGTATTTTTCCCTGTCCCTTGATTTGTCCCACAGCTTCTTTTCCAGCTAATCCCTCACGACTCATTACACCGCCTGGTATCCTTTCGCCTCCCTGGGCTGAGGTAATTTTTGTATCGGTCATTAAACATGCTTGCGATGAAGCATGCGAGGCTTTCGGTTGATACAGATATGAATTGAATAAATCGGGATGTCCGTATTTAACCGGATAACCGGCGAAAATAGCGAATACGGCAAGTATTATCAGCGGAACATACATGACCGATGATGCTTGAAATGGCACCATCTCCTCCGCCGAGTGAACATGATAGTTATGAAGCTCTTCTTCCGGCAGCTGTTCCCTTCGATTCTGTCCGAAGAAAACCATCCATATCTGTCTTGTCATATAAAAACAGGTCAGGACAGCAGCGCTTATGCCGAGTATGAACACTATCCATAGTTCGGGATGTCCATTAAGCGCTGACATGAAAGCGTGTTCGAGTATCATGTCTTTTGAGAAATATCCTGCTGTTCCCGGAAAGCCCATCAAAGCAAGCGTTCCAGCTACGAATGTAACGAATGTGAAGGGCATGTACTTTCGAAGACCGCCCATGTAGCGCATGTCCTGTATGTGATGACATCCGAAAATGACAGCGCCTGAACCGAGAAAGAGGAGCGCTTTAAAAAAGGCATGGGTTGTCAGATGAAATAACGCCGCACCCATCGCCCCCACACCAAGCGCCATCACCATGTAACCGAGCTGTGAAATCGTGGAATACGCGAGAACCCGTTTTATGTCGTATTGCGTTACGCCGATTGTCGCAGCCATGAAAGCTGTGAATGCGCCGATGAAAGCGACAATCATGAGTGCCGGTGAGTATCCGACTCCAAGCGGGTCGAAAATGAAATAAGTTCTTGCAACGAGGTAAACACCCGCCGCGACCATCGTTGCCGCGTGAATCAAAGCGCTGACCGGCGTGGGACCCTCCATAGCGTCCGGAAGCCATATATGCAGCGGGAACTGCGCGCTTTTGCCGATTGTTCCCATGAAAATCAACAATGCTGATGCTGTCAGGAGATACATCGGTATCCCCTGTACAGATGCTATCCTATTTCCGGCAAGCTTAAACCACGGGATGAAGCCCAGCAATGTCGCTTTTTCCAAATGATAAAGCGCGTATTTAGTGTTGACCGTATATTCCGAAATCAGTTTGGCTATGTCCTCAAACCTGAATGTGATGGTTTGTCCTGTCTGCATTAGCACGCCCATCAGCAGGAATACACCGAGGAAGAAACCAAGATCGCCGACTCTCGTGACAAGAAACGCTTTCTTCTGTGCGTTCATCGCGCTTCGCTTTTTCCAGAAGAATCCAATCAGGAGGTAGGAACAAAGTCCCATCAGCTCCCAGCAGATTATGAATGTCAGGAAATTGTCGCTTATCACCATGCCGAGCATCGAAGCTACAAATAACGAATGGAAGCAGAAATACCGGACGATATGCTTTTCGCCCTCCATGTAGCCCCAGCTGAAAATCTGAATCAAACAAGCCACCCATGCCACCATGAAGAGTACAGTAGCAGACATGTTGTCGAGAAGGACTCCGATTTTTATTTCATGAGCTCCGGTCGAAAACCAGCTTTTGGCAAGCATTGATGATGGGCTTGCTCCGGGTGCTATGTCCGATTCTGAGAACAGGAATCTTGCGGCAACCTGACTTC
>Ga0315277_10005678_pt1 | contig 16412 bp, 10 predicted proteins | sample YL17G05_15_MG_FD_203695 | JGI IMG/M metagenome (GOLD analysis project Ga0315277, IMG submission 203695) | Sediment microbial communities from Yellowstone Lake, YNP, Wyoming, USA - YL17G05_15 | ecosystem: Environmental > Aquatic > Freshwater > Lake > Sediment | place: USA: Wyoming | collected... | reverse complement strand
ACTGTTCCACGACATGCCGGATGATGGGGTGCCAGAAGCCATGCTGTTTTTCGTAGCGCTCATCCCAGACGCGCTCGAGTTCGTCGAAGTTGTCCTCGACTAGGGCGAAGAGGTCGGTGGCCCGGGGGTTTCGAGGCCGATAAACTGCCTGAGGGGGGCATTGCACATAGTATCTAACCGGTCGACCGACTGCGTGGCCAAGATGATGTTAGCGGGATTTGAGAGAGCCCCAATTGTGCGACAGCAGGAAGCGCGCGGAGAGCGCCGCAAGCAGTGAGAGAGGGAGTGACGGTACACCGGATGTCTGCAATTACGTGCCGTTTTTCATGTCCACGGCCGGTTACGGGATTTTCGTGGATAGCGCCTATCGCGGCGCTTTCGATTTTGGCAAAAGCGATAAGGAAAGAACCGAGATCAACTTTGAATTGTCAGCTATTATCACGGGGCCAGGACTCACTTGGCGCTGGAAAAGGACGCACCGGAGCCTCGGTGCGTGCAGCCGCCCGAGAAGGGAAGGGTGATCGAGATTTCGGAAGTTGGGGGGCTTCACCACCGGTACGAGAGACGGGCCGCGTAGTTCCGTTGGTTCCGCGCAGCGGTCTTACAGTCTCCGTTCCTGGAAAACGCCACGCCCGCAGAGCACTTCCGACCATCCTCAGACAATGCTGTGGGCGTGTTGCGCCGGGAATCGGCACCTCCTACGATTGGGTGCAGAACACGCGGCTGATCCCCCCCGCAGAATGCGACGGTGGTGCGAGGTGAGACCGGCACGCCGACTCCCGAAAACCAGTCCGCCGGGAATTTGGCGAGGGACACCGCCCCGTCGCCACCCGATGGGCGAACGGGGGTACTAAGTCTGCAATGTACAAGTCCCCCGCTTCATCCAAAACAACGTCTCATGGGTAGGATAGCTGCGCCCAAGTCGCCGGGCCGCCGTCTCCGCTGGAGCCCCCAGTCCCGCTACCGGCTACCGTGCTGATCACTCCGCCAGGAGTCACCTTGCGGATGCGGCGGTTCCCTAAGTCAGCAATGTACAGGTTGCCCGCTGCGTCCAAAGCAACGCCATATGGCCGAGCCAGCTGGGCCGAAGTCGCCGGGCCCCCGTCTCCGCTGAAGCCCCCAGTCCCACTGCCGGCCACGGTGCTGATCACTCCACCAGGAGTCACCTTGCGGATGCGGCTGTTGATTATGTCAGCAATGTACACGTTGCCCGCCGCATCCATAGCAAGGCCATTTGGATGATGTAGCTGGGCCGAAGTCGCCAGGCCCCCGTCTCCGCTGAAGCCTGCAGTCCCATTGCCGGCCACCGTGCTGATCACTCCACGAGGAGTCACCTTACGGATGCGGTCATCCCCATAGGAAGTCGGACCAGCCGTCACAGCCGGGCTCCGACCCGAAAACGCACTTATTTCGGCTATCCGCCAGCCTCGGATGCAAGGGCCGTCCGGCTTTGTCTGCCGCTTCGGCGATCTGCTCGATTTCTCTCCAGATTCGAAGCTGCTTCGACGTCAGCCTGTCGGTGCAAATGCCAGAATCCGGAGCGGCGGCCCTGACTCTTTCGCGGGATTGTGCCTGGGTGCCGGGAACCGTTGCCAGGAGAGTTAAAACCATTGTTGCTGTGCACGGGATCAATCGGTTTGCCATGGGGCCGCTCCTTCCGGGGCGGCTTCTTGCCGCCCTCGACCCTTAAGGCGGGAACCCGATCGATAATGGGTAACGGCAGATGGAATTGACGATTTACGATTGACGAATGACGATTGATGGGCGGAGTACCATCGGGACTGCACAATTCGGCAATTATTGAAATAATTAGCGGGTCATTGAATCTCGCGGGTATAATCGCCGCCAGTACTGGAATGGGTGGCCTTAACTTGAGGTAACCCCATGACACGCAGCTCCCCGCAGGAAGTCTCGTTACTGCTTCACGCATGGCGTGGCGGCGACAAGGCGGCGCTGGATAAGCTGATGCCGTTGGTCTATGGCGAGCTGCACAGGCTGGCCCACCGTTACATGGTCCGCGAGAGGGCTGGCCGTACCCTGCAAACCACCGTGCTGGTCAACGAAGCCTACCTTCGGCTGGTTGATCTCAAACGCATCGACTGGCAGGATCGTGCCCATTTCTTCGCCATAGCCGCCAGTTTCATGCGTCGCACCCTGGTGGATTTCGCGCGCTCGCGCGGATACCAGAAGCGAGGGGGAGACGCATTGAAGGTGTCACTCGACGAAGCGCTCTTTGTCTCGCCGGAACAAGGAGCAGACCTTGTCAAGCTCGATGAAGCCCTCAGCGCCCTTGCGGAATTCGATGAGAGGAAAGCCAAAGTTGTCGAGCTACGCTTTTTCGGCGGCATGACGGAGGACGAGACTGCCGCGGTGCTGCAGGTCTCGCGCGAAACGGTGAAGCGTGACCGGAGGTTGGCTAAAAACTGGCTGTTGTGCGAGCTGACCGACGGAGGGAGTAAGGATGAATCCCGAGCGGTGGCAGCAGATCGAACGGATCTATAACCGGGCCCTGGAACTCGATACAGGCCAACGAGCAGCTTTCATCGACGGGGCCTGTGCAGGCGACTCATCGTTGCGCAATGAAGTCGAGAGCCTGCTCGCCCGCCAATCGCTAGCGGAGCATTTTATCGAGTCTCCTGCCATAGAAATGGCGGCCCAGGCGCTTGCCAGAGATCAGCAACCACGAACTGATACCGACCTGGCCGGACGCACACTGCTGCACTACCAGATCACAGGCAAGATCGGCGAAGGCGGCATGGGGGTGGTGTACAGGGCGCAGGATACCCATCTTAACCGTCCGGTTGCCATTAAAGTCCTGCCTGATGTGTTTGAAGAAGATGCGGAAAGATTGGGGCGATTTGAGCGTGAAGCAAGGCTGCTTGCCACCCTCAACCATCCGAACATCGCCTCGATCTACGGGCTCGAGAAACTGGACGGCAAATCTTTCCTCGTCCTCGAATTGGTCGAGGGTCAGACGCTCGAGGAGCGTTTGACAAAGGGACCAATGCCCATCGCAGAAGCTCTCGACATCTGCCGCCAGATCGCCGAGGGACTCGAAGCGGCGCACGACAAAGGGGTGATCCACCGTGATCTGAAGCCGGCAAACGTCAAGCTGACTGCGGACGGCAAAGTGAAGATTCTGGACTTCGGCCTGGCGAAAGCCCTTCATGAACAGACTGATCTGGTGGATTTCACAGCTCCGAACGCGGATTCAATGACGGCCTCCGGGGTCATCCTCGGCACGGTCGCCTACATGAGTCCGGAGCAGGCAAAAGGAAAATCCGTCGACAGGAGGACAGATGTCTGGGCGTTCGGCTGCGTGCTGTACGAATGCCTGACTGTCCGGAAGCCCTTCGAAGGGGAGACCGTTACCGAAACGGTGGCAGCCATCCTGAGAGATGAGCCTGATTGGAATGCACTTCCGGCATCAACTCCTGCAAAAGTGGCGGACCTCCTCCATAAATGTCTGCGCAAGGATTCCAGACATCGCCTGCGCGACATCGGCGACGCGAGAATCGAGATCGAAGAGGCAAGCCCTCCAGGGGCGCCGCTACAGCGCCGGTGGATCGTCGCGGCAATCTTTTGCGCCGTGGTGGCAATCGCGGCTGTTCTGTTCGCGCTCAACGTGGGCAGCCTGCGCGACCGCTTGCTGACGGCCCTCGATCTGAAGAGCGCCGCCCCGCCTGGAATTGAATCCATCGTTGTCCTACCGCTCGAGAATCTGTCGCGCGATCCCGAGCAGGAGTACTTCGCCGGCGGTCTGACCGATGCCCTGATCACCGACCTGGGCAAAATGATCACCATGCGCGTGATCTCGCGGACCTCGGTGATGCAGTACAAGGGAACCAGGAAGCCGCTGCCGGAAATTGCCCGGGAGCTGAATGTGGACGCTGCCGTGGAAGGCACAGTGCAGCGATCCGGCAGTCGGGTTCGAATCACCGCGCAGTTACTTCGCGCGCGGACCGAAAGGCAACTCTGGGCAGAGACCTATGAGCGGGACTTCGAAGACGTCATACGACTGGAGAGGCAAATGGCCGTGGCGATTGCCCACGAAGTCACTGGGCGGCTGACTCCAGCCCAGGAGACGCGCCTGGCCCGCAGCACAACGACCAATCCGCGAGCGTACGACGCTTACCTGCGCGGCCGTTACCTTTTTGGTCAAAGAACTCCGGAACCCACTGCGGCCGCAGTCGGATACTTCGAGCAGGCGCTCAAGGAAGATCCCCATTTCGCACTCGCTTATTCCGGCCTCGCCGATTGCTATGGAGTGGCCTGGTATGCAAAGGGGGACTTGCCATTGGCGGAAAAGTACGCCCGGAAAGCGCTGGAACTCGAGCCGGACCTGGCCGAGGCACACGCATCGCTCGGAATCATCGATATCATCGTGCGCAAATTCGCGGATGCCGAGAAGGAGCTGAGACGGGCTCTCGATTTGAACCCCAACTATGTGATGGCCCACCACTGGTGGTCTTACCAGTTGCTATACTTCGGCCGTCTCGAAGAGGCGCTGGCAGAGAACGAGCGGGCGCGGCAACTGGATCCATTCTCGCTTCCGGTCAATCATTTGCGCGTGATCATCCTTATAGGCCTGCGCCAGTATGATCGCGCGATAGAGCAGGCTGAGAGGGAGGCCGAAATTGACCCGCAACTTTCCGCTCCTCATGTGCTGTCAGCCCGCATCTACTGGGTTGAAGGCCGGGTCCCGGATGCCCTTGCCGAAGAAAGAAAGGCCGCGACCTTACTCCACCTTCCGGCGCGGCTGCGCGACCTGGACGAGGTCGCCGCGGCTTTCGCCGGATCGGGCCTTCGAGCTGCGCAGGTGAAGTCCACACAGCTCAAAGAGAAAGGCTATAAAGGCGTTTACTCTGCCAGCGAGATCGCCTTTCAATACGGGGTGGTCGAGGATAAGGGCAAAGTGCTGGAATGGTTGAATCAAGCGTTCCGCGACAATGACGACGCTTTAGGCCAAAGCGCAAAAACCGCTCCGGAGTTCGACTTCGTGCGCTCCGATCCCCGCTTCCACGACCTGCTGCGCCGACTGGGGCTGGAGCTGTAGAGGATCAGAAAAATCTATAGGACTTTCTATCTTGGGATGCAAGGTGATCTGTGTGGCGAGGGTGGGGATGAGAAGGATTCATGGAAGCGAAATCTCGGTACAGCCGGTGAATGGCCGGATGAAAGGGATGCTTTCGACAAGGAAACACCCGGCCATTCACCGGCTGTACCGAGATTTCCGGCTGCTGTATCGTCTCAAGCGCCCCTGGCGCAACGGGACGACGCATGTGGTGTTCGAACCGCTGGAGCTGATCGAGAAGCTCGCGGCGCTTGTGCCGCCGCCAAGATTCAACCTTACCGATAGGCAATTGCTTTTCGCTGCCGGAGGGATAATACCGCGAATCGGTGCGGAAAGTGACTTGAAATCTCCCGCCGCCCGTGCAAGGCAGCGCATCTGGGCCGCTTTGGGAGCTGCAAACGAGTTGAAAACGCACAAAAACACACTCGTTCCTATACGGCGCCAGCCCGGGCGTGCAGCGGTCGAAAATGCGAGCTGCCGGGAGCTTCACGCGCTCGGATCGAACGATCGGCTGGCATCTTCGGTGGCGTCCAGATCGAAGTCATAATGAAGAGTTCTTGGAGGCGGAGGGGGCGGCGCGCGCTCCGGCCGATCCCAAAGCTTCAGATGGCGCAGGATCTTTTCGATGACCTTGGGAGTGTCGATCAGGCTTATGATCTTCAGCGGCCCCTTGCAACGCGGACAGATCAAAGGGTCGGCTTCGTAAACCTTCTTAATCAGGCGTGCCCAGGAGCGCCTCATGCGGCGCGCGCATTCGTCCTGCGAATCAGGGAACTGACCGGGCTGGCTGGGCAGGGAGCAGGCATGTCGAGCGCGGGCGCGGCGGACGTTGGAGAACTGCCCGTAGTACCTTTTACGTTATGTGTAACGTAAACGCTATTACGCCGCCTACAGCAACCGGGCCAGAGTCACTACTTCATCCGCCGCCGACAATAGCGCCAGTCCCGCGGCAGACGTTCACCCGGACCAGGATAATTCCGAGTTCTCCAAGGAGGCTCGAAGCACATGGGCGCGCCTGCTGAAGAAGATCTTCGAAGTTGATCCCCTGATCTGCAGGTGTGGCGCCTGCATGCAGATTGTCTCCTTTATTACAGACCCGCGGATCGCCGACCGCATCCTGCGGCATCGTGAAAGCGCGCGCTCTAAGGCGCAGGATCCATTCGAGCCTCGCGCTCCTCCCCGGCAACCGACCGCGACCCTGCAATAATTCCAGGCTTGCCGAATGCCGTCCGGTTGTCTGCCAGGCGACTGTCTAGTCGAGGTTTGCCCGAGCGGCAGCAAAATCTCAAACGGTTAGGGCAGAACTCGGGACAGGCAGCGGATTGCCGGGCGCTCTGCCACCCAGAAAGCCACTTCCGTCCGGCAATCCGCTGCCTGCCCCGAGTTCTCCCTGGATTTCCTCCCTTGCCTTCCGACTTTCCCCTTGTGCTTCCGGACAGAAACGCTTATAAGGCACCACCGCGTGAGCATAAAAAGGAGTCCTACGGGCCAGGCCCACAATCACTTGAAGTTCCACAGGAACTCGACCGCTATCCCTCCAATTGAGCCGGTAGCGCTGTAGGCGAACTTGCCGGAGCCCGGCTTTCCTTCTTCCCCCCAAGCGCCGGATTGAACGCGCGGGAAACCGTGCTTACTCAAAAGGGCCGTCATTCTGTCGATATCGCTTACATCGAAAGCGAGGTGGTGGAGCCCCTCCCCGTGAGACTTTATGTGATCCATGTAGGCAGTGGGACCTTTGAGCGGCTGGATCCATTCGTATACGATCTGGCCGTGGCGCTGCCAGCCCAGTTCCTGGTCGAACTGGCCAGGGTTGCCGTGGTAGACAAGTTCGCGCAACGCTGGATGAGTAAAGGACATCGCCGGAAAGCCGAGTTTCATCCAGTAAGCAGAGACGGCGCGCAGGTCGCGGACGACAAAGGCGTACTGGCTAAGCTTCATATCCGGCGGCGCCGCGGCAGCCACCTCCGCGCCTCCAGTGTCCGCCACATAGATCAGGCCCAGGGAATACTTGCCCTCCCTCTCGGTATTCATATAGGCGTAGCTTACAGTTCCGAGACCGGAATCGACATCTCCACTCTCCAGAACGCCTACGTTCAGATCCGCCAGCCGCGCGACCTCGGCTGCGAGCGCTTCCCGCGTAGGCACGCGGTGAACAAGACTGAACACACCGTCGCCGTGGCGCGCAAGGAATTCCGAGTAAGCATTCCTGCCGCTTACCGGCTGGACCCACCGGACCTGTACCGGCCCCAGCCGTCCCGCGGCGACCTTGATGATCGATTCTGCCGGCTTTCCTTGGAACTGTGTCCGGCTCAGGGTCACCACCTGTGCGGCCTGGAGGGACCCGAAGCCCAGTTTGCTCCAGCCTTGCGCGACCTTATCGGCGTCGGTCACCACCCAGGTAATGCGATCGACCTTCTTGTAGAAATCCGGAAGCTGCGCGGACAGCTGCTGTGCGCACACCAGTGGAAGGAGGCACATCCATTTATTGCGCATGACCACTCCATCGGACAAGCATGCTACTGATTGGATCGCAGACACGGCGAGCCGCCTGTCCCCGAATTTTTGGAATTTCTCCCACGGCCGGTCCCGTGAATTCGTGGGCGCCGATATCGTACCCTTTTCCCCAAGGAATGGCGTTCCCATAAAAGTCCCGCATCCCCGGATTAATCTTGAATCCCTCGCGCAGATCGAGCCCTGCATCAATCGCAGGAGAGCCTGGCAGGATCTGATATTCGGAGAGAGTGGCAAGCCGGGAAGGATCAGTAAGAAGCCCGGTCCCGTTCTTCCGAAGCAAGGGATCAGCATAATGGCCGACGATGACGCCCCCGATTTTATCTTGTCCAGTGGCGGCTACCCAAGCGTCAAAGCTCTTGTAACCATCCACCAAAAATCCTCCGTCACCCATCGCCCAGTAAAGATTTCCTTCGAAGCGCCCTTTTTCAGAACCGCCCTCAATCTGAGCTTCCCCGCTCACAAAGATGTTGTTGCGAAAAGTCATCCTGGGCTGGGGCGTGGCATACTTCGGGTCCCCGCCGAACGCCACTCCCGCACCTTTGCTGTTGAAAATCGTGTCACGATTCACACGGTCAATGGATTTCCAGGTCCTCCTGATGGTCCCCGGAGCCGCATCGTCGCCGCGGGGGCTGACATAATAATCGGTCCCTCGCGACGCGCCGATCACTGCGATCCATGCCACAGCGGCGGCAGCTTGCGCAAGCCTCATGCTCATAAGTTCCCCCAGGATTCGGGCAGAGACTCTGGCGAAATTCTTATCTCTCCTCGATTGTGAGAAAGCGGTCGGCTCGGATGTTCTCCAATCGCTGCTTTATTCCCGACGGCCAATCGATATCTATGATCTTTGCCTCTGAATCCTTTCCGAGGCCAAAATGAACAATTCTGTCGCTCGAGCAGCCATAGCCCACGGATGTGGTCACGCGATTCCATTGCTCGCCTGACTTGGAGACCACGTGGATCCACGCCCCGATGCCATCCCTGTTACTCTTCCTGCCGATGAGCCGAAGCTCAAGCCAATGTCCCACCTGAGCGGAATCATTTCTAAGCACGGCCGGGCTTTCATTGAGACGGGTTACCACGACATCCATCTTTCCATCCTGATTGAAGTCTCCGAATGCGGCCCCCCGATGAAAAGCAGGGCCAGGAAGGGTTTGACTGCGAAAAGTGCCGTTGCCTCGGTTGACAAATACGGTATTGGGCTGACGCGACAGCCGGCTTGAAATGGACTCGGCGTTGTCTATGACGTTGCCGTTGGCTGTGAAGATGTCTTTGTAACCGTCGTTGTTGAAATCAAAGACTCCGTTGCTCCAACCGCTCCAGGGAAGGCTGGTCCCGGCAATCAGGCTGGGAACCGAGAGATCGATGAAAGTACCATCGCCCAGGTTGCGGAACAGCGGAAACGTTTCATTAGAAAGGGCCGTGACGAAGATATCCTCGCGCCCGTCATTATCGTAGTCGCGAAAATCAGCCCCCATGGAGGAAAGTGCCCGGCCGTCCCCGTTAAACGCCACCCAGGTCGAGGTCCCTACTTCGCGAAACCTGCCGTTGCCTTCATTGTGAAATAGAAAGTTCGGCACGGTGTCGTTCCCTACAAACACATCGATTCGGCCATCCAGGTCGTAATCCCCGATGGCTATTCCCATGCCTTTGCCTTTGTAGCCGTCTACTCCCGACTCGGCCGAAACGTCGCGAAACGTGCCGTCTCGCTGGTTGTGGTATAGCGCGTTCGCCAGAGGTTGGAAGTGTTGAGGATGGCAGTAACCCCTCATTCCCGGGCGTTGAGTTCCGCACAGGAGCTCCGTAGCCGGGTTCCAGGCGACGTAGCGTACAACGAAGAGATCGAGCCAACCATCGTTGTCGTAGTCGAGCCAGGCTGCCGCAACCGACCATTCGCCCTCACCTCCAACGCCGGCCTGCGCGGTCACATCCTCAAATGTGCCGTCCCCGCGGTTTCGGTACAACATATTACCGCGCACGCCTGTGACAAACAGATCCACCCATCCATCATTGTCGTAGTCTGCGGCAGCAACCCCCATGGAGTAGCCGGTTCCTGAGAGACCTGACTTCGCGGTCACGTCGGTGAAGGTACCGTCATGATTGTTGCGATACAACCGGCTGTAAAAGGCTGGGCCGGTTTTTTGCAGGCCGGGCAGGGATGCGCCGTTGGCCACAAAGATATCTGGCCATCCGTCGCTGTCGTAGTCAAAAACCGCCAGACCGGCGATCATTGTCTCGACGAGGTATTTCCTTCCGGACGCGCCATTGTTTATCACCATGTTCAGGGGGCTGACTTCAAAGCTTACCGAAGCCGGATCCAGGCGGGGGCGCGCAGCCGGTGAGTTCTCGAGCGCCTTTGTTACCTTTTCGAGTTCAACCTTGCAGTTGAACCTCCGAAGAATCTCCAGGCTCTCTGCCGCGCGTCCAACTCGGAACAGAAACATCCCATAATCGGCAGCAGCGGAGTTTTCACCCGCGTCGATTGCGTCCTTGTAACGCCGCTCAGCCTCCGAGTTTCTCCCAAGCGCTTCCAGCGTCAGGGCAAGGCCGTGCAGCGAGCGCCCGCGTTCGGGAGTGTTCCGCAGCGCCAGGTCAAATGCTTTCTCTGAATCCTCGAAGCGGTTGAGTGTGTAGTACACGCGCCCGACGTAATAGCATGCATTCTCCTCGTGCGGGTCCAGGGCGCACGCCTGGCGGAACGGTTCCTCGGCAAGCTGGAATCTCTCCTGGGCGGTGTAGACCATGCCGAGGAATTTATGTGCGCGTGCATTGGAGGGTTGCTCGCGTATGGCTTGCTGGAACTCTCGTTCGGCGGTGGGAAAGTCACGCTTGCGGAAGGCTTCCAAGCCTCGCTCAAGGGGAGTGTCTGCCGAAAGCAGGCCGATGACGATGAGCAGCCAGAATTGGATCCGTGCGATCACGTTGGCAGGTTATCACAATTGCCCCGGTGGCAAAAAACGTTGCCTCGCCGAGCAAGAAAAAGGCGCGGATGGCCGAATAAGCACATCCGCGCCCACTGATTTGCCTGATGAGCGCTTAGAAGCCGAGGCGCAGACCGAACTGGACGTTGCGCGGAGTTCCCGTCATCCCGGTCACGTAACCGAAGTTCGTCATATTGCCAAGGCCCGTATTTGGATTGGCGTAGTAATGCCGGTTGAATACGTTGATGAACTCGGCACGGAACTGAAGATTGGCGGTCTCCGTGAAGCGCCAGTATTTCAGAATGCCGATGTCTTCAGAAGCCCATCCGAAGCCGCGCAACTCCTCATAGCGGCGCTTGCCGTTCCCAAGCTTATGGTTTTGGGGATTGGAAAACGCCGCCGGGTTAAAGTACAGGTTGCCGGGATCGTTTTGCTGGCCCGGGTTGAATCTGCTTCCATCGAATTGACTCGACAGGTTCACGCTGGAATTGAAATCGCTATAGGCCGAGCCTTCCCAGCCGGGGTACCAGACGTTAGGCGAGACACTCAGCGGATTTCCTGTGTTGTAGTGGAATACCCAGGTCACATCCCAGCCTCCCAGAAAGGCGTTTGCCAGTGCTGAGGAGCTGGAGAGGAATTTGCGGCCGCGGCCGAATGGCAACTGGTACTGCATATAGCCCTTGATGATATGGGTTTGGTCGTAGGAAAGCACAGTCTTTGCGTCCTGAGACAGATTGTAGATGTCCTGGATGTTGCCGTTAACATCCCAGGTTTCATCGAAGGCGGTCTCGGAATTGCCCACAGCCCTGGAAATATTGTAGGACATCTGGGCGGCAATTCCCGTGGACATGCGTTTGGTGAGTGTGAACTGGTATGATCTGTATCCAGATTCTCCTCTGGGGGTTCCAACAGCATAAATCGGACCCCAGGTCACTGCTGCAACATGTGGATAGGGCTGCAGGGCGAACCCGGCATATCCGGAAAATCCTTTGTAAGGATAAGGCACCCCCGCGGAGGCAGCACTTCCAGCATCCCAAACCCAAGCCGTCGGATTGACCTTCGGATCCTCATACGCTGCTCTTGTGGGTTGGTTACGTTCCAAGGAACCGTTGTGCAGCCTGCGCCCCTGGTTGCCCATGAACGCGGCCTCGAAAACGAGGTCCTTGTTTAGCTCATACTGGAAGCTGAAGTTGTATTGGTGTGCATAGCCTAGGAAAGTAGTCCTCGGATCAGTCTCCACCACACCCCATGGGAGGCTGCTGGGATCCTTAGTCGGAGCTTTATAGTTGTCAGGATATCCTTGGTCCCAGTTGAATTTCGGGAGGTTTCCCGATGTGGTCTGCGTGTTCGTGCCGCGGTAGCCGGGAGCAAAGCCGTAGGGCACGCCCGACCAGTAGTTGATCCCGATCGGTACGAAGAATATGCCGTAGCCGCCGCGCAAGACCGCCTTGTTGGTAAGGCGGAAGGCCCCCCCGATCCTGGGTGAAAATTCCTTCCATTCTTTATCCCGTTCAAAAGAATCGCCTGGACCCTGGAGGAACTCCAGCGATCCCTTCAGATTATAGGCGGTGTTCACAATGCTCGGGTTGAAATTGGCCCACCGCCCGTATTTCTCATGAAACGGCATGGTTTGCTCCCACCGCAGTCCAAGATTCAAAGTCAACCTGTTGGAGACCTTGAAGTCATCCTGGAAGAAGAAGTCGATGTAGTTTCGGCGGCCATACAGATCGAAGGTCACGTTTTTGCTGCCGCCGGCAGCTTCCCCGAGGAAGAAGCTGGCAAATCCGAATCCGACACGGTTCGACCAGGTTTCACCGGGCATGCCGGTTTGCGCATTTCCGAATCCGAAGCTCAGGGTGTCGACGCCGCCGTGGCTGTTAATCTGCTGGATCCAGAAATCCGTGCCCATTTTCATCGTATGGCGCCCCTTTGTCCACAGAAGCGAGTCGCTGGCGATGTAGGTGTTGCCTACATAGAAGCCGGCAGAGCCATAGCCGATTTGAGTGGTGCCGATGCCATTGACGGCAGAGCCGAAGCCTATGTCGGGGAAGTGTCCCGCACTGGTGAATTTGTCGAGACCTAGGTACTGATTCCAGCCTCCATTCGATTGGGTTGACAGGCTGGGATTCCGGTATCGATTATATGCAAATGTAGCCGTGTTGATCAGCCTCGAACTCAGGTTCCAGTTGTTGGACAGACGCATCGCGCGGCTGGTAACCTCCTGCTTGCGGGAACGCGCGAACGGACCGCCGGTCTTGTTCGGATCCAGCGGATCCCACACACCTCCCTGGTCGACCAGGATGCGCGGGCGCTGGGTCCAGATGACTGAGCCCGTAAGCTTGTTACTGCCGGAAAGCGCATGGTCCGCCTTGATGGTCAGCTGGGTCTGATGGAACCACGGATCGTTGTATTGCGTCAGTGTCGAGTTGTTGACGAGGCGATCGGGAATCTGGGGCAGATAGCTCTTTCGGTAAATATCGATCACCTTGGAGGAGACAGCACTCAAGCGGGCTTTGGGAATGATGTTGCCCGGGAACGGATCGGCGACCCACCTGCTTCCTACCTGCTTCATGGTCTTGGGATCGAAGATCTGGCCGGAGTACACATCGCGCCCAAGTGCGTCCTTACCCAAAACCGTAGTGGTCAGCAGCTTGCTGAAGTTGCCGTCCAGGAAATCGGGAATGGGAACCGTTTGGCCGTAGCTCTGGCTGAGCTGCATCCTTTGCTGCATGTAGTGCTCAAAGGCACCGAACACGAAGGTCTTGTTGCGGCCGTCATAGAGTTTCGGAATGACCACCGGGCCGCCGAGACTGCCGCCGACGACGGATTGACGATCCCGAGGGCGGGCGTACCGGGGATCATTCGGCGAGGCACCCAGCCGCCAATTGTTCATCCAGCTATTGGCATTCAGCGCTTCGTTGCGGCCGTAGTAAAAGGCGCTGCCGCCCGGCCTGTTTGTGCCCGATTTCAGGGCAAAGTTGAAAACGCCGCCGCTGGTGCGGCCGTATTCGGCGGACATCCCACTGGTCTGCACGCTGAACTCCTGAACAGCTTCCATGGTAGGGCTGGATTCACCGATGTGCCCCTGGATCTGGGCGGTGGCAGACGACCCGTCGATCAGCACCTCCTTGCTGAATGCCGGAGCCCCCGCGATATAGGAAGTCCAGTTATTTCCTTCGACGCCCGGAGTGATCGCATAGGCAAAGTTCTCGAGTGAGCGGCCTCCGGCAAAGGAAAGCGGAAGATCGGTCACGACCTTGCTTTGGAGAGTTGTGGAAACCATGGGGGTATCGGTTTTCAACAGCGTCGCGTCCGCCGATACAGTGACGGTTTCGGTGATCTGCCCGGTTTCGAGTGTGACATCCAGACGAACTGTCTGGGCGACAGTTACTTCAATTCCCGTGCGGCTGAATGTCTTAAATCCGGTGAGTGCAAATCTGATTTCGTACTTGCCGATGGGGATGTTGGACAGAGTGTACAGACCCACATCATTGCTGAGAGTCTTGGTGACCACTCCGGTTTCAGTATTGGTGGCAATGATGTCGGCCCCCGGCACCACTGCCCCGCTCTGGTCCAGAACCTTTCCCGTGATCGTGCCGCGGTCGACCTGAGCCGCCATCGGCAACGACAAAAGGAGAATGACCAGAGGGGCTAGGATCAGAAGCCTAAAAGGAAGGAATTTCATGATATTGACTCCTCAACTGATCGATAAGACGAAGCCGCCAGAGTGCGCCTCGTCGATTTTCACTATGTCCCTTCAATTGTGGTGCAACTTGCTGGCTTCTTCGCTCCCCATCGCAGGGACGCAAAAGCGCCAGTCGAATCAACGATCTTCAATGATCGCCAGATCCCAGGGCGCCAGCGTCACGGTCTCCGACCTCTCAATCTTGTTTTGGGTCAGAAGGTCGGTTCCAGCCGCGTAAGGATATTTAAACGCCTGGGCTTGGCTGGAATAGTTTAGATAAAAGCGGACGTTTTTCCCGGCTGCATTCAGACCGGATTTGACTCGAATCGCCGATGCGAATTCCTGATCGGGGCCAAACAGCCCCGCCATCTTCAGAGTATCCTCCATTACCTTCGTTTGCAGCTGATCCGAGAGGACGGTTCCCTCATAGGTCACAGTCCCTTTCCCGTGCTGGTTTCGGGTGATGGCCGGATACTTGCCGAAGAAGGGGTGATCATAAAAGGCCAGCCCCTTGGCGCCTTCAGGAACGAGGAACTCGGCCCAAACGGACACCTTGTTCCCATCCCCAGCTCGAAATGGATCATCCTTCAACCGCAGATCCTGTTTCAGGTTCGTGAACTCCTGGTAATAGAAGCCTGCGGCTTTCCGCAGTGGGCCGGGAGCCTTGGTCCACCGGACGCTGGAGTATTCGTCACAAAAGCCGCTCTTGAGCGACATGATCAGATACCCCCCATTCTCGACGAAGGAGGACAGCTTCTGCAAGAGCGCATCACTGGCAATGTAAAGCGGAGGCACGACGATGACCTGGTAATCGGAGAAGTTCGAGCTTTGCGGAAAAACAAAATCCACACCAATATTCAGGCGGTACAGGGCGCGATAGAACTGGTGGAGGAGGTACAAGTAGTCGACTCGGCCGTGGAACGGCATGAACTGAATGCCGTGATTGGAGTCTATGCTGTAGAGGAGCGCCACCCGGTTTTTCTTTTTGAGATTCACCAGCTTCGGCCCAACCTGCTGCAGTTCGTGGGCAACCCTGCTCACCTCCCGATAGGCGCGGTTTGGTTCCAGGTCGTGGGACAGAACTCCTTTCCAATAGGTCTCCTGCCCATAGTGGAGCGAGTGCCAGTGCCAGTAGGCTACCATGTTGGCGCCGCTGGAGACATGGCTGTAAACGTTCAAGCGGAGCTGGCCATCATAGGGCGGAAACTGGGTTTTCGAATCCCAGCCGATTGTCTGGGCGTTGGTTTCCGTGATCAGGTAGTTGCTCTGCTTCAGCGAGCGGCACAAGTCACCGGAAAGGGCAATGCTTTCCCCATCAAGCTCATCCTGGACCGCGTGATAAGGATTCACACCTGCGATGTCCAAGTGCCGGGCGATCTCAAATTCATCGATGTTGGTGCGCACACCGCCGACAAAATTCTGGGTGATAAACTGATCGGGTTTCTTGTATTCGTTGACGATCGAAGCCTGCCAGGCAAGAAAATCGGTAACAATCTTCTGCTGATACCGCTCCCACTCGAGCTTGTACCCGGGATTCAGAATTCCATCGCGCGGGGGAAACTCATCCCAATCATTCACCAGCTGACCCCAGTACACCAATCCCCAGAGTTTGTTCAACTGGTCCGTAGAACAGAATTTCTTCTTCAGATAATCCACAAATCCTGATTGGACATTGGGACCTGCTGTGCCGTAGGACGCCGTCTCATTGTCGATCTGATACCCGATTACCGCAGGATGGTTCCTGAAGTGACTGATGACCTGACGGATGATTCTCTCGGAGTAAAAAAGATACGTCGGATGAGTAATGTCCATGTTCTGACGCGGGCCGTAAAAGCTCCTCTCACCGCCGAGACGGGTCACCAGAATCTCGGGATGCTTCCTAAACAGCCAGGGTGGAATCGAATAGGTCGGAGTTCCCAGGATGGCCTTGATTCCTGCCTGGTGCATCCGATCCAGAATCCTATCCATCCAGGCGAACTCGAATTTCCCCTCTTGCGGTTCCCAACTGCTCCACGTCGATTCCCCGACGCGCACGACGTTGAGTCCCGCATCTTTCATCAATTGAACGTCCTGCTCAAGCCGCTCGTAAGGCATGTATTCATGGTAATAAGAAGCCCCATATAGGATCGTGCTCATCTTTGGCGCTTGTGCAAAAGATGCAGTGGGCTGAATGAAGAAATTCAAAAGTAAAACCGGCCAAAGGATACTCGGGACCTTGAAC
>Ga0315277_10005677_pt1 | contig 16414 bp, 9 predicted proteins | sample YL17G05_15_MG_FD_203695 | JGI IMG/M metagenome (GOLD analysis project Ga0315277, IMG submission 203695) | Sediment microbial communities from Yellowstone Lake, YNP, Wyoming, USA - YL17G05_15 | ecosystem: Environmental > Aquatic > Freshwater > Lake > Sediment | place: USA: Wyoming | collected... | reverse complement strand
GGTCCATCGTCTGGTCCGCGCCGAACTCGATCTCGACCAAAACCATATCCGCTTCTACGCCCTCAGAAGGCGAGAACCGCACGACCAGCCGCTGCTCAACCAAGTGCACTACCAACTACCCAACAAGCTCTTCCGAGTGACCTAAAGGTATTGACCATTTGTCATCGCGCGAACAAAAAAGTGACCTAAAGCTATTGGCAATCGCCCCCTACCGCCTACGGCCTACGGCCCCTTGCCCCCAATCCGCTCCCGAAGCCTCCCCACCGCCGCGGAGAATTCTCCCCGCACGCTGGCCAGCCCTTGGGGCGTCTTCTCGCCCGGGCCTTGAACGTAGTCCAGGACGATCCTCTCGGCGGCGGCGAAGTCGGCCGCCAGGTCGGCCACCTCGGCGGCGATTTGCGGGGGGATGTTGGTCACGCCGTTGGCGTCGCCGTGCAACAGGTCGCCCTGGCGGACGACCAGCCCGCCTACGCGGACCGGCAGCCCGATGTGCAGAATGTGACAGTAGGCGTGGGAGCAGATGGTCGCGCCGGTGAAGACCGGGTAGCTAAGAGCGCGGACCTGCTCGAGGTCGCGGCCGCCGCCGCTGGTGACCAGCCCCGTCGAGCCGAAGGCCCGGTACACCGAGCACATCACCTCGCCGAAGGTGGCGCCCACGGGCGGGTCGTCGAGGTCCTGGAAGACGACCACGGCCGGCCCGGGCAGTTCGGCAAAGGTCTCGACTTGCTCGATGAAGCTCCCATAGGCGTCGCCGCTCTCCGGCGGCGCCCCGCTGCGAAAGGCGGCCGTGGCGGCAAAGCCCACCATCGGGGGCAGCTCGGGAAAACTCGCCCGAATCCGCCCGTCCATGAACCCCACGTCCCGTGGCCGGACGTCGAACAGCTCGATCACGTTGCAGATCGTGGGCGTGTCGAACTTGGCCAGTTTTTCCAGAGTCTCGCGCGTAATGGGCATGGTAGTCATCTTAACGCGGCCCGCAGCCGCAGCCAAGTGGCGGGCAAGCCCCAATCCCGTTCAAATGGTCACAACCGGTCAAATCACGTGCACTGGCGACATCCCCGCTGTAAAGCTGCGACCGGTGGTCGCGGCTCGCGGCTGTGCCAAACGCTTGAACTTACGTCCCGCGACCAGTGGTCGCGGCTTTACAGAGTTGAGAAACCCGTCCCCCGTGCAGCTCACACGACCGTATTCATGCGATACAGCGGTTCCGGCCGGGCGGGTTGGAAGCTCTCGACGGTGTCGACGGTAGCGCGGACCCCGTTCCCGGCGGCCGATTCCAGGCTCCTTTCCACAATGGCCCGCAATTCGACCGGGCCGATTTGCACGCGGGCGTTGATCACCAAGGATGCCCGTCCCGGACCGGTTGGCGCCGCTGCGACGGTTTGGGCCACGGGTTTCCCACGATTGGCGGTCAGGTTCGCTTGCACCGCTCCTGCCGCGGTGCTCAGGTAGAGCTTCAGGTGGGCGATTTCGGCCGCCCGGGCCCGGAACTCCCGCTGCATCTGCCCGAGCAGATCCAGGCAAAAGCCCTTCCAGTCGGTCGCCTTCTCAGTCCGGAGTTCCACGCTGGCGTTGAGCCAACCCAGGGCCGCTTCTCCCTCGGCATAAACGTCGTAGTCCACCTCGGCAATCGTCTGGCCGGAGGGCGCATCCTGCGTGACGTGTTCGATCCACCGCTCGACCCCCTCGCCTTCGAGCGCGGAGATCCCCAGCACCGGCTTGCCCGGAAACTGCTCGGCAAGAACGCCTTTCAATTGCGACATTTCCGCCGCTGAGATCACGTCGGCCTTATTGACCACGATCAGGTCGGCCTCTTCAAGCTGCTTGTCGTAGATGTACAAGACGCACTGGGGAAAGGCGGCCTTGCCGCTTCTCTCCCGCGACTCGCGCAGTCGGAGCGGATCGAGCAGCACCGAGAAGGGGGCCAGATGGAATCGGTCGGCAAAGTGCTGCTTCAGCGGCTGGAGGACCGTGGCCGAGAGATCCGTGCAGCTTCCCACCGGCTCGCCGAGGATCACGTCTGGCTGGAACCGATCGACGAGTTGCTGCGAGGCGGAGATCAACTCGTCGAAGCGGCAGCAGAAGCAGCCGCCGCTGACCTCGCCCACCGGAAGCCCTGCGCGCCGCAGGACGCCCGTATCCACCAGGTTGCCCGCCTGATCGTTCGTGATCAGCCCCACCCGGCTGCCCGCTTGTGTCAACCGCCGCGCGGCCTGCGCCAGGAGAGTCGTCTTGCCCGCACCCAGGAAACCGCCCACCAGGATCAAGCGGACTTCACCCATCTGTGTCCTTCCGCGTTTCAGTCGGGAATTGCGCGTCGGCCACCGCACGGACGGCGCACCGGGCATCTTACGGTCCATTCTACTCCGCGTCACCGGCGAAGGGAAACACCGCCCGCCGGGTTGTGGGCGGAGGCCGCACCCCGATAGGCGGGACCGATTGGCTTCGGTCTCCCCTCGCTGTGAACCAGACGTGCAGATCTCCCGCACCCGACCCTCCGGTTGATCGTGCTACCTCCGAGAGGATTGACAGGTCTACTGCGGACGCCTAGACTCACAGACACTCCGTCTTGGACGTATGCAGAGGTCCACCCAGACCGCACGATCATCCCGCCAGTCATCCAACCTCGGAAGACCCAACCAGGAGTCGACGTCATGTCCGCCAGGCAGAACATTTCCCGCCGTGGGTTTCTCAAGGGCGTTACGGCCGCGGCTGCGGTGGTGGCCGCGCCGCAGGTGGTTCCTTCCTCGGCCCTCGGATTTGCCGGCGCGGTGGCCGCAAGCAACCGGATCACCGTCGGTTTCATCGGCACCGGCGACCACGGCATCGGCAGGGACTTAAACGGGTTCCTGGCCGAGCCCGATGCCCAGGCGGTGGCCGTCTGCGATGTCGACTCCAGCCACGGCCAGGACGCCAAGCAGCGGGCAGAAAAGCACTATGCCCAGGCGATGGCCAAGGGGACCTACAAGGGCTGCACGGCCTACGGCGACTTCCGCGAGCTGATCGGCCGCGAGGACGTCGACGCCGTCTGCAACGCCACGCCCGACCACTGGCACGTGATCCCGTCGATCTTGGCCGTCAAGGCCGGCAAGGACGTGATCTGCGAGAAGCCGCTGACGCTGACCTTGGCCGAGGGCCGGGCGCTGTGCGACGTGGTCAAGCGGTACGATTGCGTCTTCCAGACTGCCTCGGAGAACCGGTCGGTGGGTGTGTACCACCGCATGTGTGAGTTGGTCCGCAACGGGCGGATCGGCAAGCTCAAGCACATCGAGGTGGGCCTGCCCGCCGGCCACTCGGTCCGCCCGGCGAGCATGGAGTTCACCGATCCGCCCAAGGGCTTCGACTACGACATGTGGCTGGGGCAGGCGCCGGTGAAGCCCTATTGCCCGGCACGCTGCCACTGGAACTTCCGCTGGATTCTGGACTACTCGGGTGGGCAGTTGACCGACTGGGCCCATCACATCGTCGACATCGCCCAGTGGGGAAACGACAGCGAAGGGACTATGCCGGTGGAGGTTGAGGGCGAGGGCGTGTTTCCCAAGGAAGGGCTGTACAACACGGCGACCAAGTACCACTGCAAATACAAATACGCCAACGGCGTGACGCTGGACATCCTCTCCAAGGGTCCGTCGATCCGCTTCGAGGGAACCGAGGGGTGGATTGGAGACGAGGGCTGGTGTGGGCCGCTGAAGGCCGAGCCCGCCTCGATCCTCGATTCCAAGATCGGACCCAGCGAGACGCACCTCTATACCTGCGCGGGCGGGGAGATCCGCAACTTCCTCGACTGCGTGAAGTCCCGTAAGCCCTGCTACTCGCCGGCCGAAAACGGCCACCGGGCGGCGGGCATCGCCCACCTGGGCAACATCGCCATGCTGCTCGGCCGCAAGCTGAAGTGGGACCCGCAGACCGAGCGCTTCCCCGGCGACGAGGAGGCCAACCGAATGCTCTCCCGGCCGATGCGGGAGCCGTGGACGCTGTGAGTCCGCGGCCACGAGGTGTAGCGGACCAGAGCCCGCATGGTGACGGCTGACGCGACGCCAGAGGTACTCTCGCCCATGGCCTCGACTCTGCAGAACGCCCCAAAAAGAGACCGCCGGCGGGTGTGTGGGGTCCGCAATGTCGGTGAGGAGCCGCAAAAGAATAGCCTGATCGAATTCGTAGGACGGCCTTTCTAGGCCGTCCCGCAAAATCGACGGCCTGGAAAGGCCGTCCTACGCCAGAATTGCCCAGGTTATTTCTTGCGGTCCCTAACGGGCCGCGAGTGTCCAGCCAATGTTCTTCCTTTCAGTAATGTCTTGTGCGTTCTTGGGGGAGTTCTCCGGGTTGAAGTGGCGTTGAATGGGATTATCGTAAGGGATAGGATAGAGCTGTGGAGCCGAATAATGTTAAGCGCCATACTAATCTATCGCCCGGTTACCCGCGAGAACGTCGCCGAGTCGCCACCCCAAGCCAACAGAACGAGGCACAAAATGGCCACAGAAATCAAGCAGGAATCGCTGGCGTCCGATCCGGCCCTGAGGCGCTACGACGATATCCGGGAACTGATCGCCAGCCCGGCCAATCCCACGCCCCTGGTCAAGATCAACCACCTCGTTCCGCCCGGCGGGTACCAACTGTATCTGAAGCTGGAATGGTACAACCCCTTCGGGTCGATCAAAGATCGTGCCGCCTTGTCCATGCTCCGGGGGATGGAAGAGCGGGGAGAGCTGGACGGCAAGCAGTTGGTCGAGCCGAGTTCGGGGAACACCGGCATCGCCCTGGCCGCCTTGGCCAGGCTGATGGGCAAGAAGCTCACGGTAACCATCCCCGACGGTGTGCCCGAGGAGAAGAAGCTGCTGTTGCGGATGCTCGGCGCCGAGGTATGGTCCACGCCCGACGATCTCTGCCCGGTGGATCACCCCAAGGACGGGGCCATTGCCCTGGCGCGGTCGTTCGTCTGCGGCGCGGCCACCAAGGGCCAGTACGCCATGCCCTATCAGTATGAAAACCCGGATAACGTCAAGGCCCACTACGAAAACACCGGGCCGGAGATCTGGCAGCAAACCGAAGGGCAGGTGCGGTACTTCTTTGCCGGGTTCGGGACCTGCGGGACGCTGACCGGAATCGGGCGGTACCTGAAGCAGCAGGATCGGACGATCAAGGTCATCGCCGTGGAACCGCAGAAGGGCCACAAGCTGCCGGGCATGAAGAATCTGGAGGAATCGAAGCCGCCGGGCATCCTTGACCGCAGCGTGATCGACCAGGTCATCCGCATGGACGACGCACCCGCCTACGAGACGACCAAGCGTCTGTTCCGCGAGGAAGGGCTGATCGTGGGCCCGACCACCGGGGCGATCGTGCACGCGGCCGTCGAATTCGGCAAGGAACATGAGGGGCTGGCGGTGGCCATATCGCCCGACAGCGGGCTAAAATACACTTCTTACTTTGCAGATATCCTCGGCGACGAGGGCCTGCCGAAAACGTGAGCCGATTCGTGCGCCGAACTTATCCAGTGGGGATACCCCATGCAGACCATCTTCGACCTGCCCGAGATCTTCAAGCAGGATTCCGACCGGTTCAAGGAGGAGACGGAGCGGTTTCACCGCGGAGCCGTCTCTGCCGCCCAGTTCCGCTCCTTTCGGGTGCCACTGGGTGTTTACGAGCAGCGCGAGGCGGACACGTACATGCTCAGAGTCCGTTTTCCCGCCGGGGAGGTCCTGCCTCACCAGATGCGGGTGCTGGCGGCCGTCGCCAGGCGGTACGGCAACGGCGTGCTGCACGTCACCACCCGTCAGGATATCCAGGTTCACCGGGTCCTGCTGGACGACGTGCCCCAGGCCTTTGCAGAGTTGTACGCTGCCGGCCTTTCCACCAGGGGCGGCGGCGGCAACACGGTGCGGAACATTTGCGGGTGTCCGCACGCCGGGGTCTGCCCCAACGAAGTCTTCGACGTCACGGCCTACGTGGTGGCCCTGACCGAGTTCCTGCTCCCCGACCCGCTCTCTTACAGCCTTCCCCGCAAGTACAAGATCGCTTTTGCCGGTTGCAGCGGTGATTGTTCCGGTGTGGCGGTCAACGACCTGGGCTTCGTGGCCAGGCGCCGCCACGGTTCGCTCAGTAGTTCCAAGTCCGGATGGACGGGCTTGGGGTGGCCGGGGTCGAGCGCCAGCGAGCCCCCGGAAATCCGGGGGTCTGGGGGCTCACTTCGTTCGACCCCAGCCACCCTCCCTCACAACGTGGAACTATCGTCACTGGGGTTCGGCGTTTACGTGGGCGGCGGCATGGGGGCCAAGAGCCGTGTGGCCGAGCTGCTGGAGCAGTTCGTGCCGGCGGGCGAAGTCCACTACGTCGCCGAGGCCGTCAAGCGGGTCTTCGATCAACACGGCAATCGCAAGAACCGCCACCGGGCGCGGCTGCGATTCCTCATCGAGCAAATCGGTCTGGACCGATTCCGGGCGCTGTACGAAGCCGAGCTGGCCGGGCTGCGCAAATCCGGCCTGCCGAATCTCGTCTTGCGGGAGCTGCCCAGACGCGAGAGCTCCCCTCCTGCCGGCCCGCCGCAGCCAGGCGAAGGGTTTGCCCAGTGGCGCCGCAGCAACGTGACGCCGCAGAAGCAGGAGGGATACTACCTGGTGCAGATTCCCCTGCCGCTGGGCGACCTGGACGCCGACACGCTCGCAGAGCTGGCCGGAGTGGCAGAGCAGCACGGTGAGGGGATGGTGCGAACCACGCAGTGGCAGAATCTCGTCGTCCGCTGGGTACACGAGGACGAGCTGGGCCAGTTGCACGCCGCCTTGGGTAGCCTCGGACTGGCCGACACGGCTCCGCCCGTCATCCGCAACCTGATCACCTGCACCGGCGCCGCCACCTGCAAGCTGGGAATCTGCCTGTCGCGCGGCCTGGCCAAGGCCGTCCGCGACGCCCTCGAGCAGGACGGCTCCGATCTGGACGGGCTGGGGGATCTCAGGATCCACATCAGCGGCTGCCCCAACTCCTGCGGGCGGCACCCCGTGGCGGACGTTGGTTTCTTCGGCGCCGCCCGCCGCGTGAAGGGCCGGATGGTGCCCCACTACGTGCTCCAGCTCGGAGGGAAAATGGCCGCAGGCCAAACCCGGCTGGCCCAAGGCAAGCGGGCCGTCCCCGCGCGGAACGTGCCGGCCCTGGTGGTCGATCTGCTGGCCGCCTTCCGCAAATCGCCGCAGTGTCCCGACTTCGGCAGCTTTCTCCAGGCAGGCGGCCGCGACCTGGCGGAACTCTTGCTCTCGAAATACGCGGAAGTCCCCGACTTCCATCAGGACCGCAACTACTACTTCGATTGGGACGCCGAGGAGATGTTCTCGCTGGCCGGGCGAGGGCCCGGGGAATGCGGGGCGGGCGTGTTCGACCTGATCGAGGTGGATCTGGCCAGCGCCCGCGAAGCCGTCGACCAAGGTCGTCTCTTCGAGGCCATCGTGCTGGCCGCACGCTCGCTGCTGGTCACCCGCGGTGAGCAGGCACGCGACGAGTCTGAGGCTTTGGCGCTTTTCCGGCGACACTTCGTCGAGGAAAGGCTGGTCGACGATTCCGTGGCGACGCTGATCACAGAGGCCGAGCGGGCAGCCAGGACCCCGAATCCGGCGGAGTCCTTTGCGGCGGAGCCGCCTGAGGTCTCGCGGTTTGCCCAGACCATGCAACAGCTCTACGACAACATGGACCCCTCGCTGCGGTTCCAGCCGGCCACCGAGCCCCCCTCCGCTGCCGCCGCCCCCCAGAAAGCCGCGACCGCCGGTCGCGCCCAGGCAGAGCCCCAACCCACGCCCGCCCGAGAGGCCGACTTCCGCGGCGTGGTCTGCCCGTTGAACTACGTCAAGACGAAGATGCTCCTGGACCAGCTCCAAAGCGGCCAGGTGCTATCCGTCCTGCTCGACGAGGCAGGCGCCCGCAGCGTGCCGGAGAGCGTCGAGAAGGACGGGCACGAGGTGTTGTCCGTCCAACAGCAGGAAAAGCAGTGGCAGGTGCTCATCAGGAAGGCGTAGGCAGTTTCTGTTGCGGAAGGTGCGGTGCCATGCCCACGCTCGCGTGGGCATGAGTTCGGACGCGATGAAAGGGGACGCGGGTGGCTGGTGGTCAGCCGGAGGCTGCCCCCAGCAGGTTTCCCTGGGGGCTCGCCGACCAACGCGACCATGCTTCGCATGGTGCCCGTCGGTGCCCGTCGACCCCAGCCACCCTGACCAGGCAGACTATTGACACGTGTGCTGGCCGGCAGGGACAATATGGACCAGAGCCTCAAGCGGCTCCAGCCAAACGCCCACTCTCACTCCCGGAGGACTGCGATATGTCTCGACACTACTGCACGCGACGAGAGATGCTCAAGGCGTCAGCCGCGGCGATGGCACTGCCGGCCTTGGTGCCCGCCCGTGTCTTGGGGTCGCAGCGCGCCGCCCCCGCCAACGAGACGGTGAACGTGGGCGTGATCGGCTGCGGCGGCCGGGCCCGGGCGGTGATCCAAGAGGCCGCCGACGTGCCGGCCTTCCGCGTCGTGGCCGCCTGCGATTGCGAGCCGCAACGGGCCGAGGCCTACGCCAAGGAGCTTTCCGGCGGGGCCAAGTGGGGCGTCTACCAGGACGTCCGCAAGATGTTCGAGAACGAAAGACTCGACGGCGTGATGGTCGAGACCACCACCCACGCCCGGGCCTGGATCGTGATCCAGGCGATGCAGGCGGGACTGGACGTGTACATCGAAAAGCCCATGGCCCTGACCATCGCCGAAGGCCGGCTGATGGTCAAGGCCGCACGGAAGTTCAACCGCGTTACCCAGGTCGGCACCCAGCAGCGCTCGATGCCCATCAACAACTGGGCCAGCGACCTGGTCAAGAATGGGGCGATCGGCAAGATTCGGGCCGTGATCGCCCCGGACTTCGTCGGGCCGGAACGCTGGACCAAGACCTCCTCGGCCAACCTGAAGGGGCCGGTCGAGCCCTGGTGGGACACCTGGACCAACCAGGCCGAGCTGCGGCCATACGACCCGGAGATCCACCGCGGCTGGGCCCGCTGGTGGGACTACGACGGCGGGGGCCTCTGCTTCGGCGTCACCGGCTGGGGCACCCACTCCTACGACCAGATCAACCGCGCACTGGGCACCGACGACACCGGCCCCACCGAGATCATTCTCGAAGAGCCGGTCGCCGTCCGCGAGACGGGCAGGTTCGTCAGCCGGGAGACCGTGGGCGGGGTGATCGTGGGCGACACGGGCGACATCGACACGGGCACCGACTACCACGGTATGGCCAAGCTCAGCGGCCCGCGGGCCAAGGTCACCATGAAATTCGCCGGCGGCACGCAACTGAGACTCGAGCTGGACGGCGACCGCGGCCCGGGCCTGGGGGCGATCTTCGTGGGCCAGCAGGGCAAGATCGAGATCAACCGCAACAAGCTGGCCAGCAATCCCAAGGAACTCGTCCGCTCCCCGGACAACCCCGGCCCCATCCGGCGGCCCGAAACGGCCTACCACGTCCAGAACTGGATCGAGTGCATCAAGAGCCGCAAACGCTGCAACGCCGACATCGAGATCGGCCAGCGGGCGACCACGCTCTGCTACCTGGTCAACATCGTTCGCGACGTCGGTCGGGTGGGCGAGGTCCTGAAGTGGGATCCCGTCACCGAGCGCTTCACCAACTGCGACGAGGGCAACAAGCTGCTCGCCCGCCCTCGCCGCAAGGGGTGGGAACTGCCGGAGATCGGCTAACGAGCGTCGGGAAAGCAATAGCGTCATGTCGCCATGGCAGGCGGCAAGGCCGAACCACGCGCCGTCATCGCCAAGAAGGCGATAGAGAAGGCCGCGCGGAATAAGGAGGCGGCAAGCACTCTATGGCGCCGTCCAACAACAACTGCGTGTTTTCGCCGGCCGCTGCCCTCACCCCCTGCCCCTCTCCCGACGCGGGAGAGGGGAGTAATTATTGCACGGCGGGTATGACAAGCGTGAACATGCGTGCGTCACTTGTTGCCCTGGTGATCTTCGGTTGGGTCGCGTCGCTTCAGGCCCATCCGCCGGAGGAAGAGAACTCGCCGTTGGCCTCGATCGAGCGGCGTATTCGAGCCGTTCACGAGGCGGTTCGTCCGGCCGTCGTGAGAATCGACCGGTCAAAGGAGCCCAACTACGCGGTCGGCAGCGGAGTGATCGTTACTGCCGACGGGCACGTGGTAGCCGGGGGCCGTCACGGTATGCCCAGGGGGGAAGCCGTTGCTTTCCATTTTGCCGACGGCCGCCGCGCGACGGGAATCGTGCTGGGATGCAGCAGACAGTGGGGCCTGTCCGCCATGAAGATCACCGATCCGGGCCCCTGGCCGCACGTGGAGTTCGGAAAGTCGGCCGGCATGAAGAACGGTGACCTGTGCATCGGGTTGGGGTATCCTTGGGAACCTCCCCATGAACAGGAGCCGCGATTGTGCTTCGGCTGTATTGCCAATCCGGCTGCTCCAACCTCGTTCAGGACCACGTGGGAAGGAGGTGACTATGGTGGTGGGGTTTTCGACTTCAGCGGACGACTTGTCGGCGTGACGACGTACTCCGAGCATACAAGTATCGAAACGGTCGAAAGGCATTGGGACGACCTGATTGCCGGCAAGCAGATCGACCCCGTCTTGGCCGTCGAGGCTCAAGGGCCACCGGACGCCAGGGCCGACGCCGACGCCACGCAACGCCAACCCGCTAGCCAAGAGCGGGTTGCCGCCGCGATCGCCAGCGCGAAATCCGCAACCGTGAAGATTTCGCAAAAGGTCAACATCCTACGTAGCTGCAGCGGCGTCGTCGTAACCGCCGACGGCTACATCATCACATGTGCCCACCATCAATGGCTTCCCGGGCAAGACGTGTTGGTGTCTTTTGCCGGCGGGCCCACCGTCACAGGCAAGATACTCGGCTCGAATCCCGTCTCTGACGTCGGCATGGCCAAGATCGCGGAAAAAGGCCCCTGGCCCCACGCGGAACTGGGCGACTCGACCGCCATGAAACCGGGGGACTCTTGCCTCCTGTTGGGATATCCGCTGGCCGGCAAAAAAGAAACTGTGATCATCTCCAGCTTCGCTGAGATGTTGCTGGGAGTACCGCCTCACCAGCGACCGGACGGGAGGATTGTGGTTCGGCAGTCGCGGGTCGTCGCGCCGCCGGTGCTGCCGGTTGTATTGCGCCACGTAGTGAACCCTGGTGTCTTGTATACGTCGGGTCCACTCTCCGGCGGAGACTCGGGCGGAGGCGTGTTCGATCTGGATGGCCGGGTCGTCGGAATCCACACCGGCGGTGGAATTCCGGGGAAGAGTTTCGGCCACGCGCGCGTCGAGCTGCTGAAATCCCAGTGGAACGTCTTGGCGGAGGCCAAGCCGGTTGACGGCCTATCATCCCCGGGCCTCGCCGAAATCCGCGAGCCGTTCTCGAAAATCGCCAGGCCAGCCTCACCCGTGCTTGTGCGAGTGCAGCAGCGGCGCGGTGACTGGAGAGGTCGGACGCTGGGAACGATCATCGGCCGTGAGGGCTGGATACTTGCCGCTCAAATGTTGAACAAGAGCCTCGGCCTGGACCTCGCGGACAGTATCTCGTGCCGGTTTGCCGACGGACGGAATCTCCCGGCCACCGTGCACAAGGTCCTGCCGGAGTACAATCTGGTCGTGCTCAAGGTCAACGCAGACAACCTCCCGGAACCCGACTGGTCCGATCGTAAAGACATGCCCGCAGGTACGCTGATTGCAGCGTTGCAGCCGGGAGCAGCGCCGAGCGTCGGGGTGGTTTCGCACGCGGGCCGCCGGTCGGCATCCCACGGCGTTTTCGAGGCAAATATCCTTCTCGAAGGCGAAATGTGCGGCGGACCGGTCGTTGACCGGACGGGCCGAATCGTGGGAATATCAACTCACACAACGGAGAGCGGACACGTCCCCATATTCTCCGTTACCGCCGCCCGCAAGGTCGCGAACCAGTTGACCGGCGCGGTGTCTGACTGAATCACCAATCGCCTGCGCGGTCGGCTGCCCGGGCAAGATGGAACCGCATTGAGGCGACACGCGGATCGTGCGAATTGAGCGGGTGGGGTTCCCGCGCAAACGGACCACTCTTGACTTCGGAAGCCTCTCTTGCTCTACTGACCGCTTGTGGTTCTCACTTGCCAACGGGCCGACAAGCAGAGTCGGCAAGGACGTCCGCAGGCTTGGTGATGGTGCCCTGCAAAGTCAATTCCGTGCTCGAGTTGGTGGGGAACACCCCGCTGGTGCGGATTAACCGCATGAACCCCGTTCCAGGCGTGGAGGTCCTGGTGAAGCTCGAGTTCATGAATCCCGGCGGTTCGGTCAAGGACCGTATTGCGCTGAGGATGATCGAGCAGGCTGAGGCCGCCGGCCAGTTGACCCCTGGCAAGATCGTCTTGGAGGCCAGCAGCGGCAATACGGCCATTGGCCTGGCCATGGTCTGTGCAGTCAAGGGCTACCAACTCCTGGTCACGATGAGCGAGTCGGCCAGCGAAGAACGCAAGCGGATTCTCAAGGCCTATGGGGCGCAAATCCTGCTGACCCCGGGCTACCGGGGCACGGATGGAGCCATCGAAGAGGCCTATCGCCTGGCCCGCGAAGAGCCCGGCAAATATGTCCTGGTCGACCAGTTCAACAATGCGGCCAACTGGCAAGCCCATTATGACGGCACGGGTAAGGAGATCTGGGAGGCCAGCGGCGGCAAAGTGGACGTCGTGGTGGTCGCCATGGGGACCACGGGCACGTTGATGGGTATCACCCGTGCATTGCGGGAACTCAATCCGGCCGTGCGCGTGATTGGCGTCGAGCCCTTCAGGGGACACAAGATTCAAGGCTTGAAGAACATGAAGGAAAGCTATGCGCCCGGGATCTTCAAGCCGGAAGAGCTGCAGGCGATCGTCAACGTGGACGACGATTCGGCCTATGAGGCCGCCAGACGCCTGGCGAGGGAAGAGGGGATCTTCGTGGGCATGAGCGCCGGGGCGGCCGTGAAGGTGGCCCTGGATGAGGCCCGGGCTTTGGGCAAAGGCACCGTCGTTGCCCTTCTCCCCGACGGTGGAGAGCGCTATCTCTCCACCTCGCTGTTCGTCTGCGAGGCGGTTCCGGAGCCCTTGCGTTTCTACAACACCCTGCCCGGCAAGGTAGAGCAGTTGCAGCCCGTATCTCCCGGCAAGGTGACGATCTATTCCTGCGGGCCCAGTCTGGACGGACCTCCCGACTTGGGACTCTGCCGCAGGGTGGTCTTTGCCGACGTGCTGCGACGCTATCTCGAGTATCGCGGCTATCAGGTCAAGCACGCCATGAACCTGGGCGACATCGACGACCGCACGGTGAGGGAGTGCCTCAAGACCGGCGGGAATCTGCGGGAATTCACGGCACGGTGGGAGAAGGTTTTCTTCGAGAGCCTGGATACGCTCCGCGTCAAACGAGCGCACCACTATCCCCGGGCCAGCGAGCACGTAGGCGACATGGTCGAGCAGACCCGCAGTCTTCTGGAAAAGGGCTTGGCCTACGAGAAGCTGCGGTCGGTCTATTTCAGGATCAACAGTTTCCCCGACTACGGAAGACTATCCGGAATCGAGCCGCAGCGGGTGCGAAGTGAGGCGTCCACCACCTACGACTACTACGAGAAGGACCACCCCGGAGACTTCGCCCTCTTCAAACGCCCTACACTGGCGGAGTTGAAGGCCGGCATCTTCTGGCCCACTCCGTGGGGCAACGCCAGGCCGGGCTGGCACGTGGAGTGTGCTTGCATGGCCGTGCAATGCCTGGGCCAGCCGCTGGACATCCACACGGCCAGCACCGACCTGACCTTTCCACACGGCGACAACGAGATCGCCATCGCCTGTGGCTTGCAGGACAAGCCCTTGGCCAAACTCTGGCTGCACTCCGAAGTGGTGATGGCCGAAGGCAAGAAAGTGAGCCGCGCGGCAGGCAACGACCTCACCCTAGAACGCCTGCTGGAACAGGGCCTCGACGGACCGACGGTCCGCTACTGGCTGCTCGCCACGCATTATCGCACGGTGCTCCACTACTCTGTGCGGGAACTCCAGCGGGCTGCAAATTGCGTGTCGCGCCTGAATGAGTTCGTCGCGCGCCTGGGCCATTTCACCCTCGGCCGGCGCAGCCCCGACCTGGATCAAGCCCTCTACGCTACCCGCGCCAGTTGGCAGGACGCGATGGACAACGATCTCAACCTCCCCAAGGCTCTGGGGAAGCTCTTTGCCTTCATTCGCCAGGTCAACCGGCTGCTAAACAACGGCGAACTGGACGCCGACCAGGTGCGGCAGGTCCTCGACTTTACGCGCCAGACGAATAGCGTCCTCGATGTTATCGACTTCCAGGACCGAGAGCCCGATCCGCAGGTGGCCAGCTTGGTCGAAGCGCGTGACCACGCCCGCCGAGCGAAGGACTTTCGCAGGGCCGATGCCCTGCGGGAAGAGCTGCAATCGCTGGGCATCCGTCTGACGGACAGCCACTCCGGCACTTCCTGGACGAGAAAACGATAACCAGGTCGTCTTTTTCTTTTCATTCTCAAGCCGTTTGTCTGTAAGGGCTTATGCGCATCCGTCGGGCAAATCCGGTGCTGTGCGGCGTGACCTGCGGCGGCATTTTCAGGGGTTAGTAGTAGGGGCCGATATCTTGGCGTCACAGCCCGATACTGCCGAACTGGTTCACCGGGCTGCCCGTGGCGACGACACCGCCATGCAGCAGCTCATCGACCGTCACCGAAGTCGCCTCAGACGAATGATTGCCGTTCGCATGGATCCGCAGTTGTGCCGCCGCGTCGATCCGTCCGACGTGGTCCAGGAGGTCCTTGCCGAGGCGGCTCGCAAGTTGCCGGCCTACGCCAGCGAGCCGTCCATCCCCTTCTATCCTTGGCTCCGGCAGATTGCCTGGGACCGGCTTGTCGATCTCCATCAGCGGCACGTCAGGGCCCGCAAACGGAGCGTGACGCGGGAGGATTCCGTCTTCATCGGCCTTCCCGACGAGTCCGCGATGGACCTGGCCCGGCAACTGATCAGCAGCGGCACCAGCCCAAGCGGTGGAGCCTTGCGAGCGGAGCTTCGCCAGCGTGTCCGGTCGGCGCTGGAGCAACTCGATCCCGGCGACCGCGAGATCCTGGTGATGCGGCACGTGGAGCAACTCAAGGTAAGCGAGATTGCCACACTCTTAGGGATATCCGAAGGGGCGGTCAAGATGCGCCGCCTGCGCGCGGCGGAGCGTTTGCGTGAACTGTTGGACGAGGGCTCAGCAGGGGAGCGGGAACGATGAACCAACAAACCACTGCCCACCAGATCCAGCAAAGTGACGAAGGCCTTGCCGGCCTGTTGGAGGAGATCACCCAGGCAATCGATGCGGGCGAACCGATCGACATGGCCGCGTACGAAGACAAGTATCCGCAGTATGCCGAGCGCCTTCGCCGGCTTGTGCCTGCGCTGAAGGTTCTGGATGACATTGGGCTTTCCGCCCTGCGGTCTTCATCGTCATCGGGATCATCGAGAGGCCCTGCCAGCCACGTCCAGGGCACGCTCGGCGACTTCCGCATCCTACGGGAGATTGGCCGCGGGGGCATGGGCGTGGTTTACGAGGCGGAGCAGATATTGTTGGGGCGGCGGGTGGCACTGAAGGTACTCCCTTTCGCATCGGTGCTCGATGAAAGACGGCTCCAACGGTTCCAGAATGAGGCGAGGGCTGCAGCTTCGCTGAAGCACCCCAACATCGTCCAGGTCTACTCCGTAGGGTGCGAACGGGCTGTGCACTTCTATGCCATGGAATACGTCGAAGGCCAGACGCTGGCCGAGGTGATCGCCGGGCTTCGTCAGGGGTCAGGGGACAGGGGTCAGGGGTCAGAGGGCGAGGGTGGCATGCTCTCACAGCGCGGAGCGTTGGGTGAGCATGCAGCGACGGCGGACATGCCTACCCCGGCTGCGCCCGTGAAGGCATGCCACCCGACCCCGTCACCCCTTCACCCCGTCACCCCCTCACCCACTCACGCCGCGGAGACCTTGCCGCTCGGCCTCCTCTCCACCGAGGGGTCAACCAGGAGCCCGGAGTTCTTCCGCACGGTGGCCCGCCTGGGCATCCAGGCGGCTGAGGCCTTGGAGCATGCCCACGGGATGGGCGTGGTGCATCGGGACATCAAGCCCTCGAACCTGATGGTCGAATCCCGTCTCCCCTCTCCCTTGGGGAGAGGGGCAGGGGGTGAGGGCCGCGGGGCTGAGGGCCCTCACCTCTGGATCACCGACTTCGGTCTGGCGATGACCCAGAAGGATTCCAACCTCACCATGACCGGCGACGTGCTGGGCACGCTCCGCTACATGAGCCCCGAACAGCTCCTGGCCAAACACGGCGTCTTGGACCACCGCACGGACATCTTCTCGCTCGGCCTGACGCTCTACGAACTCATCACCCTCCAGCCCGCCTTCCCGGGCGACGACCGCCA
>Ga0315277_10005676_pt1 | contig 16417 bp, 11 predicted proteins | sample YL17G05_15_MG_FD_203695 | JGI IMG/M metagenome (GOLD analysis project Ga0315277, IMG submission 203695) | Sediment microbial communities from Yellowstone Lake, YNP, Wyoming, USA - YL17G05_15 | ecosystem: Environmental > Aquatic > Freshwater > Lake > Sediment | place: USA: Wyoming | collected... | reverse complement strand
GTGGGGCTGTTGAGAAACCCGCCTCAGTTCGCGGCGGACGCTGACCTAGGTTGGCTCGTCGCCGTCCTCGTGCGGTAGAGCCACCTCAAGAACGCAAGCAGAAGTGCCGCCAGGCACTTCAGGTTCATCACCGCTGCCGTAAGATAGGCCTGAATCGCCACGTTCCAGCGTCCGCGACGCACTGCCCGCCGTAACCCATGCATTACTTTGGCCTCACCATGTTTGCCTTCCACCCGCCACTGATGGCGACCGTACAGACTCTTCGTTGCTGCATCCCACCCCCGGGCTCGTCGCCGCCGTGCGCGCAGCAATGCCTCGTAGCCATGCACGATCAGTATGGTACGTCGATCGGCACCGGTCGGCAGACAGCGCGACCGTAATCGACAGCACCGGCAGTCACCCTTCCCTGCACAGTAGATCCAACCATTGCTGACCTGCCTCTTTGGGTGTAGCAGTCTTCCGGCTGGACACCGTACCACTTGATGCCGCGCATCATAACGGAAACGCCGGGCCGGCAACTTACGAGCTACCCTGCGCTCATGCTGCGGCGGTATCACCGCCTCAATCCCCCGCTTCTCCAGTCCGGCATAGTTGCGCGAGTGAGCGTACCCCGCATCGGCCGTGACCGTCTTCGGCTCACAACCGGTGTTGTCTTTGATCCGTTCCAACTGCTCCAGCAGTTGCGTTCCTTCGCTGCTCTCTCCGGTCGTAACCGCTGCGTCGACTACCACGCCCGCCTTATCGTCCACCGCCGTATGTTGCTTGTAACAAGGCTCCATCCGCCGCTCGTGACTGGAGGTTGCCATCGTCGCCTCCGGGTCGGTGCGGCTGTGCTTCTTGGGCTGACGCGGATGCTTGCGCGGACGTCCCGGCCTGGGGGACGGAGCCGGCGTCTTTGGTCCACTACCATCTTCAACCCGGTTCTCAGTCAGCACCTGCTCGACATGGTCTGCGACCATACTCTCCCAGCTCACATCCGCCCGGACCAGTGTCGCGTCAACGTGCACCGTCTCGCCGCCGATTAACCCAGCCCTACGACAGGCAGCTATCGTCCGCTGGAAGATACGCTTGAATCGCTCCTCGCCCCACCGCTGCCGAATCCGCGTCAGACTGCTGTGGTCCGGCAACTGCTCATGCAGTCGGTAGCCGGCAAACCACCGCATCGCCAGATTCACTTGCGCCTCCCGCATCAGCTTACGGTCATGGACGACCCCGGCAAAGAAGCCGGCCAGCATCAGCCGCAGCGCCGCCTCCGGGTCGATGCTGGGACGACCGTTGTCCGAGCAGTAGCAGTCCGCCACCTCATTTTGCAGCCAGGACAGATCCAGCACCCGGTCAACCTGCTTTAGGATGTGGTCATCCGGCACCAAGTCCCGGAGTGGGCAGGCCACAAAGATGTCCTCGCGCCAGCGATCCTGATTACCTACCATTGTCAGTGGTGTCCTTTCGGTTGGGCGTCACTACCTATTCAGACGCACCAGCCGTCAGAATGATGTCAAGACTTTTTCAACAGCCCCAAGTGTCCCGCATTCTTGCATTCTTCCCAATTCCCCCTAATCCCCCGGGATCACCTACTCGATGTCTGGCCTCGTGTCGGGCATGCTCTGGGAGACGGGAAGCTTACTGCCGTCCCTCGGTCTCAGCTTGGGGTAATCGTTCCACAACTCGGTGAAGCCTGACGTTTCGCGGTATGCGAACCGAACGGGGTTGCTGGAATCGCCGATTCGCAGGATATGCACGACCACTTGAGGCACGTCTTCAGCTGGTAGCCCGCAGTAGTCGCACTTGGCCGGGATGAGGACGCGCGCAACGCGGCCTATGTAGTCCTTGTACTCGACCGTCCCTCGGTTGAAGGAGTCCTGCTGGTACTTGTGCGCGTACGATACCAACGGGTACATGCCTGACGTTTCGAGGGAACGCACTACTGCTTCCATTGCCGTACAGCACGCGAGGATCCTCTCTTGGGTTGGGAAGTCATCGGGACTTCTGTTGTGCTCAATGGAGTTGCGGATGGCATGGACCTGCGAACCCTCAAGGGTAGCAGTGATTTCCTTCAGTAGGCGTATGACCTCAGAACTCTCTGCGGCTCGGACATCGAGAACTAGGGCCGTGTGCAGCAGTGGAAATGAAACGAGATCTGTCCGGCCCAGGAATCCGGGGAGGTCGGTCTTGGGACGCAGCAGTTTTTCTGGTTCGGCCAGAATGTCCGTACACTTGTTGGCTAGGACTGCGAAGCCTTGGGTGAGGGGGTACAGCGTGTTGCGTCCTCTTGGGTCGAACGAGACTGGGTCGTTGCCACCAAGCCGTGCTCCGCTGATGACCTTGGCCATGTAGGCCCGCGCCGTGTCAGGGTTGTAGCAAAACGGGCGTCCACCATAGTGGTCCGACAGAAGCATCCATGTGCTGAATGACAACGCCGTGTCAAGTACTTCCTCAAGTGAGACGAACGAGTTGACGCCGGTGCTCCGAATCGCCTCCCTGTCGTTCTCCGTTCGCCCCATGTGAGATCTTACAGTCTCCTTGAATCGGTCAATACGTCTCCAAAACAGGCCAGGCATAGGTGGGTACTCGTACACGTCAAATCCGAGTTTCCACAGGAGCCTCTTGATGAAGCGTTCCTCAGCATCAACGTTAGCCGGTACCGCGACATCGTTCATGCCCGTCTTCGCTACCGCACTCAGCAATCGCGTCGCATCGGTCATGATGAGCTGCTTCACTGCTTCACTGGGGTCAGCGGAGTGGATGTAGACCTCCAGCTTCTCGCCAACGGTCGATCCCGGCGTGTGTCTGAGCTTCCACTGGAGCGAGGGCGTGTCTTTGTCGTCTGCGTGCAGGGATAGCACCAATCTCTGTAGCCGCCTCGGCCCGATACTGCGGCGTCTGGAAGTGACACGGACACCAAGACTCGAGCACTCGCAAGTCAAGCCGTGCCATCCTGGCCTGCTGGGGACTCGCATCGATGTGCGGACCTCGGCGTATGGCACTCTGATGAACCCCGAGTCGATACTTCGGTCAAGTGCCCGAGCAATGTCTTGGTCGCTGACAACGAGCACGACTTGCAGACATTCGGGAGTCGACAACCCTTCCGCGATCGTGCTCGGCGAAGCTGCCCACCTCTTCTGATGCGTGCCTGCTGCCAGCAACTGCGACCTGATGGCGTCGGGGTGCGACGCAAGGAGGGTACTGGCCAGAACACGGAGTTCCTCTATGCTGAGGCCGTTTGCCACAAGCCAGGGCATCTCCCACATGCCCATGTCGTCATAGTAGTCGACCTTTCGGGAGAGCGACACATAGAAGTCGTCCCATTCGGACCGCAGCTTTCGTCGGTCTGCCATTCTCGTCGCGATCGTCCTCACCGCTTCGACCAGCTTAGTGAGCGGAGGCATGAGTCTCACACGGTGCAATGCCCGGCACGAAGGGTCTGAGCAGTGCCAGAGGGGGACCTCGTTCTGGGGCGGCAGGAACCTCGAGGTCGCGGACTGGAGCAGCCCGAGTGGTCCAACAAGGTCCTGTCCCAACTGGAACACACCTTGTGGCGTTCCCTCGAGTAGTTTCTGGGTCTGGTCGGGTGCGAGTTGGTCGGTCTGGATGGCAAACTCCACGAAGTAGCGATCGTACAGGTCGTGACGGAAGACCCATGGGTATCGCAGGCGTCCTACTTGGGCCTCGTGGCCTAGCACGGAGCGCATCGTGGTTCTGTCAGTGTGCGCGACATCGACCAACAGGTCGAGATCATACAGGACGCAGAACACCGCGAGCTTCGCTAGAGAGGGCGTCAGTCCTTCGATGCTCTGACAGGCAACTCGCGCCCATTCCTGTCCTTCATCAGTCAGAGCAACCGAGTCGCCCAGTTCATGGGGTGGGTTGTAGCCCGGCTCCGTGACTGCGCGGGTCATGGCTAGACTCAGGCCATAGCACTCAGCGAAAACTCGCCTGAAGTTCTCGTCCGTGTGGGCCTTCTCCAGTTGGTGTGAGTTCATCCACTGCATTGCACGTTCCTCCTACAGAACAGGAATACTCCTGCGACGGAGTCCTCGAGGCACATGACCGAGGGATTTCGGGGACACATTAACTCCTAATCCGTCAAGGCCGGGCGGGGTTCGGGCTGCATTGCGGGGTGCTCGCTCAAAGCCTGCGGCTCACCGTTTGCGGCTTCGGGGGCGGGCAGGCTTCGTCGGTGGCTTGTCACGGGCGATGGGTGGCTCACCGAGTATATCCGCTGGCGTCTTTCTGCCGCGGTCGGTGCGGTCGAAGTCGGCGTCGAAGCTGACCAGGGTCAGGTCGTGCTTCTTCGCCGCTACGTACTGGTAGGCATCGTCGAAGTCGAGATGGAAGCGTTTCCTGACACTCATCATCTCCTTGAGGTCCGTTGTGTCGAGTCGGATGCGGGCGAGCGCTGTTCCTTCAAGAGTATCCGAGACGAACTGGACAAAGGCGAGATCCAATCCGCTGCGCGCGAGCGCGATACCGATTGAGTACAGGGAGAACTCGCTGATGGCGATTTGGGCCATCGGTACGGTCTCAAGAAACCGCCGTACATCCTCAGCGCGTTCCTGCCCAAACAGCAATTCGAGCCAGACGTTACTGTCGAGCAGGTATGTCATCCGACCACCAGTCGAGAGCCTTGTGCTGAAGCTCGACTGACGTGAACCTGTCCTTCAAGTGACGGCCCGCGCCGGCCCAATCGAGCCGGAATCTGGTGCGCATCGGTCGGGCCTTGGATTCCTTCAAGAACCGCGCGAAGTCGGCTACCTCGGCCTGAAGCTCGGCGGGCAACTCCCTTATCAACTTGACCGTGTCATCAACTGTGCTCATGGTTCACCTCATTTCTGCAGTATCAATATAGCCTCAACACCGACCGCGGTCAAGCCGGCTTTGCGGACCTCGGGCTTTTCTTCGACCTTGGCCTGATGGCCGGCGGTCAGCCGGATGACTTCATCGGTTCCTGGTTCTCGGTCCTTGGTTCCTGGTTTCCGATCTTCGGTTCCGGGGACTGTGAACCATGAACTATGAACCGAGTTTGCGATGTCCGAGAACTCGGACAGGCCCTGTTTGTTGTCCATGTCCCAGCCGAGCGCGGTGAAGAAGGGGCTAAGGGAAGTGCAAACGCCGAAGTCCGAACGCCGAACTGTCAGGCAGGGACAGTCGAGCCAAGTCCAAGCGCCGCGCTGTCCGACAGGGGCCGCGGAGGCCAAGTCCGAACGCCGAACTGTCAGACAGTGGCCGTTCAAGAACTCAAGGCGGAGTTGTTCTTCTTTGTAGTCGCCGGAGAGGAAGACCTTGCGGTCGGGGCTTGGGACACGATCCGAAATGTCGGACATTTCGGTCATGTCCCGCGCGTCAACCAGATGCTTTACGCTGTCAGGCGAGTTTCCCATTGAGGTTCAGCTTATCGGGCGCTGGGACGATGTCAACCAACTGACCGGGCGTTGGAGAGCGGGCTGGAGCAGCGGCAGTTGTGCTGTGCAGGAGCAGGAGCGGCTGCTGTTGGTTGGCCTGTTGCAGGGGCTGGAGCGAGCGCCGTTGCGGCGACAGGAGCAGGTGCTGTTGCAGGGCCTGGCGCAGGCGCAGGTGCAAGGGCTGTCGCGGCAGCAGGAACGGCGGCTGTTGCGGCTGCTGGAACGTGGGCCCGAACGGACGCTGTTTCGGGGCCGGGAACAGTCGCTGTTACGGGCGCAGGCACAAGAGCCGTTGCGGCAGCAGGACCGGTTGCCGTAGCGATGCGAGGATCGGGTGCGGTTCAGGGCGCAGGTGCAGTGCCGGAACCAGGTGCTGTTGGGGTACGAGTACCGGAGGCCGGTGCGAGGGCCGAGCATGGGGCCGGAGCGTTGGCAGTTGCTGTGGCCGGAACGGCTGCTATACCCGGCGCTGTGCCGGCCGCAGGGCCGAGGGCCGTTTAGGGGGCAAGGACTCCCCCAGCCGTCTGGGGGACGGATGCCGAAAGAGAGCGATGGAGCGATAAGCGATGAATGATGAGTGACTTAGGAGAACGAAGAACGATGGACGATGGACGAGGGAACGAGCCGTGTTACGTTTGGGGGCTGTGGTTCCTCTAATACCGGTGACACACAGCGAGCCATTTCGGGCCAGCGTGTGGCCGGTTCCCGACAATCTATATGTAGTGGTCGGGTATAGCCCGGGACACAATTCTCCCGTGGAGTGGATGAACCAGGGACTGCCCCCCGGGCAGGTTCAGGACGAGGATCCGAGCAAGGTTGAGGCTGAGGTTTAGAACGAGGAATAGGTTGAGGTTTAGGTTGAGGTTTAGGACGAGGCTTGAAGCAAGGTTCGCAGCGAGCTTTTGAGCGAGGTTTGAACCGAGCGATGAGCGAAGCAATGCGAGAAGCTTCTGAACAAGCTTTGAACCGAGCTTTGGAGTGAGCTTTCGAATGAGCTTCTGAACAAGCTTTCGAGGGAGCTTCCCAGCGAGCTTTCAGATGAGCTTTCACCGCAGCTCTGAGCTGCGAGTTTCCAGTTTCCTGTGGCGAAAAGGACTAGCGCGTGAGTACGAGCTTGGTGGTGGCGCGGCCGGATTCGGGCCGGAAGTAGTAGAGCCCGGGGGCGAGGCCCTCGAGTCGATTCGTCCCGAGGCGGAGGCGCGTGACCCTGCGGCCGGCCGCGGAGTAGAGCCAGCCCGGTTCCGGCGTTGTCAAAGGCCGCTGCCGGCTCAGGATGGTCGGAAACGGTCTTGCCGTCCTGGCACCTGCGCGGCCCTGTTCGACTGCCACCGTAGGACTAAGCGATTCGCCGTAGACTTCCCAGTTGCCGGATTCGAGATCCTGCCACACGGCAAAGAAGCCGAACGGAGACGCGACCACACGCGGATGTTGAGTCAGCGCGGGCGTATAGGTCAGCCTTGTCTCTGGAGTCCAGGACGTGCCGCGGTCGAAGCTGAACGCGCAGTAGACCTCGGGATTGCCGTCGCGGTAGTCAGTCCAGACAAGAGCGATGGTGTCCGACTTCAGAGCCGCGTGCGGCTGCCAGGCTCCGGCGGAACTGACGACCAGCGCGAGCGTGTCGAATGGTCCGGCGGTCGAGTCCCGACGCCCGTACATCACGCGCCAAGCACCGCCGGAGTTCTCTTTCCGCGCCCAGAAGATGTGCACTCGGCCTGAGTCATCCACGACCATTTCCGGGTCGTAGTCGTAGAATGGCGTGGCCGAGTCGTCGTTCACCACCCACCTCACTGTCCAGGAATCGCCGCCATTGGTCGAGCGCCAGTAGCCGATGTCGAAGTCCTGGGTCTGGAACGCGGACGCCGCGATGTGGTAGTTCGAGCCGTCGTCAACCATCGAGACGTGGATGCCCTGCTTGCTGTTTGCCCTGACTGGAACCGACCGCCAGGTGTCGCCGGCAGAACGGTTGTTGAAGAAGATGCCGTTGCGCGGGCTCTGCCAAGCGAACTGGCCGCAGGCCCACCAGGCCACGCCGAACCGTCCGTTGCGGACCGTGACCGGCGCGTAGTAGGAGCCCATGCTCGAATCGAGCAGTGACGTGCAGGTCCAGGTGTTGCCTGCATCGGCGCTGGTCGCAAGCCACGGATACCAGATGAATGTCGTGTCGTACCGGCTCTGAGCCGAGTCAATCGGGTTCAGATGCTTGCCGAAGCCCATGCCCGAGACAATCACGCTGTCGTCGGCCGCGACGCGCGCGTACCACATCTGGCTGTCCGCGGCGGGGCAGTTGAACAGCGCCTGTGCCGACCCCCACGTCGCGCCGCCATCGGTAGACTTGCGGAACATGACCTGCCAGAAGCCGGGGGTCTTGTCCATCCACACGCAGTAGAGGTTGTTGTCGCGGTCCGCGCAGATGTCCGGGTCGCGCGAGAAGCCGGCGTTGTCGCTCAGGTTCACGGCACCGGTGACTGTGCCGCACGGCTCTGACACCGGCCGGAAGCGCCGCGCCTCAAAAAGCTCGTTCATCACGTCGCCTTCGGCAAACGGGGCCGGGAACCCAAGCATCGCCGCGACCGTGGGCACGATGTCAATCTGATCCCGGGCCTTGTCCGTGACCACGCGGCCCTCAGCGATGCCCGGGCCGAGCGCGAGGAAGCCGACCTGCCGCGAGCCATGGTCCCAGTTGCCGTGTCCCTTGAAACTGCCGTGGGCGTCGTCGTGGCGTCCGTGGTCGCTGGTGATGATGAGCACTGTCTTGTCCCGGTAAAACGTGTCGGTGTAAGGCGGGATGGCCTGGATGTGCTTATAGAACTCGTAGACCATCGAGTCCGCAACACGGATGGCACTCACGTAGTTGGCGAATGTGTCCTGGTGTCCGTAGTGGTCCACGTCGCCGAGGTTAGCCAGAACCAGTCTTGGGTGCAGGGAGTCCATCGCCTGGTGCACGAAACGCGAGCTTGTGGAGTCGGCCGAATTCGAGGCATCGCCCAAGCGAAATCCCTGCCACTGCGCGCCGAACGCCGGCTCCAGCCCGAAGTCGGAGATTGCCCCGACGTTGCCCCACTTGCCGAAGACGACGCCGCAGGCGGACTCCGGCGCGTTGAAGTGCTCACGGTAGTACTCGAACATCAGCGGGTCGAAGGAACGGATGTCTTGCGTGTTGCCGCCGTTATTGCGGATTACCTGCCGAACCCCGGAGAGAATCGTCGTGTGTCCGCCGGTGGTCGCGGTCCAGCCGCAGTCCCAGAATCTGGTCTCCTGCGTGCCGAGTGGCCGCAGGTCGTTCCAGATGTGCTTCAGGTACAACGACTCGGCCCCGAACCCCTCGTCATCACGCAGCCCGTCGATGATGACGATGAAAGCGTTCTCCGGCTGCTGGGCCGTAGCGAAACCGGCCACGAGCGCAAGCCCAAGCCCAAGCGTAAGCACCACAGGTTTCATCCCGACTCCTTTCACCAGCTACATCAGACAGTCGCTACTTGTCCGACACGGTGGACGGTTCACAGCGGATGTCGCAGTAGCAGAATCCGGTCGCGGCCCGGGCTTTCTGTTCCTTCAGCCACTTGTCCAGGCCAATCTTCTTCAGACGCGTCCCGTCCGCAATCAGCGTGACGTATCCCCGGGCCAGCCGCTCGATGCGCCGGCACGGCCAGTCCCGGCAGTAGACGCAGACATCAACCCTTCGTTTCCGCGCGCACTTGCGGATGTCGCAGGAGCGCGGTCCGCCACTGAACGGCGGCCAGCCACCGGTCCGGCAGCCCGGGCACGACTTGTCCGGGCCCGCAAGCTGGTTGAGAAACTGCCAGAACTCCTTGAAGCCCTTGACCTCGCCACTCAAGGACTCCCACCCCCCTTCCCGCATCGTCCGCTGCAACGCCTGCGCCTGCACGGGCATCCTGTTCCGCGACGAACAGAGGCCGCAGTGCAGCCCGCAGTACGCCACCAGCCTCAGTTTGTCATTCTTTTTCGGCATATCTTCCTCTCAGTTCTGGGCGCGGATGAGCTTGGCCCCGGCCCGCCCGCCGGCACCTATCAGCGCGCAGAAGTAGACTCCTGAGCGTGCCGGTGATGTTGGCCGATTCTCTGAACCCATTGCACAAGTCTAATAGGGGATGAGGAACATTCAAGTCGCATTGGCGGTCGCAGCCATCCTGGCCTGCGGGGCCGCGAAAACGGAGCAAACAGGGATTACACAGCCAAAGGAGTTGCCGATGAAGACCGACACCGCTACGTTCGCCGCGGGCTGTTTCTGGGGAGTTCAGGCCGAGTTCGACAAAGTCAAAGGCGTCGTTGCGACCACGGTCGGCTACACCGGCGGGCATACTGAGAAGCCGACCTACAAGGACGTATGTTCGGATACTACCGGGCATGCTGAAGCCGTGCAGGTCGTGTTCGACGCGACGGTCGTCACCTATGAGCAGTTGCTGGATAGGTTCTGGTCAATCCATGACCCGACCACGCCCAACCGGCAGGGCCCGGATATCGGCTCCCAGTACCGCTCGGTCATCTTCTATCACACGCCCGAGCAGGAATCAGCTGCGGTTGCCTCGAAGGAGAAGCTCGAGAAGGCGCATCGCTTTCCGCGGCCGATAGTGACCGAGATTGTGCCGGCCGCGACGTTCTGGCCTGCCGAGGAGTATCATCAGAAGTACTTCAAGAAGCATGGCGGCGGGTCGTGCCACATCTGAGGACTCGGAGAATCCAGAGTCCAGAGACCAGAGTCCAGAACTCAGAATTCCGATGCGGGCATTCTGGATTCTGGTTTCTGCATTCTGGACTCTGAATTGTCTGGTTCATTGCTGGCCTGCCGGGTTTGACTCACTTGGGCTGATTCCCTAGTATTGCTCGTGGCACGCGGACTGGTCATCTTCCCGACCTACAACGAAGCCGAGAACATCGAGCGCATCGTGCCCGAGGTGCTCTCCATGTCCCCGGAGCTCGAGGTGCTCGTCATCGACGACAACTCGCCGGACAAGACCGGCGACATGGTCGAGCGTATGGCTCAGGTGAACCCGAAGATTCACCTCATCCGCCGGCCGGGCAAGATGGGGCTCGGCACCGCGTATGTGCTTGGTTTCAAGTACGTGCTCGAGCACGGCTACGACTACTGCTTCGAGATGGACGCCGACTTCTCGCACCCGCCGGACAAGGTCCCGGAGATGATCGAGTTGCTGAAGAACCACGACCTCGTCATCGGCTCGCGCTACTCCGAGGGCGTGTCGGTTGTGAACTGGCCGATGAAGCGGCTGCTGCTTTCATACTTCGCCTGCATGTATGCGCGGATGGTCACCGGCGTCCCGATACATGACCTGACCGCAGGTTTCAAGGCCTACCGGCGCGAGACGCTCGCCGGCATCGACCTCGACAAGCTGAAGGAAGACGGGTACGGGTTCCAGATTGAGATTGACTTCCTGATTTGGCGCAAGGGCTTCCGTATCAAGGAAACACCCATCGTGTTCACTGAGCGGCGTGCGGGCACGTCGAAGATGAACAAGAGAATCGTCCGCCGCGCGTTCTTTCTCGTCCTGCGGCTCAGGCTGCTGCGGATATTCGGCAAGGCCTAGCAGCCCAGGCTCAAGCAAAAGCTCAAGCCCCTAGTTCCCAACTGCTGGTGCCGTTCAAGGGAAGTGCCTTGACAGCTAGCAGGGCGGGCCGCTGCGGATCGAGCACGTCATTCTGAACGAAGTGAAGAATCGTCGGCTCCGAAGACTCTTCGCCTTGCGGCTCAGAGAGACAGGACCAAGGGGCGTCCCACGGACAAGAAAGCGTTAGCTACTGGGATTTGGCACGCAGCGCTTCGTAGCGCTCGCGGTGGTCGAAGAGGGCACCGTCCTTGATTTCCAACACACGGTCGGCCAGCTTGCTAAGCATGGCCCGGTCGTGCGACGCGAAGAGCACCCCGCACGGCGCGTTTGAGAGCAGGCTTTCGAGGGCGAGCAGGGCGTCGATATCAAGGTGGTTGGTCGGCTCGTCCAGTATCAGCAGGTTCGCGCCGCCCGCGAGAATCCGCGCCAGCAGCACCTTTGACCGCTCGCCGGCAGAGAGGTCGGATAGCTTCTTCTCCGCGAACCGCTTGGGCAGCAACAGCGTGCCGAGCACGGTGTGCGCGGCTTCCTGGTTCGCGCCGGACTCCATCACCTCTTCGAGAGCGGTCCGCTTCAGGTTGAGGAACGCCACGTCCTGCGGGAAATAGCCGACCCTGGTGCCGGCGCCGAACTGCGCCTCGCCCTTGTCCGGCTCCAACTCTTTGACGAGCATCCGGAGGAGCACGGTCTTGCCCGAGCCGTTCGGACCGACGAGCGCCACTCGCTCGCCGGTCCTCATTTCGAATGATGCGCCATCAACTACGGTCCGGCCGTCGAACGACTTGGTGAGGTCCTTGGCGAGCACCGCGCGCTTGTCCGGCAGTTCATCGGTCACGAGCACGGGCTTCGGCCGCTTCTCGACAAACGGCTTCTTCGCTTCGTGCTCGGCAATCATCTGCTCGACCCGCTTCTCGGCGTGCTTGGCCCGCTTCGCCATCTTGGCCGCGCGAGCGCTCACGAACCCGCTGTCGCCGGCCGAGTTCTTGGTCTTCTCCCGGCGTGCGGACCAGACCTTGCGCTCTTCGGCTACGTGATCGAGCTTGCGTATCTCCTTCTGCTGGACATCGTGCTCGTGTTCGAGCTTCGCCTTTTCCTGCGCGCGGGCGAGTTCATAGTCATCGTAATCTCCCTCGTAGACCGTCAGCCGGGCCCGGCGCAAGTCGAACACCCGGTTGACGACGCGGTTGAGAAAGACCCGGTCGTGCGAGACCACCAGTACCGTGCCGTCGAACTCCTCGAGGAAGCGCTCGAGCCATTCGCGCTGGCCGATGTCCAGGAAGTTGGTCGGCTCGTCCAGGATGAGGATGTGGGGCTCGCGCACGAGCACCCGGGCAAGCTCCAGCCGCGCGCGCTCGCCCGGCGAAAGCACGTTTACCTTTGCCTTGTACCGGTCCGGGCTGAAACCAAACTGGGCCAGGTTCTTCTCGCAGCGGCTGCGGTAGCCGTTGCCGAACCGAGTGTTGAGTTCTTCTTCGATTACCTCGTACTTGGCGAGCTCGCCCTCATCATCCGGGCTGGCGGCGATCTCCTTGCGAAGTTGGGCCAGCCGCGCTTCCAGATTCTCTAACTCGCCGAGCAGCGCGCGTCCCACGGTCAGGTTCTCATCTTCGAGCACGTCCTGCCGCACGTACCCGATTTCGGGCTCGCCCGCAACCGTGATGTCGCCCTGGTCCGGCTCGATTTCCCGCAGGATTATCTTGAGCAGGGTCGTCTTGCCGCTGCCGTTCGGGCCGACCAGGCCAATCTTCTCGCCCGGGCTGATGTTGAAGCTGACGTTCTGCAGTACCGTCTCAGCGCCGAACGATTTGCCGATATCAGTTGCGTTGATGAGCACTAACGCAGATTAGCGGACGGAGTCCGCTTGTCAATAATGAAGCAGACGTTCGCAAGAAAGACGCGGAATTTGGCACCGGACGAGGAGGCAGGCAACCGCGGATGAGCACAGATGGCCGAATCGGCCGAAGTCAGAAGGCAGAAGTCAGAATAGTGGAGTCAGAAGCCCGGATTCGGACACTGCAAACTGGGAACTGGCAACTGGAAACTACCGCGCACCCTTTTGGGCGCGCGGTATATGCCGAGGAGGGGAGTTGAATCGCCTCGCTTCTGGCGGACGACCAATCTCCACAACCTTGTCTAGGGGCGTGAAACGAACGGCGGAAGCCTAAGCTTCCGCCATGAACGTTTCACATGCCGAGGAGGGGAGTTGAATCGCCTCGCTTCTGGCGGGCGACCAATCTCCACAACCTTGTCTAGGGGCGTGAAACGAACGGCGGAAGCCCAAGCTTCCGCCATAGACGTTTCACATGCCGAGGAGGGGAGTTGAACCCCTATGGGTGTGAACCCACTAAGTCCTGAGCCTAGCGCGTCTGCCATTTCCGCCACCTCGGCAGGACTCTAGCGGCTTCAAGGATAGCCGGGAAGGGCGAAGAGTCAAGGACGCGCGGCTGCGCCGCGAGTGTCCAATCACCGGTTTCCAGTATCGGAGCCCGCTTACTTGTTACCTTGGTCCCTCTTATCTTGGTGTCCTTGGCGGTTCATCTTCTGAGACCCCTATCTGCGGCATCTGCGCAATCTGCGGTTGTCTTCCGTTCGCTCCCCAAGAAGGAGAAAGCCGGACCGAAGTCCGGCTTCCTTGATTCTTGCCGCGGGCTAGAAGCTGTCGGCCACGTCCGAGATACGGACGTTGTCGCAGATGATGTACTCGGGGATGCTCATCGCAGTTGGAGAGCGGCGGTCGTAGGTGGAGGAGACGTTCCACGGAATCGTGCGCGAGGATATCGCGACGATGCCTGAGAACACCGACGGAATGGTGTCGGTCACGCGGGAGGAGAGCAGGGGCGCAGTGAACTCGCCATCCTTGATGAGCCGGGCGTTGAACCGGCTGGAGCCGGTGAACATGCCCTTGGTCGGGTCCGGCATGTGGGTGTAGTGGAGTTGCGGGATATAGAGCGCGTCCTTGGCGAGCTTGCGGCCGGCTTCGATCCCGGCCGGGGCAGTGCCGCCGGCGAGACAGAAGTCGTCGTTGCCAAGGTCGCTTCCGGTCGGCTGGCGCTTGTACTTGGCAGCGGTCGCCGAGTCGTAGAGAACGCCTTTGAGGATTCCCTTGTCGCAGATGACGCGCGGGTGGCGGCGGTGGCCCTTGAAGTCGAAGGGCATGCCGAAGACGTTGGGGTTGGTCGGGTCGTCGCTGATGGTGACGCTGTCGGGGAAGAGCCGGTCGCCGGGCTTCAGGTTCGAGGAGAACGCCCGCTTCTCTTCCCACATCCGCCCAATGAAGGCGCCCCAGATAGTGAGGCCGAGGAGTGAGGAAATCGCGTCGGGCCCGAACATCACGCGCTGGCGGTCAATATGCGTCTTGTAGCCCGGGTTCTTCTCGTACACGGGCAGCATCTCCTTGAACGCGGCGATGAAATCGTCGGCCGAGAACTCGCCCGCCCTCTTCTGGGTCCGTCCGACCTCGAGCTCCCACTTCTTTTCCTGCTCTTTCAAGACCATGGAGAGCGCGCCATCCGTCAGGCGGCGATAGGCTTCCTTGTCGTTCGCCGTGGAGATGTAGTACATCTCGGTCGAGCCCGATGACCACGAGCCGGAGAAGTCATACTTGCCCATCGGTTTGACCTCATCCACGACCTTCTTGCACAGCTCGGTCTTGGTCACGGGCGAGAGCGCTTCGAGCGCCGGGTCGAACCCGGTCGAGTCGTCGACCGCTTCCTCGACCACGCCGAAGATCGGGTCGTAGTCCTTCTCGAGCGCGGCATGACAATTGGTCGCGGCGATCTTGAGCGCCTCGGCAAGCTGGTCCGGAGAGGTGATGTCGGAGGTCAGGCTGTAGGCTCCGGACTTGCGCCCCTGCTGGACGACGACGTCGAGCCGGGAGAGTTCCTCATAGGTTGAGAGCGCCACCGAGGAGTTGCCGAGCCTTATCAGGCTCGACCGCTCGCGGTGGAAGTTGAACTCGGCGTCGAGCTTCTGATTGCGGGCTTTGGTGCGGGCGTCGAGCAAGAGGTCGCGGATTCGCTTTTCCAGCATGGTTACTCCTTCTCCCCGGTATCGACGTTGTGGAAGCGCATCACCGGTATGCCGTGGCCGAGCTCCATTATCTGGTTTGGCTCGCCCTTGCCGCAGTTCGGAACCTGCTGCAGGCACCAGGTCGCCTTGGACCCGACGTTGTCGAGTGAGTTCCAGAATTCAAGCGTGTGGCCGTGGTAGGTCGGGTTCTTGAATACCTTCGTCTTCTTCCCGTTCTTCACTTCCCAGGCGATTTCGCAGCCGAAGTGGAAGTGCTCGCGGTTCGAGCCGATGGACCAAGAGACCGGAACGTCGAGTATCACGCCGTCCTCGGTCGCGGCGATGATGTCTTCGAGCGTACCGTCGCTGCCGGGGTCAATGTTGATGTTGGTCATCCGGTCGATGGGGGTGCGGTAGAACGCGCAGGCGCGGGCAGCGGTGCCGGATTCCTTGATGGCGACGCGGCCGGCCTTGGCGTTGGCCTCGGCGAGGTCGGTGCGCGAAGAGAGGACGTTGACGAGGATACCGTTCTTAATCAGGAAGTAGTCGCGCTGGGGCGTACCCTCGTCGTCGAACCCGAACGTGCCGGGCGAGTTGGGTACGATGCCGGCCCGGGCGTTGAGCTTGTCCGAGCCGTAGCGCAGCTTGCCGATGTGCTCAAGCCGGACGTGAGAGCCGCCGGCGAAGGACAGCTCATACCCGAGTATCCGGTCGAGTTCCAGAGCGTGGCCGATGGTCTCGTGCGTCTGCAGCCATCCCTGGCCGGGCAGGAGAATCACGTCTCGCTTTGCCGGAGGCAGCGGGTCGGCGGCGATGATTTCCGAGAGCTCCTTGCGGATGCGTTCGGCATGGCCGCCGAAAGCGTCAGGGTCCGCAATCCACTCCCAGCCGCGCGTGCCGTCGCCGGAGCAGAAGAGCTCCATTGTGCGGCGCTGGGTGCGGCCCTGCGGGTCGGGTGACATCACCGCCATTGAGCCGAAAGTGTTGAGCTGCCAGCGGTCGACCTCGGTGCCTTCCGAGTTCCAGTAGAATATCTTGCGACGCTGGAAACCGGCGGTGACGTAGCGGTGCGCGACCGCGTTGTCCTTCAGCTTCGCGTCGATGCCGGAGAGCAGCGCAAGCTTCTCGGAAGTCGGCACCTCGAACGGGTCCTGTTTTACCGGGGGCCGGTACTTGCCCTTGGTGGGCTGGGCCGGACCCATGTCCTTCGGGAACCCGGGCAGCATGGTCGCGGCCTTGGCGTTGGCGAGTGCCTTGTCGAAGCACGCGGGAATCGCGGAAAGGTCGGCGGTGGCGGCAAACCCCCACGCGCCTCTGAAAAGGGTCCGGATGCCGATACCGCGCTCGTTCGCGTCGTAGTTGGTCTCGAGGTTGCCGTCATAGAGCATGAGGCGCTCGGAACGATCCTCGTCATAGAGACGCGCGTCC
>Ga0315277_10005675_pt1 | contig 16419 bp, 15 predicted proteins | sample YL17G05_15_MG_FD_203695 | JGI IMG/M metagenome (GOLD analysis project Ga0315277, IMG submission 203695) | Sediment microbial communities from Yellowstone Lake, YNP, Wyoming, USA - YL17G05_15 | ecosystem: Environmental > Aquatic > Freshwater > Lake > Sediment | place: USA: Wyoming | collected... | reverse complement strand
AGGAGTCAGAATGACATGGCCGCGGATCTTTGTTGACACAGGTGCCGAGGCATTTTCTTGGCAGCGGGAGCAAAGAGCATGGAGTTATTCTACGGATTCCCAGCAGCCGGTTTTCTCCTGACTCCTGACTCCTGACTCCTGACTCCTTCTTTCGATAAGCGCTTGTTTAACTTTGATTTGCTGCATATTATATAGGAGTCAGGAGTCAGAATGACAGGGCCAGGGATCTTTGTTGATCCGGATTGTGGGGGCATTCTCTTAGTACTGGAGTTCATAAATACGGTAACGTATTTTCGCCCCTCGGGGATTCACGGGCTGGAAGCCCGTGCCACGTTAACAGGCAGCCGTGGCACGGGCTTCCAGCCCGTGAAACTGCGAAGTCTGCTCCATTCTGCCCCTGTGGCAGAATACGTGACCATATTTATGAAACCGTGTACTTAGGAACGGAGGCAAAGAACATGGGGTCTATCGACAGATTAACAGGAGCCGGTTTTCTCCTGACTCCTGACTCCTGACTCCTTGATTATTGGAAACGAAAATGGACACCATGCCGGGCCTGGTTCTTGATGAGCGGTCACGCGAAATACTCCAGTGGGCGATCTCCACTTTCATCACAACCGGCAAACCGGTGGGCTCCCGAACCATTGCACGGCATAGCCGCGAACATTTGAGCGCCGCCACGGTGCGCAACATCATGGCGGATCTGGAGGAGATGGGCTACCTGCGCCAGCCTCACCAGTCCGCCGGTCGCGTCCCGACCGACAAAGCATATCGGCTCTATGTCGATTATATGCTGAAAAAACGGGAGATATCGCCTCGTGAGCGTCATCTGATTGATAGCAGCCTGAAAGCTGAGGACGGCCCCGACCAGCTCATGGCCCGCACGAGCCATGTCCTCTCACAGGTTTCCCAGAATCTTGGCATCGTCGTCTCGCCTCCGATCAGCCAGGTGGCTCTCGAGCACATCCAATTTATCAGGCTTTCAGAAAACCGGATTCTTGTCATCCTCGTCTCCCGAGCGGGAATCGTCCAGAACAGGGTGATCCACCCTTCAGAAGAGTTCAGCCAGCCGGAACTCGATCAGGCCGGCCGCTATATCGTTGAGCATTTCAAGGACAAAACCCTGCAGGAGATCAAGAGCCTGATTTCGAAGATGATCGGTGAGGAAAGGGCCGTTTTCGACCAGTTTGTGCGCCGGGTTATCCTCTTGAGCAGCCAGACTTTTTCCGAGGCAAACCAGGAAGGGGAATCCGAGATTTATCTGGACGGGACCGCAAACTTAATCAAAAACCCGGAAATTTCCGATATTACCCGCATGCGGGTGCTGTTCGAAACCATCGAGCAGCGGAACCGCCTGGCGTCCTTGATCAGCCAGTGCATCACAGGGGACACCCAGGAAGTCCGGATCGCGATCGGCGCGGAAAATGCCCTGCCCGGCATAGAAGACTGCACCTTGATCACTTCCCGGTTTGTGGTGGATGAAAAGACCATCGGGTCTCTCGGCATCCTTGGCCCTACGCGGATGGAATATGCCCGGGCCATCTCGCTGGTTGAATACGTGGCGAGAATTGTGGGCCAGGTGCTTGGAAGCGAAGGAACACGAGCATGAATTCGAACATCAATGATCTCCCTGCTGCGATGGAAGCCCCTCAGGGAGAAATCCCCGAGACTCCAGCCCAATCCGAGCTCGATGCGGCAAAAGCCGAAGCGGCACAGTGGCATGACCGCTTCCTGCGCAAGGCTGCCGAGTTCGAGAATTTCCGCAAACGCTCTGACCGGGAACGAATGGAATCTTCGATTCTGGTGAAAAGTTCCATACTGCTTGAATTCCTGCCCATTGTCGATGCCTGCGAACGCGCGCTGAAGAGCTTCGAGGAAGAAGACGATAAGTCAGGGAGGCTCCAGAAATACCGGCAAGGTGTGGAGCTTCTTTACAAGCAGCTGGTGGATACGCTGAATCGCCTGGGGGTTGTTCCTATTGAAGCCAAAGGAAAGCCATTCGATCCTCACCTGCATGAAGCATTGAGCAATCTGGAAACGCAGGAATACGAAGAAAATATGGTAGTTGAGGAGCTCAGACGCGGATATCTCTTCAACGGGCGCCTGCTCCGGCCCGCTCAAGTCGTCATCGCCAGCCGCTCAAAACAGTAATGAGTAATGAGTGATGAGTGAATGTCTTTGGATTTCGCCCATAACTCATGATTCATCAATCAATTACTGGTAAACATGGGCGGAAGGAAAGGTCATGAGCATTGACCTTGGAATAACCAAAGCCGCTTAAGAGGAACTCATCACTCATCACTCATCACTTCTGATGGGGGGGCGAATGGGCAAGATCATAGGCATCGACCTTGGAACAACCAACTCCTGCGTCGCCGTTTTGGAAGGGGCAACGGTTCAGATCATACCCAACGATCTTGGCGGCCGGACGACCCCTTCGATCGTGGCGTTCTCGGAAAAGGGAGACCGGCTTCTGGGCCAAATCGCCAAGCGCCAGATGGTGACGAATGCCGCAAATACCGTTTACGCGGTCAAACGGCTGATGGGCCGGCGGCATGACTCACCGGAGGTTCAAAGACTTAAGTCCTATCTCACCTATAAGTTAACTGGATCTGACAAGGGCGATGTACGTATTTCTGTTCTTGGCAGAGAGTACAGTCCGCCGGAAATCTCCGCTATCTTTCTGCAACACCTGAAGAACCTCGCGGAAGAGTACGCCGGAGAAAAGGTAACCGAGGCGGTGATTACCGTGCCGGCTTACTTTGATGACTCGCAGCGCCAGGCAACCAAGGATGCGGGCAGGATCGCCGGCCTCGAAGTGCGCCGGATCATCAATGAACCGACGGCGGCGGCGCTTGCATACGGTTTGGGGAAAAAGGAGCACGAGCGAATCGCGATCTTTGACCTGGGGGGCGGAACCTTCGATATATCCATTCTCGAGCTGAACAACGGCGTATTCGAGGTGCTCTCCACCTGCGGCGACAGCTTTCTGGGAGGAGAGGACTTCGATCAGCGGATCATGGATTGGATAATCTCAGAGTTCGAAGGGGAATCAGGCTGCAACCTCAGCAGAGATGTTCTGGCGCGTCAGAGACTTAAGGAGACGGCCGAGAAAGCGAAGTGCGAGCTTTCTACGGCCCCTGAAACGCATGTCAATCTCCCTTTTATTGCGGGGGATGCGCGGGGCCCCAGGCATTTCGACCATATGCTGAAGCGGGCGCAGTTTGAAACCCTGGTGAAGGATCTGATCGAACGAACCACCTCATGTTGCGAACAAGCCCTGGCGGGCGCCAGGCTGAAGCCGGCGCAGATTGACAAGGTAATCCTTGTGGGAGGACAGACACGGACGCCGGCGGTGCAGCGTCATGTCGAGAGAATCTTCGGCAAGAGACCTTCGGCCGAGTTGAATCCGGATGAAGTCGTTGCTGTCGGCGCCGCGCTTCAGGGCGGCGTTCTAGAAGGTGAACTGAAGGATATCATTCTGCTTGATGTCCTCCCACTGACCTTGGGGGTCGAAACCCACGGGGGACTTTTTACCAGGATCATCGAGCACAATTCGACGATACCGCTCAAAAAGACTACGCTCTTCACCACGGTTGCAGATAACCAGTCCACAGTCGAAGTCCGTGTCCTTCAAGGAGAACGGGACATTGCCCAGTACAACAGGTCACTGGCCCGGTTTGAGTTGGTCGGAATCGCGCCCGCGCCAAGAGGCGTGCCGCAGATCGAGGTTACCTTTGATATCGACGCGAACGGAATCGTGAGTGTTTCGGCGCGCGACAAGGTTTCCGGAAAAGAGCAGGCCATCGAGATCACGCCATCCACAGGCTTGAGCAGGGAAGAAATTGACCGCATGATCCTGGAAGCCAAGCAATTTTCCGAAAGCGATCTTAGGCTTAAGGAATGTGCGCAAGCACGCCGACGGATTGAAAGCTATGTATCCGCGATCCTGAAGAGTTTTGCGGAATTCGGGTGGCTCCTTGACAGCTCGGAGCAGGACCTGATAAAAGTTTCGATCCAAAAGGCCAGAGCTCTCAATGAGAAAGATAATGACCTTGGGGCTTTGGAGGAGTTGCTGGGCCACCTGGAATCGGGAGCGGGAAAACTGACTGCCGCCATGTTAAGCATGCCTGGATCGGACGAAGTGCCGTTGAAATCCAAATCTGCCGGGACCGGCGGCGCATCGGAAGCTCAGCATCTGATCCAGTCGGCGCTGAACGATATCCACAGAAAGTAGCCAGCGCACGCCCTGTTACTGAGGAGTTTTGTGGGCCAGAAGAGAGACTACTACGAAGTATTGGGTATCGGCCGGGATGCATCCGATCAGGAGGTCAAGAGCGCCTACCGGAAGCTTGCGGTCAAGTTCCATCCGGATAAGAATCCCGGCAGCAAGGAAGCCGAGGAGAAATTCAAGGAGGCGGCCGAGGCCTACAGTGTTTTGAGCGATCCTGACAAGCGGGCGCGGTATGACCGGTTCGGGCATGCCGGTACGCAGAACAGCTTCAGCGGCTTTGATCCGGCGATCTTCAGCGATTTCGGGGATATCCTGGGAGATTTTTTTGGCTTTGGCGACCTGTTCGGCAGTTCCCGGCGGCGGTCGGGCCCCGAGCGTGGCGCCGATCTGCGCTATGACCTCAAGGTCTCGTTCCGCGAAGCGGCATTCGGGCTGAAATCCAAGATCAAGATTCCGCGCCACGAAAACTGCGGGACGTGTGGCGGCACCGGTGCGGCCAAGGGAAAAGGTCCTGCCACCTGCCCGGCCTGTCAAGGCATGGGTCAGGTCCGTTACCAGCAGGGTTTCTTCTCGATCAGCCGCACATGCGGCCAATGCAACGGCGAAGGCCGCATCATCCGTGATCCCTGCGAAAGCTGCCACGGCAGGGGGCGCGTGCGCAAAGAAAGAGTTATCGAGCTCAAGATTCCCGCCGGTGTGGACAATGGCTCCCGATTGCGGATTCAGGGTGAAGGGGAAGCCGGCGGCCGGGGCGGCCCGCCGGGGGATCTGTATGTGATCATCTATGTCGAAGAGCACCCCTTCTTCCAGCGCCAGGGGAACAACATCTACTGCCAGATTCCCATCGGGCTTACCCAGGCTGTGCTCGGAGCCGAGATTTCCGTCCCTACCCTTGAGGGGGAGGAGAAGATGAAGATCCCGGAAGGGACTCAGAGCGGCACGGTTTTCCGCATGCGTAACAAGGGCATCGTCAGCCTGAACGAGCGCGGCCGCGGCGATCAGTTTGTCACGGTAAACGTGGTTGTGCCGACCAAGCTCACCAAGGAACAACGCCAGCTGTTTGAAGCCCTGGCCAGGCTGAACAAGGACGACGAAGTCACACACGAAAGAAACCTCTTCGACAAGGTAAAGGATATTTTCGGCTAGGCCACCCATGGCCCGCAGACGCTTTTTCATATCACTAGACCGGATTCAGAACGGCGTCGCCGTGCTGGACCCGGATCAGGCCCACCATCTGCGCAACGTGCTGCGGCTTGGCTGCGGCGACGAAATCGAGCTTTTTGACGGCCAGGGGTGCGGGTATGCAGGGCTGGTTGAATCCTGTGGCGCGGAGGTGCGCATACGCCTGCTGCAAGAAACCGGCCCGGCGCCGAAGCCGGACACCGCGCTTGTTCTCGCCGCCGCGCTCATCAAGCCGGACCGCTTCGAGTGGATGCTGCAGAAGAGCACGGAGCTGGGGGTCCGCCGGATTATCCCGCTGATCACCCGCTTCACCAACGTGTGTTTTGCGAATCCGGAGTCCCGCAGGGAGCGCTGGCGCCGGATCGTGCAGGAGGCAGCCAGGCAGTGCCGCCGCCTCACCGTTCCTGAGGTTGCATGCCCGCAGCCATTTGCTGCCTTGCTCAGCTCTCCCGACCTTGTGGGTCATTCCCGCTTCCTGCTGCACGAGCAGGCAGGCGAGCGGCTGCAGTTCATCCCCGATCCCGGGAATTCCGTGCTCCTCTGCATTGGACCTGAGGGCGGATGGGATGATGCGGAAACGCGCGCCGCGCAGGATGCGGGATTCAGGCTGGTCCATATGGGTCCGAGGATTCTGAGGGCTGAAACCGCCGCGATTGCCGCCGTTGCCGTCTTCCAGTTCCTGCTGGACGAATAACCTCAAATGAGTTTTAATCGCCCTGATAACAGAGCGCGGGCGGGACACCCGATGCCGTATAGTTTTTATGACATGGCGCCGAAGGCGCCTTTGGTGCGGCGCGCCGGCCTGTTCCTTATACGAACTTTTGCCCGGCAGATAGCACAGGCGATGAGTACAAAAAGCGAAGCGAGCAGATGGAGTACATCCAATCGCCGCGACACTTCGCCGTCATCAAGACGGGGCCGGCTCGTTCTGGAGTGCGGCGACTGGTCGCCGCTTTTCGGAGCCCGATACTGCCGGATACCGGCGGCTTGCCGCCGGGATTCGCCGCAACACCCTTGCTGCCGTCAATGGTGCTCCGCGGACCGTGCAGAAGGGCGGCAAGCCGCCCAGTTTGGCGGTTGACCGAGGCTGAGCAAGCGGCGACCAGTCGCCGCACTCCAGAACGGGCCGCCGCCACCTGGGTATTGTCTGCCGCGATAGAAATTCGTATAAGGAGCAGGCTGGGGCGCCGCACTCCTAAGCGCCCTTCGGGCGCTGATTATGTCGGTCCGGCGGAAAGACCATGAGGCATTGGCCGTCCCGCCAGCAAGAAAGGGCCGGGCTGAAGCCCGCCCCCAACGGCTCTGCGCGGAGGATTTGTGAAAGGTATTGTTTGGCTGTTTGTCCTGGTTTTGCTGACCATGCCCGCGCACGCCCAGGACGCGGATCGGGCAATGAGGACCGACAGCGCATATTTGCTCGGCGTCGGAGGCGTGCGTACGGATTTCAGCGTTGAATTCCTTCATCGCGCGCGCTACTCGCTGTCGGGACTGGAAGGGGATCTGCTTCGTTTCGGCGTCATCGATATCCGCATCGGCGCCGGCGAGTATGCCGAGTTTCAATTATCCGGCGTGGCCCGGGACTTCCTCAGCGTCACCAAGCGGAGCAAGGCAGTGATCCCGACGATATTCCAGGGAGATTCCACCAGCGATTACGGCGATCTGATCCTGGGCGCCAAGTTAAAGCTCGTCGGCGAAAAAGGATACCGGCCCGCGCTCGCCTTCAAGTTTGCCGTGCAGCTCCCGAACGCCTCCAACGAGCGCGGACTGGGAGCGGATGAGAATGAATTCTATTCGAGCATTCTGGCGACGAAGCACGTGGGCCGCGCGCAAATCCAGGGAAATGTGGGCCTGGCAATTCTGGGCTCCGCGGTTCAGGCGAATACGCAAACTGACATGATTACCTACGGGCTGGGCGTCATCGTGCCGCTGAATAACAGGATCCGCCTGGTTGGAGAAGTCTATGGCCGCCAAGGCCCACAGCGCATCGGCAACGAAAACCTCGCCCGGCTCAGAGCCGGCGCCCAGATCCGCGCCGCGGGATTGACCTGGAGTCTCACCGGCCTCGCAGGACTCAGGGAGTTCGATCCCGGATCCGGAATATGCATGGGTGTAGTTTATGAATTTCAGGCCTTTCACAAGAATCGCGGGCCGGTAACCGTCAAACCGAAGAAGCAGGGTGACAAATAGGAGGTTTGCTGTGAAAAGAATGGCAACAATCCTGATCATGGTTCTTTCCTTAGTCATGACGGCTTTCGCGCAGAAAATCTATTGGGGCGATTCCGTTCCGGCGGGCTGGAACGGGACGTGGCAGGCCAAATACCTGACTGTTCCCGAAAAAACGAAGTATGAAAGGACCGCGTCGTCCACCGAATTACTCGAATTCATCGACATGCTCCGATGGAACAGCGACAAGGTCCATGCCTTTTCCGTTTACACAAGCCCGCAGCGCAGGATCTGCCCGGCCGTCGTCCTGGCCAATCCCCGGATCACAACGCCCGACGAGGCCGCGAAATCCGGCAAGACCGTAGTCTACCTCCAGGGGAACATCCATCCCTACGAGCCGGAGGGGAAAGAAGCACTCCTGATGCTGATGCGCGAAATTCTCCTCGGCAAGATGACGCGCCTGTTGGACAACCTGATCATCATCGTCTGCCCCAGCTTCAATATCGACGGCAACGACAACCTGAACTTCGGCGAGGGAACGCCCCATCTCACCGGCACCGGGAACAACTCCCAGAATCTCAACCTCAACCGCGATGCGATTCGGGTGGACACCGTCGAGGTTGCCGGCCTCTACCGCACGATCTTCAACCGCTGGGATCCGATCCTGATCTTCGACGCGCACATGATGGGCCGGGTCCAGCACGGCTACGCCAACGGGTATGCGACCTGCACCGTTCCGGCCGCGCATCCCGCGCCGCGCAACTTCGTATTCGACACGCTGTTTCCGGCCGTTCGCGAGACGACGCGCAAGAACTTCGGCCTCGAGGTTTTCACCCATTGCGGGCTCGACAATAAGTGGCCGCCGACCATCTGGGGGCACGATCAGGCGATCTGGTCGAACGAGGCAAAATTCGTGGCCAACGCCTACGGCCTGCGCAACCGGATGGCGATCCTGGCGGAAACGCCGGGCCATGAATCCTTCGAGCGCAGGATCTATGCTCATTACGCGCTGATCGCCGAAGTCCTGGGCTTTGCATCCGCGCGCGGCAAGGAGATGCAGGAAATCTGCCGCCGGGCGGACGCCGAAATCGTCGAGGCGGTGAAAACCAGGGCCGAGACGGGCGAGCTCAAGAATTTCCTGGCCGGCATTTACGAATCATGGGGAAAGGTCGATGTGCTGGCCTACCGTCAGCGAAACGCGTCCGAACTAATCCCGGGCACGAGCGTCCGCGCCAAAATCGCCGCGCACATGCTCGGAGCGCCCGAACTGGTCCAAGGCGTGGAGTTCTTGACCAAGCCCGTGGGAACGGCTTCAGCCTCCGTGCCGCGCGGTTACCTGATTCCGGCCGAACTGGATTTCATTGCCGAGAAACTGCGGATCCACAACGTGAGGGTCGAGGTGCTCAACAAGCCGATCAAGGTGTCGGGCGAGGAGTTCGTCATCGACCGGATCGGCCAGGGCCGCGGCGGCGGCTACAACATGGTGAAGCTCGACGGCGGATTTGCCAAATCCCCGGTCAAAGAGTTCCCCGCCGGAACGTTTCGGGTGGACATGGCCCAACCCACGGCGAACGTCGCATTCTATTGCCTGGAACCTCAGGCTGCCGACGGATTCGTCGGATCCGGCGTTCTGGACGCCTATTTCAAATCCATGGGAGCGGACAAGCGCAGCCTGGTCTATCCGATCTACAAGTATTACAAGATCCTGGAATAATCCGAGGGCACTCGAGGGGCAGGGGGAATCGGGCAGGCATATCCGGTTTTCCTGCCCCCATCGGCTACAAGATCACTCGCCTGTAATACCCGTTTACGGTCAATTTTTGATTTACCAGCCACTGGATGGCAGCCTGATAGATCGCACCCAGCGCGTTTCCTACCGGTGGCCGAAGATGGCGGTGCCGACCCGGATGATGGTGGCCCCTTCCCGAATCGCGACCTCGAAGTCGTGACTCATCCCCATCGACAGATCGCCGCGGCCGAGGCACCCGGGCTGCTGTTTTTGCAGCTCGTTGCGCAATTCCCGGAGTTCTGAAAAAAACGGCAGCGTGCGTTCAGGCTCTTCAAAATAGGGCGGGATGGTCATCAACCCGTCCAGGCGCAGGCCCGGGAGGTTGCCGATTTCGGCAATGATCTCGAACAGCCGGCCGCGTGCGGCGCCGAATTTGGTTTCTTCTTCCCCCAGATCCACCTGGACCAGGACCGGGAGAATCTTGCCTTTTCCGGCAGCGGCCTGGCTGAGCTTCCCGGCCAGCTTCACGCTGTCGACGGATTCGACGATGTCGAAAAGCCCCTCTGCACGGTCAGCCTTGTTTGACTGAAGGTGCCCGATCATATGCCATGTGAGTTGCGGGCAAGAAGCGAACTGCGGGATCTTGGCCTCGGCTTCCTGCACGCGGTTTTCCCCAAAATGAGTCTGTCCGGCGGCGACCGCTTCCCATACAACTTCCGCGGGAAAGGTTTTGCACACGGCGACCAGAGTTATTTCTTCCGGCTTGCGCCCGCAGGCGTCTGCCGCAATGGAAATCCGTTCCAGCACCCGACGGATATTTTCCGCGATTTCACTCATGGCCCATCCGAATGCATCCATCAAGAAACGATCAAAAACAAAAACGCCACGGATTCCACAGATTTCACGGACTTATAAATCTTTTGAATCTGTGTAATCTGTGCAATCGGTGGCGTTTTTTCATTCTGGTTGCGCATTCACAGTTATCCATGTCCGCGCAGGGGCGCAGCCCCTGGCAGGTTACTCTCTCCCCTTTTCCTGCCGTCTGCGGTAGAATTCTTCCTTCACCGCCGTTGGCATTCTAGATGCATTCGTCATCTCAGGCAAGAACGGCCCATGTTTATCACTTTCGAGGGGATCGAAGGCTCGGGCAAGAGCATTCAAATTGATCGGGTGCAAGCCAAGCTTGCAGGCCAAGGGATTGTGTGCGTGCGCACGCGCGAGCCCGGGGGCACGCGTTTCGGGGCAGCGGTGCGCCAGATTCTGCTGGACGCCCAGGGGCCGCCGCGCGCACCGGTATCCGAGCTGCTGCTCTATCTTGCTGACCGGTACCAGCACCTGCGCGAGCTGATCGAGCCGGCGCTCGAGCGGGGCGACACGGTGCTCTCTGACCGGTATCAAGATGCCACCCGCGCCTATCAGGGAGCGGCGCGGCGCATCCCGTCCGGGCTCATCGATGAGCTGGCACGGCTGCTGGCAATCAGGGAGCCTGACCGGACGATCCTGCTGGATCTCGAACCCGAGATCGGCCTGGAACGGGCCCGTTTGCGCAATCAGGCCTGTGGTTTCGCCGCGGTCGAGGGCCGGTTTGAAGCGGAAGACCTTGCATTCCACCGCGACGTGCGCGCCGCCTACCTGTCAATTGCAGGATCGGCGCCGCAGCGGATCTGCGTGGTGGATGCATCCGGGACTCCCGATCAGGTCTTCGCGCGCATCGAGCCGTTGCTGGCAAGCTGGTTCGGTTTCCGGCTTGCCGGAAAATGAGTGGGCGGGAGTGTCGATGAACTTTCCAGCGAACCTCCAATCCTTCATCGGTAACGGCCGTGTGGTGCAGATCCTGCGCCGTGCCATCGATCAGCAGAGGCTGCCGCATGCGTTGATTTTCGCGGGGCCCGGAGGAGTCGGCAAACGTACGCTCGCCTTGATCATGGCGCAACGCTTGAATTGTCCGAGCCCCGCGCACGGCGAAGCCTGCAACACCTGCACCAGCTGCAGCAAGATCCGCAATGGCCTGCACCCGGATGTCCGGATCATCGAGCCGGAGGGCGCCTTCATCAAAATCGATCAGATCCGCGCGCTCATCAATGAAATTGCCTACCAGCCGTTTGAGGGCCGCTACCGGGTGGCGATTCTCGACGGTGCGGACCAATTGCGCATCGAAGCAGCCAATTGCCTTCTGAAAACGCTCGAAGAACCGCCCAGCAAGTCCTTCATCGTGCTCGTGACGGCCAGGCCTTATTCCCTTCTGGGGACGATCCGGTCACGCTCGCGGCTGCTGCTGTTCGGCTCGATCCCGGAAGATGCGATTGCAGACTACCTGATCCGGAATCAAGGCCTCTCCCCCGAAGATGCCCGCCTGGCGGCGGTTTTGAGCAACGGCAGTCTCGGTGCCGCGCTCGGATTCGACGCGGCGCAGGGCCGGGAGACGCGCCAGCAGGCGCTCCGGTTCGTTTCCCTGCTGCTGCGGAAGGAAAAATTCGCGCAAGCCAGCGCATTTGCGGCCGGCATCCTGAAAGAGAAAGAGCAGTTTCTGCCGTGGATCGATATGACGTTCACTCTCCTGCAGGATGTGTACTATGCGCAGGTGGCGCCGGAACGCATGAGCCAGCGGGATCTGGCCGGAGAACTCACGGCGCTGGCCAGGGCCTCGTCCCGTGCGGCGGTGGTTTCAGGAATCCAGGCGGTCAAACGCCTGAGAGCGGCCTTACAGCGCAACGTGAACCGCCAGCTAGCGCTGGAAGCCCTCTTTTTGAAGGAAACCGAGCCGGGCGCCTAAGTACAAGGTTTCATAAATACGGTCACGTATTCTGCCACAGGGGCAGAATGGAGCAGGCTTCGCAGTTTCACGGGCTGGAAGCCCGTGAATCCCCGAGGGGCGAAAATACGTTACCGTATTTATGAACTCCAGTACTAAGTTGTGCCGCGCCTTCGGCGCTAGATTCTTGCCCTATCCCGTATCCCGGCCTGACGGCCGGGCCCTGGGAGCGCGGGCGTCTCGCCCGCCAGATCAGGCTGCAAACGACGATTTTCGACTGCGGCATTCGCCAGGTGTGAGGTAAAAGCGTCTTTCGGTGGGATTTATGCGCATATTGCGGGCGGGACGCCCGCGCTCCCAGGGAGGCCGCAAGCCGACTTCGGCTGGCAGCAAAATCAACCGTTGGACGGCCTTGTCAGGCCAGGGTTGCGAATCGACAATGGATCGAGCGCCGAAGGCGCGGCACAACATTCCGCACTCAGGGGAAGAATGAGCACTGCAAATCCAGGATTTGGGGCGGCGGCTATTTTTTCTTTGCCAGCTCTTTTTCCAGGCGGTCGCTGCGCTTCTTGAAATCGGAGACCTTGGGCGAATCCGGATTATTCTTGATGCAGTCGCGATAAGCCACGAGGGCCTTCCCCAGGTCACCCTTTTTCTCATATGCACGCCCCAGGGCGTCATACGCCTCCAGCAGCGCCGGATGGTACTCGATGGCGTCCAGGAATCTCAGGATGGCGGCGTCGTAGTTGCGGTTCTTGAGGTAGAACTTTCCGATGTTGAGGTTTCTCTCGGCGAGAACCGGACTGTACTCTTTTTTCACCGCGGCTTCGGCGTCCGTTTTTCCTTCGGCCACGCCGGTATCGCGAATGATGGTCGGGATTTTTTTCGGCGGCGCCTGCTGCGCAAGCCCGGAAACCGCCAGTGAGGATAACAAGAAGCAGATCCGAAAACCGCCAGGCCGGGACATCGCACCTCCTGAAGCCAACCGCGCGAGATGAAAACCATTAAGAACTTTAAGTCACAAAAACTCGAAGCAAGAGAAAATGTAGCCGACTACTTTTCTCTTGTCAAAAAATCACCCATCGGCTAGTATTCTAGCAATTCGGCATTTCCGAAAAAACCCAAACGTTTGATTCCGGTGAGGCAGTTTTTTTCGAAGACCGACACGGCAGTTTTATAACCCCCCTGGGGAGAGAGCGTTCATGGTAAATCGCAAACTGATCCGCCCGAGTCTTTCCGAGATCAAGGATCAGATGCCACGCTACAGTGCGGCGCCACGCAAGCGTGTGCCGCCGGAAATGACCAATGCGGAGAACTACTACTACATTAAGCAGATGGCGGCCAAGACACCCATGGTCGTCAAACTTGTGGATGACGAGGAAATCCGCGGGGTCATTGAGTGGTATGATCGCAGCTGTATCAAGGTCCATCGGCAGGATGGGCCCAATCTTCTGATCCTTAAACATGTCATCAAGTACATGTACAAACAGAATGAGGATCAGGAACCCGATCACGACGTTGACGACGTGGATTTGGATTAAGCCTGTTCATCCGCGGGACATTCCGCTCCTTCCTGCGTGGCGGGTGGAATGTTCTCTTGATGTCGTCATCCGGATCAAAAATTCCGCCCGTGCCTGATTCCTTTGTTTCTGCATTGATTTCACTGGGCATCACCACCGGAGACCCCGCCGGTATCGGGCCTGAAGTGTCGCTGCGGGCCGCCGCGGATCCGTCCCTGCGCGGCCGCTGCCGGATGCTTCTCTTCGGCGACGCGGAGTTCCTGCGTTGCCAGGCGGCGAACCTCGGCCTGGATTGCGATCTCTTCGAAACGATTCCCGCCGGCGCTTTGGATAGCCCTGCGCTGCTGCCTGAGCGCGGCATCGTGGACATCCCGGCAAACGGGCCGATCATTCCCGGACAAGGTTCCAGAACAAGCGGCGGCGCCGCGGCGCGCAACCTATTGCACTGCGTAAACGCCTGCCGGAGCGGGCGTCTCGATGCCATGGTGACGGCCCCGCTCCATAAGCGATACTTTAACGAAGCCGGCTATCATTTTCCCGGACACACGGAGTTTCTCGCGCACCTTGCCGGTGTGTCCAGGTTTGCCATGGCGTTCCTGACCGAGCGCCTGAAAGTCGTGCTGGTAACCATTCATGTCCCGCTGCGCACGGCCATCGAGCACATTACCGCCGACGCGATTCTGGAAAAACTGGAGATCCTGATCGGCGAATTTCCACGCCTGGGGCTCCCGTGCCGGAAGGTGGCGGTCGCCGGCCTGAATCCGCACGCGGGAGAAGCCGGCCTGCTCGGGAATGAGGACCTCGAGCGGATCGTGCCGGCGATCGATATTGCGCGCGCGCGCTGGCCGGGAGTCTGTGTCGACGGGCCCCTGCCGGCCGACACCCTTTTCCAACGCGCGGCGCAAGGGGAATTTGATGCTGTCCTGGCGCTGTACCACGATCAGGGATTAATCCCCGTCAAACTGCTCGGCTTCGGCGAGGCCGCAAACGTGACTCTGGGATTGCCCTTCGTGCGCACATCCGTGGATCACGGCACGGCATTCGAGATTGCCGGCAAAGGCCTGGCCCGCCCCGACGGCATGCTTACCGCCATCCGCTGGGCCCTGCGACTCACAAGGAAGTGATAAGTAACGGCCAGGCTGAGTTTATTTCGGTGTGCCAACGACGCCTATGCTGGCGATCGTCTCCCCTTTGGTCATCGAAGGAATGGCTCGGACGAACAACACAACACCGGCAGCAGGAGCCCGGGCTTCGAGGATTTTGTTTCCGACGTAGTCGGTCAAATAGCCGACCACCATCCCTTCCGCTACATAGGTTCCGCGCCGGACCAGGGGATAAAAGATGCCGTTCCTTTCGCTCGCAATGGTCAGGACGTTTACGATCCAGACCGGATTCTCGATGTGTCCGGGCGGGCCCGGGAGCATTTTGAGATATTGCATCACGCTCAGGCAACCCCGGGCGAGCGCTTCCACGTCCTCCGGTTCGACGGTGCCGGCGTGCCCGGCCTCGACCGTGATCGAGGGCTTGCCGCGCGTCGTAGCCGTATTTTCCAGGTAGCGCGACGCGGCAGGATCTTTCGGGCGTTCGGTGGAAATGATGATGTGGTCGAGGCCGAATGCGAGCACCATTTCGCGGGAAATCGCGTCCTGCTTTTCGTTGCCTGTCCTGGTCCAATAGCTGTAGGGGCGGAGGCTCTCATCGAGATCGCCGCCGTGGAGATCAATCAGATGATCGCACTGCTCTACCACTTCCCTCGTGATGAGGTAGGAAGCGCGTTCGGTCTGCGTGCCGCTCCTGTTGCCCGGATACATCCGATTCATGTTCTTGCCGTCGACGGGATTGATGTGAGTGATCTTTTGCTCGAAAGAGTTGACGTTGACCAGCGGCACGAGGATCACCGTCCCGGAAACGGCTGCCGGATCTATCCTTTCGATGAGGCCTTCCACGGCAATGATCGAGGCATACTCGGTGCCGTGCAATCCGGAAACGATGGCGAGCACGGGGCCGGGCTTGGCGCCGTGGATCACCACAACCGGAATGCTCAGCGCGGCGTCGCTGCCTGCCGGGACTTCGATGGCGCCCGCCGCCTTATGCCCCCGTTGAGCCGCTGCAGTCCCCACCGCAAAGGGCTTCTGCTGCGCGGCGATGATGACCGTGCCCACGAACATCGAAAAACCGAATATCAACCCGACTGTCAATTTGCTTCCCATCGCAATGCTCCTTCCAGGCAAGATGCCTGTTGCTTAAAAAAAAATGGATTCAAAGCCGGCACCATCTCCGGGCCGCATTCAGCTTTTCGTGGAGCCCATCCTCACACCAGCACAAAGCTGACGCTTTCTGAAATCCGGCGCAAAGACGGCCGGCTAAAGAGGCAATCACATCCCGCAGCGCCAGCTTATTGCGCCAGGACCCGGGGATTTCATCCTCTCCATTGCCCAATTTCCATGTTCTTCTCCGTGCTCTCTGTGTCTCTGTGGTGAAGCTTTTACTGCCTCCCGGAAATGCACTCAACCACCACTTTCCACCTCGGATCCCCATGGATATTCTTGAAGTCCGAATCCCTCAGCAGATAATCAACGTCCTTGAATCCGCATTCAATACAGAAATCGGTTTTTTGGAAAGACGCCGAAAAAAGACCAAATTTTACCCGAAACTCTATGGCAATCCCGCTTGCGGATGGAACTTTGCATCAACGGGACTGACGATGCTAACCCGCATTTCTCACCAGCTTTCTACTGCGGCGGCGGATCCGGGCATGTCTACTGCGTTGCGCTCGGTCGGTCTCCTCGACGTACTGTCAAGTACGCCTGCGGAGCCCTCCCGTCGCGCGCCTTGTAGC
>Ga0315277_10005674_pt1 | contig 16420 bp, 20 predicted proteins | sample YL17G05_15_MG_FD_203695 | JGI IMG/M metagenome (GOLD analysis project Ga0315277, IMG submission 203695) | Sediment microbial communities from Yellowstone Lake, YNP, Wyoming, USA - YL17G05_15 | ecosystem: Environmental > Aquatic > Freshwater > Lake > Sediment | place: USA: Wyoming | collected... | reverse complement strand
GACTGTTTTTTTACAAATACCACCTTACGAGAGCCATCCCTGGATAGAACAATATCCCCCACTCGTATATCTTCAACTAATTTCGTTCCCAAAGAAGTTAATAATTTAGTTCCAGAAATCGTACAATTAACTACAAGCTCATAGATACGATGCTGGTTATATTCATAACCACGCTGAAGTTCCTCGTATTGCATACCCCAATACCAGTGCGGGTAACGATGTGGGAATCCACCATAGGCGGCGATTTCCGACATTTCATCATAACGCACCTTCTGGATAATAGTCGGGTAGAAATCCAAACCATATTTCTTACATTCAACGAGGGCTTCACTGAACACTCGTTTTTCTTCGTCTGTTAGATGGCACCCTGGAGTAGTATCATTCCCTTCAAGCAATGCCGATCCACGCATGAATTTTGACATTAAATACCAACCCCCGCTTCTACATTTAGTTCACTCAATAGTGTCTTGAGTGCCTGCTTAATTTGTTCGTTTCTCTCTTCTTCGGACAATTTAGGAGCGCTCCAATCGCCAGATGAAAAATCTACAGTCTTTTCATTGCCAATAGAAGTTGTCTTAACATTAGAAAGTTTTTCTGATTCCTTATCAACACTTTCCTTCAAACTATTCGCATAGTTATAACATAAAACCTGCGTGACACCAAATAGGTTACATACAGTTGGAGGGAAATCTTTAGCTAAAGACTCGTTAAACACAGGATTATCATTATACTGGTTCTCGCCATCTGAAAAGTAGAAGCAATAGACATTCCATTTATCAGGTGGGAAACGATTTTCAAACTGTTTTGCCATGAGTTTTAAACAAGAAGAACACTGAGTTCCACCGCCATAACGATATTTGTAGAAGTATTCTTCATCAACTTCCTGTGCGGCCACGTCATGCCAGAAATAGCAACGTTCAACCTTCTCATAAAACCTTCTAATCCAGGCGTCAATCCAGTATGCCATATCGGACACAATATCACATTTCTCTTCATCCATTGAAATAGACCCATCACGTCCGAACATAACCACAGCATTACTGCTAGGTATCTTAATTTCTTTATACTGGCGATAACGACGGTCAGAATTGATTGGCTTAATAATACGCATTGGGTCCGTAGACCCTGGAATATAATAAAGTTTGTCCAAATCGTTTGCAGCAGCCTGACGCTTCAGTGCTTGAAGGATGGTGCGGCGATTGTGCCTTAATGATTCTGGCCCTGTTAAAGCGATGTCGTTATATTTAATCTTAATGTCTTCGAAAGTTTGGGTAGGTTTTGGTTTAAGGTTAGGCAGCTTGAGTTCTTTTTGGAGTTCTTCAAGGAAATACTCTAGCCCAACATTAACAAGAATGCCCTCTCCCTCGTCTTCACCTGCTTCATGACCATCACCATCACCTTTTTGCGGGTCACGTTTAATAATGTCGCCTTTTTTGCCAGGTCCACGACCAATGCCTGTTTCGCCTTCGCCGTAAACAAAATGCGGTATATCAATGGTTGGAATAGATACTGTGGCTTTACCACCCTTAGCACGCAAACGAACAAACTTGTTCAGTTTAACATACTTTTGGAGTTCTTTTCTTAGTTTCCCATCAATAACATCTCTGAAGTGTTTATGATCTTCTTCTATCGCACGGGGCAAAGGATCACCTCTTTTATTATGTTTTCTATTTCTTTAAATTTGGTATATGGAATTACAATCAACTCGATTTTATTCTCGTTACACCAATTCTCTTTAATAATAAAGTTCCATCAACATTGGTATTGTGAGCGATGCAGGAAGCAATGGATTACGTTCCCATAATTTATTTCCCTCGCTTAGTAAACGTCGCATTGGGTTCAGGCTTGATACTCCAGAACACATGCTCGCTTATATCCTTGGCATAATGATTCCAAGTCTTAACGAATTTAACCCCGTCAATGCCGTTTCTAATGGCATTTTGGTACATTTGAATAAACTTGGTTTGATCTTTGTACCGCAAATTACACAAATTGAAAACTATAGTTCTATGGCCTTCTTTATATTCTTTTATATCTTCTGGTTCCATCTTAATCTCCTTATAAATAAAATGGACTCACCCACCTATAACTATGCATTACTTCTATAAATCGTGGGTGAGTCCATTTTATTTTTACTTATCTTCTTCTTCCATAGATGTTCTTGCGAACAAGCTACCGACGTAATCTAACACGTCCGAAGCAGACTTATCGTTGTAACCATACTGGTCAATCAAACGCTTCTTAATAGCATCAATCTTGTCCTGAACATCAGGAGCAACGACTGTAGCATCTGAGACATTAAGTGCAGACAGTTTGATATGATCCCTGGTATCTTCAAAGAGTTTGGCTTCCAAAGCCTTCTTCAAGTCAGGGTTACTGTCCCACTTGAATCTCTTACCATCCGTAGCCAAATCACCAATGAATGCAGCAATCATGCGGCGGAAATCGTCAACTCCCTGGTCTGGAATGCCGATCTTCTCTTCGATAGAACGCATCAAACGCTCATTTGGTGGTTCATCGCGGCCTGTTAACTTGTTCTTAATCTTAGACTTACGAATATAAGACATGATATTTTCAATATAATTCGCACAAAGTCTTTCGATTACCTTTTCATCCCCCACAAGCGCCTTTCGGACCTCATCTTTAAGGATTTCGTCCAATTCTTTAACTGCCAGGTCTACACAACTGTTGTACTTGGCTAAATCTTCCTTCTTGGTAATTAAGGCATTGTTGTCCAAGCCTGATTTAATTTCATGCAAAACCATGAATGGATTTATATAGTCGTGATTGTTGCTCAAACAGTTGGAAATCTTGTCTTGAACGTAACGAGCAGAAACACCACTGGCCATGCCTTCAGTCGGGTGTTTATCCCTTAATTCTTTAACACTATCTTCTGTATAACCTGGCAATGCTTCACCGTTATACAAACGGACTTTCTGGACTGGCGTTAGCTTACCGTCCTTATCGTCGTCTACACGGGTCAAAATCGCCCAAAGAGCAGCAATTTCAAGAGTATGTGGAGCAACGTGTTGACGGACTTTGCCAGTGCCGTAGTCCTGTTCTAAGACCTTAATCTCATCTGTCCAGCGTAATAGATATGGTACGTCAATCTTCACGGTACGATCCTTCAAAGCCTCCATGTACTGGTTATTTCTTAATCTCTCATATTCTGGATTGTTTGTATGGCCGATGATAGCTTCATCAATAGAAATCTGTGGGAACTTCTTAGGTTTAATCTGACGTTCCTGACTTGCACCTAGCAAGTCATATAGGAACTCTTGAGCCAGCTTCAACATTTCAATGAATTCGACAACACCACGGTTGCCAACGCAGAATTCGCCGTCGAAATTGAATGCACGGGGATCAGAGTCGGCTCCGAAGTGGCCGATCTTATCGAAGGCAATATCGCCCGTTAGTTCTGTAGCGTCCTGGTTCTTCTCATCTTTCGGCTGGAAGGTTGCGATGCCGCAACGGTCGGCTTCTGAATAGACTTTGCGGATTATTCTGACGTGATTTTCTACAATGGCTTGCCAATCACCGTGATTGATCCTTAGTAATTCTTCCATGAATTTACGGCAACGTGGGTCTAGTTCGCCGTCACAAATCAAACTATAAACCATGTTCTTCTTATCATCAGCAGTCTGGTCACGGAGAACTTCATTCAACTCCTGAAGAACTTTCTTCCTGAAAGCTATTGGAATTAATTTGATCGGTTCTTCGTGCATTGGGCATTCGTTCTCATGGTGAGTATAAATGCCTGTTGGACCTGTCGGCAAATTGACCCACTTGAATGAATACCAAGCCCCTTCTGGCTGACGGGAATACTTCTCCAGACCCCTCTTGATACAACGGAGAATGGTTGATTTGGACGAACCGACTGGCCCGTGAAGCAAAAGAACACGCTTTTCGGTGCCGTATCCACCTGCTGCACCTTTGAAGAATTTAACCAATTCATCAAGTGTTTCTTCCAAACCGAAGATTGGGATTTCAGGGTCGTCAAAGAAGTTATAATGGGTTAGTTTCTTCTTATAACGGTTGAATTCATGGCATCCCTTAGCCATAACCATGTCATACAGCCGCTGATAAGCGGTTCTTATCAATAGCGGATTTTCATAAACTCGATCTAAATATTCTCCGAAGGACATCTCTTCGTGTAATTCCTTGAACTCATCTTTGTTAAACTTTGCAGCCAAACGATTTAAATGCTGGCACTTTTCCATAGATTTCTCCTAATCACTATGATTATAAATTGGTCTTAATGCTAATACAAGAATAATCTCAAAAATTTTAATCTAATTTTTTACTGTTATATGGATTAGTCCCCATATGTGATTTAGATTCAGCGGCGCGGCGACACGCTTTAGCACCTTCCATATTGTGACCAGCACGATAAGAAAAATTATCCCACTTGCTACTTTCTTTAGGATTGCCAAAGGCGCAGGCAACATCATAGTCAAATGTCCGCTTTTTCTTTTTAGACTTGCATTGCGGACATTTAATACCTTTATATTTGCCAGTCTCGTCGTAATCTGTTAGCTCCTCATAAGCACAGGAGCATTTCAAACATTCAAATCTATAGATCGGCATTATTCAGACTCTTCTTGTTCTTGGTATTGAGCCGCATCAATGTCAGCCAACGCTTTGAAGGTTTGATACGTCTCTATTATTAAATTGAGTTTCTTATTCAAAGATTTAAAACTCCAAAACCAAGTTTTTTTCAAATACTTAATAGTTTCAATCAAAATTGCAAAATTAATCTCCTTTTGCATAAGTTGAAGCTTTATTGCCTCGATCAATTCTCTCTTTTCAAGAATCGACAGGTATTCAGCGTTTAATTCTTCCCCATCATCATCATCATCAATGTTAGGAAAGTCCTCATCCTTGAACTCTTCGTCATCATAATTAAACCTTTTCATAATCGGCCTCCGCTGTAAACGAACACATCTATTTATCCACCAATCACAACAATCTAATTCAATTTTACAATAGTCAAACTAATCTAAAATAAAACAAGCAGGAAACATAAATGATAAGTCTATGTGCAGTCACCCTCGACAAAATCAAGCATTACGAGCAAATATTCATCAAATCCATACTTGATAAAACCAAGCTGATTTCCGAAGTTGTTTTAGTTAATAGTGACTTACCTGTTGCTACTCATGAAGAATGGACAGAAAAAGGCATTAAGTTTAAGCGATTTGGCAACGTTGAAGTGGTGGCGGGGATGGCGTGCGGCGATCAGCATGGTATCGGGTTAGACCTTGCTATTACAAAGGCAAGTAACCAAGTTGTCTATCTCTGCGACCCTGACATTTTCTTTATTTCAGCAACGGATGAATTCTTTTATAATTTAAAAACTAAGTATAATTTACAAGCAATTGGCTGTTCCCACCATTCCGCGACAGAACTATGTGGAACTTTTTTCCCGTGGCATGGCAATATCATGTTTGAAAAGAAAGATTTGCCAGACAAGACATGGTTGCAAGGAAATCTTAGAGTATCTTGGCTTGAAAGCGGGGTTGGAAGTCACACAAAGGACTCATTTCCTAATCCTACTGGTAATTTTGACACTGCCTCAGGAATGTGGTTATGGGCGCATGAAAGAAGTTGGCGTTGGCTGGCATTTCAGACACACAATGCCCATCTCTACACAAGCAAATACTATCGTGGAAATGTAAAGGTTACAGAGAAATTAAAACCACAAAACTTATTGCATCATGCTGTCAGTGGTGCAATTGAGGTAGAGGCGTGGGAGCCATTCTTAAAAACATACAAACAATATTCTAGTGAATCAGATGAATGATATAAGTCTATGTACCGTTTCCACTGAATTGTTAAATCCATATATGGATTTAATGATTAAGTCTGCGATCAAAAAACTTAAATATGTAAAAGAAATTATCATAACATGTATTGACTCCCCCAAATCCTATGAAATCCACGAACAAGACGGTGTAAAAATTATAAAATTAGGATATGATTTATTAGGGATTCATTACCCGCTAATAAATTTCAATATATCAAGAGAAATCGCGGCTATGCCCCACGTTTTACAAGCTGCGGACGTGGAAAAGTTAGTTAATATATCTATTGATAAAATTATTACATGTTTTGGACATGCTCTCGGACTTCACCAATGCATAGAATGTGCTACTCAGGAATATATTCTATTTTGTGATCCTGACATCATTTTTCTCGACAATGTTGATGAAATTTACCTTGACTTAATGCAAAAATATTCCTTACATTACATCGGCTGCGCTCACGAATCCGCTAACGTAGCTTGTGGACATTTCCCGTACATGGCAAATTCTATGGTCAAGAAGCATGACTTGCCAGATAATGATTTCTTAAATAAAGAATTATATTATCACGGTGAATTAAGATATGTTCCAGGCATAGAAACCACGCTTGCTGAATGCAAGGTTCCTGCTCATGGGAAATGGTTAATCAGGGGGATATTGCTAGATCATTATAAAAAGTTTGTGTGCGGCGGTGTAGATTTTGATACAGGCAGCAATTTGTATATTTGGGCATTAGAAAAAAAGTGGAGATGGTTCTCTTTCTTAACTCCAGACTGTCACTATTATAGAACATCTTGTTACAGGTCTAATTTTTCAATTAAAGATAAATTCAAGGTACAAAAATTAATTTATCATCAGTTTGGAAGATACCGTGACTTTGAAACATTCCAAAAAGTATATCAAGATGAGGGGGGAAATTGATAACAGTTTGTACAGTTGCGCCAGAAGGATATGAGGGGTGGCTTGAGACTCTTCTAGAGTCTGTGTTGGAACACAGTCAACATGTAACCCAAGTTCTCATTGCACAAACAGTGGCATCTACAGACACCAGCACAATTGAAGAGTACGAAAAGAAAGGCATTCGTTTCAAGAAATTCTACGCTCCCATCAATTTTGGAGAACACGGACATTCACTTGGCCTTCATGCCTGTATTGATCGAGTTGAAACAGAGTATATTCTATTCTGCGATCCTGACGTTTTCTGGTATGCGGCAGTTGATGATCTATACCTGAGACTTATGGAAAAATACGATTTACACTACGTTGGGTGTTCCCACCACTCCGCAGTAGCCAATGCTTACTCTTATTTCCCATATGTAATGAATTCGCTAGTACGAAAGAAGGATTTACCAGATAAAAACTTCCTGAAAGGACAATTGAAGTTCCGCAATGGCTGCATCATGGTTGAGCAATTAAATGCAGATGATTCAGTATATGAATTAGCCGATGGAAAGTATCTTGTTTCAAGTCCAATACCTGGGTTGTGGCATAAGTTCCCAAATGTAAAACCAGACGTATTTTTTGACACATCTATAAATCTTTGTTATTGGGGCATCGAGCAAAACTGGCGGTGGGTTGCGTTCCAGACTTATGACGCCCACGACTACACTACCAAGTATTTTAGAGGAAGTGTTAAAATCAAAGATCGAATCCCATTCCAAAAAATAATTTACCATGATGTAAGACGCGATCCCGCATTAATGAAAGAAATGTACAGTAAATCCAAGGAAGAAGAAAATGATTAGTGTTTGCACAGTAACTTTAAATAAACTAGAACCTTTTACCAAAATTTTCTGTAAATCTATTGTCGAATCTACCACCGTGGTTAATGAAGTCGTAATAATCAACGCCGAAATGGGAGAAAGCATAAACACTACTTGGAGAGAAGGTAAAATTACGTTTCGCATGGTGGGTGGGCGACACGACATTTTCAAGGTATGCAGTGTCACTTCTATGTGCGCCCAACATGCTCATGGTCTGCACCAAGGCGTTGAGTTAGCCAAGAACGACTATGTGTTGATTTCAGACCCTGATATCTTCTTTTACACTAATATTGATGAGTTTTATCTAAAACTAGCACATGAACATGATCTTAACTTCATTGGTATTTCCAGGCCAGATGCTCTGGCACAATCTATCGGCTATTTTCCATGTATAATGAACTTATTCACCAAGAAAGAATACTTGCCAACTAGAAGGTTTTTATCAGACTTTGATCTAGGGTTATTGTCCGATGACAACACTTACCAAGATAAAATACCAGACAGATACTTTTATCCAGATACCCCTGAAAAATACAAATCATTATTCCCAAACCCAACTGGACACTACGAAACGGGTTGTAACCTGTTAGTTTGGGCAAAAGAGAAGAATTATAATTGGCTGTCTTTCCAGACACCCGATTGTAACACATATTACAGCAAATACTATAAGAGTAATTTTAAACCTAAAGGCATACCAAACAAAAAGTTACTCTATCATACATGGCTTGCGACCTTGAGAGAGGAGCGTTTCTTGTCTTTCACAGAAGCCTATAAAAATTCAGTTGACCAAGACTGCTAATATCATCATAATAACTGTATTGCAAAGGTGTTAAAATGTCTCATCCGCATATGGCATTAAAAATTGAGGAATGTGTTGAACTAACGCATCTAAAAGAAAAAATAACGATGGTCATTCCGACCAGAAATTCAAGCATGGAGTGCTTGCTTTGGTCTGTTTTCTCTCTGCTTCTAAGGAGCGAGCCTCATGGTATGATGGAGCATTTTTGTGTTTGTATCAATGGTCCAGATGAACGAACTGGTGATACCAAAATGCAAGATCAGAAACAAAAATTCCTAGAAGAGTTGAGAGACTTAGAATGGTATCACACAGCCAACCCAACATTACGCAAGCAAATGCCGCTTACAGTCATTCGTGTTTGGAGTCGTGTTGGTTATGCAGAAGTGTTTGAGATGGCTTTGAATTGGGTGCATACCGATGCTTACTGCATCATGCACGATGATGTAATATTGTTAAACAAGGATTGGGACAAAGAAATTAAGGATAAGTTTTACAACAAGGAAGAGGTTGCACTGGCTTATGTGCCGCCTCTACATGGTTGCATCTGCGATCACGCTATTCACCGTGGAATGTATCTTGTCCGTTTGCCACAGCTTCAGACAACATTCGTTGTATGTAAGAAAAAAGACATAATGAAAGTGGGAGCATTGTGGCGGGGTTATCACATTCCCTCAGACGAAAACATGCTCCAATTTGATCTAGAAGAGATTGGGAGTATTGCGGAATTTGAGAAGTTCTGGAAAGACCAAGGACTCTATGATAAACCTATAATTAAAACAGAACTTTATAACTTTGTAAGGCAAGAGATTGGGGCATGGATTTATTACAAGTTATATCAAGCTGGATATAAGTTCGCAGAACTTCCATCAGACACTATTTTACATTTAGAAGGTATGAGTCGCTTTGATACTACGCCCGAAATGCGAATGGAAAAAATAAAAGCTAATAATGAAGAAATTAAAATATTGGAAAAAGAAATTTTAGGCCACCCTGAATATTCAGTGCTTTATAAAAAATATCTTCCAGCAGATTTACAGGAGAATTAATTTATGCATCCACATATGGTTTGCTCAATAGAGGAAGCGGCAGAACTTACCAGCATTCCAGAAAAATTAACAGTTATTTATCCAACTTCAAGCGGGCCTATAGAGTGTCTTTTATGGTCTACCTTTTCACTTTTATTAAGAACAAAAGTGAAAGATCATATGGAGCATTTTATAGTTTGTATCAATGGCCCTGATAAAAGAACTGGTGATGTAACAATTGGTGATACAAAGCAAGCCTTCTTAGAAGATTTGCGAAAATTAAAATGGTATCATGTTGATTCTCCTAAAGCAAAACGGGACATGCCGATCACTGTTATCCGCGTCTGGAGTAGAATAGGCCATCCTGAAGCTGTAGAAATGGCAATCCCTTGGGTCCATACGGACAGTTATCTCATCATGCATGATGATTTAATTATCTGCCAAAATGACTGGATGCGGGTGGTTGAAAAGACGTTTTTCAATGACCCAAATGTAATCATAGCTTATGCTGAAAATAACCCAATTACTTTGTTATGTGCTAAGTGTGACTCCACCACCCATATTGATAAACCACTACTACGTTTCCCACATTTGCTCTGTCTTTTCCTCTGCTGTCGTAAAAAGTATATGAGCGAAATGGGGTCTTCATGGTGTGGATATCACATCAATACACCGCCATTCAAGCTCCACGAACGAGTAGGAGACGTAGAGAAATTCTTCCAATATTACAAAGACTTGGGAGCTTTAGGGTATGACGTACCCCAATTAGAAAAATCTTACGATTTTATCAGTATGGAAATGGGAGCATGGCATTATTATAATGCGGTTCAGAAGGGTTATCATTTTGCTCCAATGCCATTGGATATTATCCATTTTGGGGCTATGAGTTGGGAAATTGATACTGGCAAACAGCGAAAAATCATGAAATACCAACCACAAATCAAAGCATTAGAGAAAGAAATCTACGCACACCCTGATTATGGCCCACTGTACGACAAGTATTTGCCGAGCAAATATAAAACATGATAACTATATGCACGACTATATTGGATGATTGTGAAGATTATCTTCCTATCTACTTAGAATCTGTAACAAAAAGAACCTCATTGGTTAATGAAGTTCTCATGGCTAAAGCAGATTCCCCGCCATCTTTTAACGAAGAATGGACTGTTGGCAATATAAGCTTCAAAAAGTTTGGGACCAAAGAAGAAACAAGAGTCCAACAGGGTGTCGAACACGGCCTTGGATTACACGAATGCATCAGTCGCTCGTCTAATGAATATTTGCTATTTCATGATCCTGATGCTTTCTATTACTGCAATGTGGATAAAATATTTTATGATTTAATGGATAAGTATAAATTAAATGTCATCGGCGTATCACATTGTTCCGCAGCAAAGTTTGCATATACCTTTTTCCCATGCTTATATAATTTGTTAGTAAGGAAGTCAGAGCTTCCTGATAAAACTTGGCTCCACAATGAAATTAGAGACGAAGGTGTAGGAGCCATTAGAAATGGCAAGTTCTTAATTAGAACTGAAAATCCAAAATATCATCATTTATTTCCAAAACCAGACGGAGACTTCGATACTGGTTCTTTTTTATGTTTGTGGGCAAAACAGCAAAACTGGAGATGGTTGTCATTTCAAACGATTGATGTTCATAATTACACCACAAAATATAATCGAGGAAATATAATAACTGAAAAATTTGGAAATGATAAATTGTTATACCATGCGACCAGCAGTACAGCAGGCAATCCAATCACCTTAAAAGAGTTCAAAGAATCCTGGGAAAAGAGTTTATGATTAGTTTGTGCGTAGTCACAGTAGGGGCAACATCAAAATTGTTCTTGGAGATATTCTTAAAATCACTACAAGAAAAAACAAACTCTGTTAATGAAATCATTATCCTTGATGTAAAAGAGTCTCCATCTTTTTACAAGGAATTTCATATTAATGATGTAAAAGTTAAAATGATTGGACAAAAATACAATTTATCCAATTTTCAAAAACTAATTCCAAATTCTTTATCAGCGCTTAGTGCCGAACATGCCTTGGCTATACAATATATAATTCAAGAAGCAAAAAATGAATATTTACTATTAAGCCATCCTGATATATTTTTTTATGAAGATGCACCAGCAATACTAAAAAACTTAATGGATAAATATAATTTAGATATTATAGGTTGTGCATTACCAGGCGCATATGGTGGAACGTTTCATTGCCAAGGCTGTTTTCCTAATTTAATTTTTACTCTAGTGAAGAAAAGCTGTTTGCCTGATGAAAATTTCCTAAAAGACAAAATTACACTTTCAGGGATAAATTTTGATGGATGTTATTTTATAGGCTGCGACAAACTTGAGCCTGGACTGATGAATTTATATCCTTACCCTGATGGCCATATAGACACAGGGTTTTTGCTATATATTTGTGCCATAAAACTAGGTTGGCGGTGGCTTGCTATACAAACAGGAGATTTGCACAATTACGACACAAAATATTACAAATCAAACATAAAAGAAATTAAATTAAGACCACAAAAGCTTATTTATCATCAATCAGGCGCAACTTATTTTTGGCCAGATTCTGAATTGGAATTTTTAAGAGTTTATGAAGAATATAAAAAACAGTCAATGGAATAATATACCTGGGTGGTTTGATTATTCAAACATTTATGATATGGCAATCGACCAATCCAAACCCGATAGCGTATTTGTTGAAATCGGTGCCTGGTTTGGAAAATCCACAGCTTACATGGCACAAAAAATTGCAGATTCTGGCAAATCAATCACTTTTTATGTCGTAGATACTTGGCAAGGTTCAGAAGAATCTGAAACTCAAAAAAAGACAGCCAAACAATACAATAACAATATTTTCCCTGTATTTTGGCAGAACATAGTTAATTGCGGATTACAACAATACGTTAAACCAATTCAATTATCCTCAATTCAAGCTGCCAAGTCTTTTAAAGATAAATCTATAGATTTTGTTTTTATCGACGCCTCTCATTTATATGAGGCAGTATTATCAGACATAAAATCTTGGTATCCAAAAATTAAAAACAAAGGTATAATTGCTGGCCATGACTATAGCCCAAAATTCAATGGTGTAGTACAAGCAGTAAATGAAATATTTCTTAATAATGTTGAGATCATAACTCCAAAAAACAAACTATCAGATTCTTGGCTACATATTAAATTAGGAAACAATAATGATCGGTATAACAACCATAGTCACAGCGACTTACAATAAAGAAAAATTTCTTCCTCAAGCAGCAGAAAGCGTATTTAATCAAACTCGCAAAGACTGGCGATGGTGGATTATTCTTGACGGAGCGAATGGGAAAACCACGGATTATATTTTTAATCTACAACACCGTGATCCAAGAATAACCGCGTTCATGGAAAATGTTGGGTTCTATGAAAGGAAAAAAATATATCGACCGTCAATATTGATGAACAAATACTTTCCGATAATAGCAACTGATTACTTCTGCTGGCTATCAGATGATGATATAATGCAGCCAACCTATCTTGAATCACTGGCTGGGACTTTAGATAGTCACCCAAGTTGGGATGTTGTTTTTGGTTGGATGGATGTTATAGATCAAGTAAATGATACTGACTGGAAATTACACATGTATTTTGGGCGTCACCACTGGAATAAAGAATATAACGCAGACACTCCACCAATGCACCTATTAGATGGTGGGCAAATACTCCAAACGAAAGCATCATATGCTGTTTTAAATTGGCAATTTCCACTTGAATGGGTTCCTGGTAATACCTGTGACGGATTGTACTTGAATGAATTAGCTAAAAAGTTTACATTACATCCAATAAATGAACATGTTTTAACTCATCGTAGAACGTTCTTGTCAGAGAACACTAGCGTTGATATTGGGGTAAAAAATGAAAATTGACTTGTTTAAAGTATTCATGTCTTCTGAAGCACCAAAAGAAGTCGAAAAGGTGCTTACGAGCGGCTTTATTGGACAAGGCCCGAAAGTTGAAGACTTTGAATACAGGTTATCAAAACACTTCAACAATACATTCATCAACACAGTAAATAGCTGCACTTCTGCACTAGAACTTGCTGTGCATATGGTGAAAAATCAATGGTTGAATTCGGAATGCGAGATTATCTCAACCCCGCTTACCTGCACCGCAACTAACCTCGCCATTGTGAATCGAGGAGCAACAATCAAGTGGGCCGATATAGACCCGAAAACCTGCAATATTGACCTGGATGATGTTGCCAGAAAGATAACTCCAAAAACCAAAGCAATCATGGTGGTCCATTGGGGCGGCTATCCTGTTGACCTTGAGAAATTAATGTCAATCCGTATGAAAGCCGAAGCCACATTTGGCCATAAACCTTGGGTCATTGAAGATTGCGCTCATGCATGGGGTGCCAAATATAAAAACACAATGATTGGCTGCTACGGCAATTTTGCTGCTTTCAGCTTCCAGGCTATCAAACATCTGACCGCTGGTGATGGTGGCATCCTTATATCCCCAAACATAACCTTCCACCAGCGAGCCAAACTGCTTCGTTGGTATGGTCTAGATCGCACCAGCAGCAAAGACTTCCGTTGCGAGCAAAACATTTCAGAAGGCGGCTTTAAATGGCATATGAACGACATTAATGCCACTATCGGCATATGTAATCTCAATCACACAGATGAAATAGTTCAAGCCCACAAGGAAAACGGCGAATACTACAATCTTGTTCTAAAAAACATAAGCGGTGTCAAACTACTTGAAAACCACCCCGACCATGATTCCAGTTATTGGATTTATACCATGCTAGTTGAAGATCGACCTAACTTCATTAAAAAAATGAAAGAAAAAGGAATTATGGTTGGTCAAGTTCATGATCGGAATGATAAACACGATTGTTTCAAGCAATTTAAAACAGTCTTGCCGAACCTTGATAAAGTGGCAAAAGAAATGATTTGCATACCTTGTGGTTGGTGGGTTACTAAGGAACAACGGCAATATATATCAACCTGCATTAAGGAGGGTTGGTAATGAGCCTGTATAAACACGAAAATGGTGTTCATTTCCGCAAAGCGGACAAAGGTGATGCTCGCACCCTCTTGTGCCTGAAAAATGAAAGTCATTTTGGCACCCATACGGTGACATTGGCTAACTTAACCAGCCAGGAAGCTTGGCTAAATTCTATTAGCCATGAGACTCATTGCCCAAGGGATTTAGTGCTAATGGCGTCGGCTGAACGCCCAAATCATCAATTTAGCACTGACGATTTCGGCGTAATAAAACTATTCAACATTGACTGGCAGAGTAGGCGAGCCGAAATTGGCTGGGATGTATTTAAGGAATTCAGGCGTAAAGGCTATGGTAAAAAGTTAGTTACTGCTGGAGTAACTTTCGCCTTTAAATTAATGAATTTACACAGACTTGACGCTCAAATATTAGTAACTAATGAAGCTTCGCTTAAGTGTGCAGAAGCCGCAGGATTCATTATCGAAGGACGCCAAAGACAAGTAGTTTTGAAAGAAGGAAAATATATAGATAATCTAATACTAGGAGTTTTAAATGAGAGCAATATTTGATTTTATAAAAGATATATGTATAAAAATAGATGGTTATTGGATTGAAAGTGCTGGACATCCGATTATCGTGAAAGGTGTTTTTACGGTTAGAGAAAAAGACGAGATTTATTTTGGAAGATGGGCCAACTTATCCACAATCAACATTACAATCTATGGATTTTATGATTATCCAACCGAAAGTCAATTTAGCATATTCGGCATTGATTCACCCGAAGAAATGGTGGTGCAAATCAATCCTGAAATAGTTAGTGAAAAGTTAGATGGCATCCCACCGATAGGAACACTATTAAACATTGAGGGTTGCGATTGGCTTGTAGTGAATAGAGGTTATACGCACAATAGATTTATTGGCAAGTACCGATTGTCACTCCAATGCCAGAGATATGTGGAATCTGTAACAACTGGTAAAAACGGTATTCATACCTCTAGTACGATAGAGGATGAAGAATGAAACATCTGAATGAAATCGACTATCCAGGCGGGTTTGATAAACTTGCTGAGGATTTAGGCAATCTGCGATATGATACCCTTACTGAATTCCTAGAAAAACTCTCAAACAAGATCGAAAAAGATGCGAGAGCGGACAGAGATAGGGAACGGCATCAACTGGCTAATCAATTGACCTACTCAGCCAAACACATCAGGAATGCTTGGAAAATATGCGCGTCTTTTATGAAGGCTTCCTGAATAATACGGCAAGTGGCTTTGGTGTATATGGTTTGGATTGTGCAAGGACGCCCATTTTTCTAGCACCAGAGTTCTGAAATCCCGTCTTTGGAATCTCAGTAGGGATAAGTGGGTTGTCTTTAAGGTCCATGACGCCCTTTATCTTTAATTCATTTGCCAAAAAATATTCTTTAAATCCCATTGCCTTATTTATGGAATAAATCTACAATTTATTGCTCTATTATGAAAACAGGAGTTTATTATGAAAGCTATACATAACACAGTCACTTTTCTTGCAGCTATCGTGGTGCTTTCTTGGGCAGGCTGGCAGACCTATCTCCATTGGGATACCCTACTGAACAAGGCCACAGTTCCACAAACACGACAACAACATCCACCAGCGAAAAAATGCCCTTGCTGTAAGCACTGCACATGTGGCAAGACCGACTGTAAGGGCGCTTGTTGCGCAGATAAGAAGTGCTGCAATGCCTGTAGTTGCACCGAAGAGGGTTGCTGCAAGTAATCAAGAAGATTTAATCTTCTTGATTAGCTCGGACGTGCTATGTCCTTCAACTAGAGGGACATAGCACACTTCTTTTACACAATCCGCTCCCGCCACTTCCTTGCCCTGCCAGTCTGCACCTTTTACCAACACTTCAGGCTTAATATCTTCAATCAGTCTCTGTGGTGTATCTTCATCAAACGCAATGACATAATCAACATGTTCCAAAGCCGCCAATAACTTCATCCGCTCATAAATTGGTAATATTGGACGTGTTA
>Ga0315277_10005672_pt1 | contig 16425 bp, 15 predicted proteins | sample YL17G05_15_MG_FD_203695 | JGI IMG/M metagenome (GOLD analysis project Ga0315277, IMG submission 203695) | Sediment microbial communities from Yellowstone Lake, YNP, Wyoming, USA - YL17G05_15 | ecosystem: Environmental > Aquatic > Freshwater > Lake > Sediment | place: USA: Wyoming | collected... | reverse complement strand
ATGAAACTGGCGGTATCTTGATGTCCCTGCATTGAAAGCGCGGCTAATTGCAGGCCGGCAATCCAGCCTTCGGTGCGGGCTTCGAGTGCGGCGATGTCTTCCGCTAAGAGGTTTAGGCCCATCGCCTGGTTGAGAAAGTCGGTGGCCTCGGCGGGGGTAAAGCGCAAATCGGCTGCGCGCAGCTCGGTCAATTGGCCCCGGGCGCGCAACCGGGCCAGGGGGAGAGGGGGATCTTCACGGGTGGCGATGACCAAGTGCATCTGTGGCGGCATGTGCTCCAGCAGAAAAGTGAGAGCATTGTCAACCGGCTGGGCATCAATCACGTGGTAGTCGTCCAAGACAAGGACGAAATGGTCCGGGATGGCGGCAATTTCATTGAGCAGGGTCGTCAGAAGCAATTCGGTTGGCGACGGCTGAGGAGATTGGAGCATCGCCAACACCCCGGCGCCTGTTGTCGGCGCAATCGTCTGCAAAGCGGCGATGAAGTAAGCCAGAAAGCGGGCAGGGTCGCTATCCCCTTCATCCAACGACAGCCAGGCGACGCGAACCAAAGGTTCGCGTCGCTCGCAACCGGCGACCCATTCGCTGACCAGCGTGGTTTTACCAAAGCCGGCGGAGGCAGAGATGAGGGTCAAGCCTGGCGTGCGGCCCGAAGAGAGACCCTCGTTCAGCCGCTCGACCAAGCGGGGGCGGAGGACAACTTTAGGCCGAGGTGGGGGGATATAAAGTTTAGTGGCTAAAACTGGCGTAGGCATAGCTCAATTACTGCGATTGCTAATTGTCCAATGCCTGAGTATACCACAGTGCGATCAACGAAGCATGCACCTTGGTGTCAAAGCCCTCGTTGGTGCGAGCGCGCAGACGCTGCAAGCCCAGGCTCTCAAGCTGGCTGTTGACGGTCTCGATACTTGTACGATAGAGTCGCAGGTCATATTCGTCGGTCCACTCGTGGAGCTGCATGTTCTTCGCACCCTCCGGCAGGTCAACGGTGATTTCATAGGTCGAGGCTGTCCTACAACTCGGTGCCTGCCGCGTGTGGACATCCCTCGACGCGGAGACGAACAACACACAAGCCTACTGCGATTGCCCTTGCAGTAGGCTTGTCTTTTGTCTGGTGCGGGGACGACGGGCGTCGCTCCCACAGGTGACATCACGACATAACCAGTGAAAATCACCTCCTTGTGTCAGTTCAGGGTAGGCGATTATACCCCATATAAACCACGTTCAACCTTAAAGTTTTTCGTCCCTGGCACTCTTTTTTACCCTTTTGGGTGCTTCCCCACCTTCTCATCAAAACAAACGGTGTTTCCTCGGTTGATAATATGTCGGTGAATCTTGAGCAATCCAGAAATCAGCCGCGCAGAGAGCGTCTGCTCGTACTCTTTGATCGCCACCATCCCGGCAACGACGCGCTCCCTCCGATTTGAGGTTTGAGATTTGATATTTGCCCCAAGTACTCGACCGCCGCTCGCGTCCCCGCAATCTCTTCGTGGTTCAGCGTGCCCGTCTCGAATTTGTAAGGCGGGCGATCATCCGCCGGTCGGACTTTGTATGCCGAGAGCCGCTCGAGCAAGTCGAGCTTGCCGTAGAGCACGCCGACGTGCGGGCCCAAGAACTTGTACGCCGAGCACACCAGAAAATCGCAGCCCAGCGCCTTGACGTCAACCGGCCCGTGCGGCGCGTACTGCACCGCGTCAACGTAAGCGAGCGCGCCCGCCGTATGCGCCATCTCGACAATCGTCTTGACGTCGTTGATCGTGCCGACCGCGTTCGAGGCATAACCGGCTGCGACGATTTTGGTCCTGCGGCTGATCTGCGCCGCGAATGAGGCCATGTCGAGCGTGCAATCCTCCGGGCGAATGTCTACCCAGCGGACGACCGCGCCCGTATCGCGCGCCAGGAGCGTCCACGGCGTAATGTTGGCGTCGTGATCCAGGTGCGGGACGACGATCTCGTCTCCCGGCGAAAGCAAGCGGCCCAGCGCGCGGCTGACGGCAAACGTCAGCGTGGTCATGTTCCCTCATCCCACGTTCCTCGCCAGCCAGATCATCGCTCCCAAGCATCTCTTGACAGCCCAATGCTCTGTGCACCGTCCCTCTGAATGCCCTAGGCGCTCGAGATCCCCAACTGTTCGATCAGTGCTGCAATGTGCTGTATGCCCTCGCGATAATCCTCAAGTATCACGTTCTCGTTGGGTCCGTGGACTCCTGAACCGGCATGGCCGACACCCAGACCAACAATCGGCATATCGGTCCAGGTGCTGAACACTTCCCTAGGCCCCGCGCCCGGCGATGTCGGCAACACCGTTATCTCGTTCTTGTACGCCCGCCTGGCCGCCTGGACAACGACGTCGACGAAAGGAGTATTCACAGCCGTTTTGGCCGGCATCATCCCTTCAAGCATCTCGACCTGGATATCGCCAAAGCCATGCGCAACCAGGTGCCGGCGCACTTTGTCCAGGATGTCCGCCGGCTGCTGATTCACGACCAGTCGCAGGTCGACGTGCGCCGTCGCTCGGGCCGGCACAATGCCCTTCTTGCCGCTGTGCACATGACCTGCCGTGAATCCGCAGATGTTGCATGTCGGCGCTGCATACAGGCGCTTCTTTAGCTCAATTCCCTCGACATCTTGTACTAGGTGATCGAGGCCTGCGCTGGCTTTGAGCTTCTCCGCGTCTGTCGGAATTCGCGCAAGCGCGGCGAGCTCTGCCTCCGACAGCGGCGCGACATCGTGGTAAAAGCCTTCGACAAGAATCTCGTCGCGCTCGTTCTTGAGCGAGGCCAGGGCCCAGACCAGTCGCCAAGCCGGGTTGGGGATGACGGGGGCGAACATCGAGTGCCAGTCCTGGCTGGGACCAGCAGCGGTCAGTTGCAGGTAGCACAGTCCCTTGTTTCCCAGCGTCATGGTCGGGTAGCCCAGCTCGTTCTTAGCGGCGTATTCCCAGATGCACCAGTCGGCTGCCAGCAGTTCCTTGTGCGACTCGACAAACGGGCGCAGGTGCGAGCTGCCGATCTCTTCCTCGCCTTCCACGAGGAACTTGACGCTGACCGGAAGCTCGCCGCGCGTCTTGAGCAGTGCCTCCACTGCCTGGACCCTGGAGAGCAGACATGCCTTATCGTCGGCCACTCCCCGGGCGAACAGGCGCCCGTCGCGAACCTCGGCTTCAAACGGGCCGGATGCCCAGGCCTCAAGCGGCTCGGGAGGTTGCACATCATAGTGGCCATAGAACAGCAGCGTCTTGTCCGTGGTTCCCTTGCGCTCGGCATAGACGACCGGGTGGCCGCCCGGGACGGTGAACACCTGAACAGCAAGGCCAGCGGCGATGAGCGTCTCCCGGACCAGCGCGACCATCTCCGGGATGCCGCGGTTTGCCCCCGAGACACTGGGCTGCCGGCACCATGCTTGCAACTCAGAGACAAAGCGGTTGAACTGGTCATCAATGTACGCTGCAACTTTCATCAGGTTCCCTCCCGGCGGCCCCTTTTGCTCGTTTGCCCCGACGGACGTGCCCCGCTCAGCCAATAGCAAAGAAGGTCTCTTTCGGCCGGATAGCCATGTAGGAATACATGATGTCGCCGGCGCACACCGCCTGGTTAAGGTTGCCGAAGAGGACGGTTCGCACGTAACCATCGGCGGGGCTGATGACTTCTTCCACAATGTCTCCGTAGATATCGCGAATAACAGCCACCACCTCGCCAGCCGAGATGCGATCGCCCGCATCCTTCTTCGGCGTGACGATTCCTCCCTTGCTGCAATAGATGAATTCACGCCCATACCATCCCGGCGGAACCTTGGAAGGGGGAAGGGCTTCGACTTTGCCCTCGACCATGCCCAGGTACTTCAGTACATTCAGCATGCCCTTGACGCCGACGTCGGCAGAATGGCGATCGACCCAGCCGTGATAAAGTAGCTCCACGACCATGGCGGGCTTGCCTTCCACCTGGGCCCGGGCCGCTGGCCAGCCCGGCGAGTTCTTGACTTCGCAGATCGGCAAGCCAAACGCCTCCGCCATCCCAAGGGTGCGCTGCATAACGTCCTTGTTCGTACAAACTGGAACTGGCAAGAACATGATGGCGGGCCAGTAGTTGGAATGCAGATCGATAAAATAATCGCACTTCAAGATACCCTCAGTATAGATGAGGTGGGCCAGCCGGTAGCTGAGGCTCTTGTTCGGATCGCCCGGGAATATGGCATGCGCATCCACGTTGTCTTGTGGCGCGAACTGGACTCCTGCCTGGAACGCATAGGGGTTCGCCGTAGGCACTGCGATGATGGTCCCACACAGCCTCGCCGGGTCGACCTCCTCACGCGTCAGCCGGCGGATCACCTCGATGCCTGGCAATTCGAGGCCATGGATAGCCGCTTCCACCCACAGGGTGGGACCCACGCTAGCTCCATTGACCACGATCAGGGGCAGCGAGACGGGCTGGCTGTTGCGTAAGCTGGGGCCCTCCAACTTCCCAAACTCGATTTCACCCGGCTTTACGCTGATGTCTCCAATCACGACTGTCTTTTTCATTTCGCTTACCTCCCTGTCTGGAATGTCTGAACAGCAACTATGAGCGTCGGTCACTGGAAGGCGACATTCTGATGTGATGCCGCGCTGTCCTACATCGACCACCGCAGCCACGCCTTTCCCGGCTCGCTCAGGCGATCAACGAGCAACTGACCGCCTTTGAACACTTGCAGCACGTTACTCTGGTTCTGAAGCGAAGTGATGTCTTGCAGTGGGTTGGATCTCGTGACTACCAGATCAGCCTGCTTACCCACTTCAAGCGTCCCGACCTGATCCCCCAAGCCCAGGGCTTCAGCCGCGACTCTCGTTCCGGCCAGCAGGCTTTCCATAGGTGTGAATCCGGCCCGGCACAACAGCTCGAATTCGAGAGCATTCTGCCCATGGTGGACCGAGACGCCGCACGCATCGGTTCCCAAGGCAACCTTGACTCCCAGCTTGCGCGCGTTGGCCAGCATCCGCAGCTTGCCCTCAAGCGCGGCTCTGCGCCGGTCGATGTCGGGTGGCAACTGGCTCGCTTGCTCAAAGCGCCGGATCGAGTCCTCGACAATTGAGCACGTCGCGGTGATAAAGACATTCTTTCGAGCCACAAGATCGAGCGCCTGCTCGTCGGCCCAGGTACAATGCTCGATCGTATCTGCGCCAGCTTCGGCAGCGTTACGGACACCCTCGGCGCTGTGCGCGTGCACGGCTAATCGCTTGCCGAGGCCATGAGCCGCTTCGGCTGCCGCGACCAGCTCTTGGAAGCTATAGCCCTGAATATCCGGTGTATCGCCGTCCGCGATCATCCCACCGGTCGCCTCAACCTTGATGACATCTACCCCATTCCGCACGAATTGGCGGACGCGCTGGCAGATTTCGTCCACTCCATCAGCCGTATGGTCAGAGCCGCGCGAATAGTTCGGCGGATAAAGCCGATCGGTGTGGCCTCCACTCATCGCGACTATGCCGGCTATGACGAGCCGGGGTCCGGGCAGTAAGCTCTGGTCAATGGCTTGCCTGAGAGAAACGAACTCGGGCCCCCCCATCGTCCGCAGGGTGGTGAAGCCAGCGGCCAGGCTCGCCTGGGCCGATTGCGCCGCATAGAGCACAGCCAGCGTTGGCGGGGTGCCGACCCGAAACAGCACCAGACTGGACACCGAAGGATAACCCAGGTGCGTGTGGATGTCGATCAGGCCAGGAATGACATTGTATGCAGACGCGTCATAGACCGTGGCCCCCGGTGGAATAGCTGCCGTGTTGTGAGCGATCTCCTTGATCCGGCCGTTTTCCACGATGAGCGTGGTATCGCGGACAGGAGGCGAGCCTGTCCCGTCAATCAAGAGTCCTGCCTTGATAACACTGATCATAGGTCCCCCCTTATCTCTATCTGTCGTATTGTCCAGGTCCGCTAATGTGTTTTCAGCCGAGGATCGAGTGCGTCCCTCAAGCCGTCGCCCAGGAGGTTGGTTCCCAGCACTGCGAGCATGATGGTGACACCTGGGAAGATGACTAGCCACCAGGCGGTACTAAAGTAACTACGCCCCTGACTTAGCATCCCACCCCAACTCGGCGTTGGCGGCTGTACGCCGAGGCCGAGAAACCCGAGCGAAGATTCTGTTAGGATCATCTGAGCAAACTGGAAGGTGCCGACTACAATGATCGAGCCGGCCAAGTTAGGCAGAATGTGCAGAAACAGTATGCGAGTGGTCGTCGCCCCCAAGGTTCTCGCCGCCTCTACAAATTCCATTTGTTTAAGAACGAGGACGCTAGCCCGAACCGTCCGGGCATACGTCACCCACCCTCCTAGGCTGAGAACGATGATCAGCTTGAGGAGGCCGCGTTCACCAATGGACATGATCGCAACCGCCAGCAGCAGATAGGGGAAGGAAAGCTGGGCATCGGCCAGGCGCATGACGACCGCATCTACCAAGCCCCCAAAATAGCCGGACCATAGGCCGAGGACTGTTCCAACGATGCACGCTACCCCGGCACTGATCGAAGCGACAAGCAGAGAGATACGCGCCCCATACATAATCCGGCTCAGCAGATCGCGGCCCAACTGATCGGTGCCCAGCGGGTGCTCCACACTACCCCGGTCGATCCAGGCGGGGGGCAGGATACGTTCCGGAAGGTTCTGTTGATCATAAGGAGCAGGGGCTGCGACGACAGCCACTACGGCTGCAAGGACAAAGATGACCACGACGATCAAACCACCGACCGCCGTACGGTCCTCCAAGAGTCTACGCAGGCTCTTCAAAGCGCCTCCTGATGGGTACTCCAGCGATGTGCAGCTTATCGATGCCTCTGTTACTGTAAACGCACACGTGGGTCGATCCACCCGTAAAGAGTATCAACGAAGAGGTTGACGATCGTCACTCCCACTGCAACAACCACGATTGTTGCCACGATGACCGGGAAATCACGTGTTTCCACAGAAGACAAGACGAGTGTTCCAATCCCGGGCCAGGCAAAGACGATTTCCGTCATCAACGCCCCCCCTAGGAGCGCACCAAATTGGAGAGCAACCACCGTGACGATGGGCAACATTGCATTCGTGAGTATGTGTCTGAGAAGGACAACATGCCCAGCCAAGCCTTTGGCGCGAGCCGTACGAACATAATCCTGGGTGATTACATCCAGCACGCTTGACCTCGTGATACGCATGATCAGCGCGGCTACCCATGCCGCCAGCGTCACTGAAGGCAACACAATATTGCTCAGGCTGCCTCGCCCGGAGACAGGCAGCCAGTGGAGCCTCACGGCGAAAAACATGATGAGCGTCATGCCCAGCCAAAAGGTGGCGATGGATTGGCCTAGCACAACGATAATCCGGCACACATAGTCGAATATCGAGTGCATTTTGATTGCCGCCAGGACGCCAATGGGGAAACCGATGACGAGGGCGATTAATATCGCGACCCCGGTCAGTTCCAGTGTGGGTGGCACGTGCCTAAGGACGACGGTCAGGCTCGGCTCATAGTGGGTCAGCGACATCCCAAAGTCGCCCTTGGCGACATTCGCCATGTAGTAGATATACTGGATGGGGAAAGGCTCATCGAGGTGAAGTTTGTGGCGGTACTCAGCCCGCTGCTCATCTGTCGCTTCGGACGGCAAAAAGAACATTGCCGGGTCACCTGACAGGCGAACAAGCGCCAAAGCCACCAGGATCACCACCAGAAGAGTCACCAGCCCCTGAACGAGCCGCGTGAAGATATGGCTTAACATCGACCCGCTCTCGCCATTTGGTCCTCCTACCGAGTCGGGTGCCCGATCCCGGGCACATTACTGGCTCACGCCCGCCCGCTGATCCGGTTGTGCCTCGAGATGTTGAAACAGCGGCTCGTACAGCGGGTCTTGAGCCAGAAGCTGCTTCCAGGCAACCGCTCCGGCCGACACAATCAACGCCATTTCTGCCGCGCGGCGTCCCACGCTGCGAGCGCCTGTCACGGCTGCCTTGGCGTCGAAGTCGCCGTCTTCATAGAGTCGCTGAAGGCCATCTCCGCTCGAATTGCAGTGTGTAGACCCTGCCGCTCCAAAGTAAGCCTCCCACATATCTCCAGCGACAGGGATACAACCCATGATTAGAGCGTGTTGGATCAATTGCATGATCGCTTGCTCTTGACCAGAAAACAGGTGACTTCCCTGGGCGATAACGCCGATTGGCTTGAGCAGTTTCGGCGGACGGTGGTGTTCATAGGCAAACACGTTTGTACACCCGAGCCGGTCGAGGAAGCAGTGTAGTTGCGCCGGGTAGCTCACGTGATAGACAGGGACTGAATAGATGATCGCATCGGCAGCATGCCACTTGTGCTGGAGCTCTTGAAAACTGTCCTTGGCCGTGCAATCCCCTTTCAGGGTTCGGCATCTGTCGTAACACGAATTGCAGGGATGAAACTGCTTGCCCCGCATCAGGTAGGCCTCGGTAGTGATGCACTCTGGAGCCGCTTCTGCTGCCGCGGTCAGTGCCTGTTCCAGCAGGAATTCACTATTGCTCGGCCGGCGTGGGCTGGCGCAAATACCCAGTACATGTATCTGGCGCACCATGTCAATCACCTCCATAGTCGAACACTGACCAACTGCCGAAGTCGTAGTCTGTCTACTCTCCCCATTCCAATGCACCGGTCGGGCAGGCGTTTACGCACAGCGCTCGGCCCGCACACAGGTCGCACAAGATCAGATACCCATCCTGGGCGATAAAGATGCCGCCATAGGGGCATGCGCTGGCACAAGCCTCACACGCACTGCATTCATGGCGGTTGAAGAGGACACGGGTTTCACCCTGCGGTCGGAGTAGCGCCCCGGTCGGGCAAGATGTGATACACGGGGCATCCGGGCACTGTATGCAGACTCCGGGAGCAAAAGACGCAACGGAGTGATCTGCCGAGATCCGAATGCGGGACAAAGTGGGCTGAAAACAGCCGGTATGCTCCTTGGAGCAAACCACCTCACAGAGCTTGCAACCGGTGCATCGCGATGCTGTAACTCGCAATCTCGTACCCATCATGAGATCCGTCCCTCCTCTGTACATTCACCGGCCGATTGTTCGCCTCGGTCTGGACAGCCGCGACCGAGCCGCGCAGCAACGGCTAATCTTTCAAGACGCCTAGTCGGGCCAGGTCCTCGGCTTGTTCGTGCAAGCCCAGGGCTTCAAGGGTCGAGCGCGTTGGCAGACCAGTCTCAACGTCCCAGCCGTGCAAGCTGTAATACTGGTCTAACATCAAATTAAGCTCCTCTGGCGAGTTGATGGCGCCCGGGCGGTCAGGGAGCTCTTCGTGCATCAGCCGCCACGGCAAGGTATCGTCCACGCGCGAGGCACCTTCCCGGGTATTGATGCACTTTTCCAGGGTCAGGATTCGGCGCCCGGCCCGCAGAAACTCCTCTTCGGACAAGTCTTCACCCGCTGCAGCATTGAACAGCTCCGCCACGAGCGCCGGCGGCAAGCCGTACAAAGAGATGTTGACAATCATGCACATGCCTGCCGACTCAAAAGCCGCCACCCAATCCTCGTGCCATCGGACGATTTCGGCTCGCTTGTCCGTCAGGTAGGGATTGGCATATTTGGCATCGCCCGTGATCTTTTCGATGACGCGAACCGTACCCGGCCTGGTCCCAAATTCGCCAATAGGGGCAGCATGCAAATGGTCAGGGCCACGCGGGTTGACGGCAAAGGCCAAGGCGTACCCCTTCGCCGATCGTGTTTCGACACGGGACTGCTCCAAGCCCTTGGCTTCGATCGCCCACTTCCATGAGTCGTGTCCGATCGCCGCCGCCGCGCGCTTGACACCTTCAGCCAGGATGTTCCCAATGCCTTCACGGTAGGCGATTCTCCTGATGAGCTCGATGACCGTCTCCCGGTTGCCCCACCTCAATTCAAGGTCGCCAGCATCTGCTGCAGACATGACACCCCGCTCGCCGCATTCGATCAGCCACTGGATCACGCCGCCGGCGGAGATCGTATCCAGCCCTAGGATATTGCACAGCTCGTTGGCCTTGATCACTGTCTCGATATCGAACATCCCGCAGCCGGACCCAAAGCTGCTGATGGTCTCGTACTCGGGTCCTCCGGAGTAGGTGCCGGCCCACGGCCCGTGATCAATCTCGGTGTACCGGTGGCAGGCGACCGGGCAGGAGAAACATGACACGACATGTTTCAGGTAGCCCGCCTCGGCCATGTGTTGACCACTGATCAGGTGCGAATCGTCTACATGGCCACGCGTAAAGTTGTATGAAGGGAACGCACGCAGGGCATTGGTGCCATTGACTCCGCCCGCCGTTCCAAACGCGCGGTAGCGCTCGAATCCGTCCGCCTCCCGGAGCACCTGGTGCGCCTTCACGGCCAATCGATCGAACTGCTCCGGGCGTGCAACCTGGACCCCACCGTCACCGCGGACAACGATAGCTTTCAGCCGCTTGGAGCCCATCACCGCCCCTGGCCCCCCCCGAGCCAGTGCGCTATAAAGCGAGCACATGATCGACGCGAACTTGACCAAGTTCTCGCCGGCCGGTCCGATTACCGCCGTATCGATATCGTTGATGCCCATGGCCGACAGCTCGCGGGCCAGCGTCCGGTGAGTCTCACGGACATCCTTTCCCCACAGATGATTGGCCGGCAGCACCTGGACGGACGATCCGTTGATCAGGATGTAGACGGGAGCATCGGCAGTGCCTTCGACGACCAAGTGATCATAGCCCGCAAAGCGCAGCGACGCCGCGAACTCACCGCCTGCGTTGCTCTTGAGATAGAGACCTGTGGCAGGGCTTTTGCACGTGACCGTGACCCTTCCGCTGGCTGGCGCTGCCGTCCCCCCCAGAACGCCCGCTCCGAAAATCAGCGGATTTTCGGGGCCCAGTGGATCGACATGCGGTGGTAGCTGGCGCCATAGCAGGCCGGCGTTGATGCCGCGGCCGCCGAGGAACAGCCTGGTCCTGTCTTGATCCAGTACCTCTGTCGAAGTCGTCCGCGATGTCAGGTCCACTCGTAAAATACGGCTCTGGTGACTCATCAGTTACCCCTCCATTGACAAGCTCGTTCCATTCGCCCGGGTCCGACTCTGGTCGAGGCCGTGCAGAGCGTTCCATAAACGCGCCGGAGTAGCCGGCAGGCTGAGTACGTGCACGCCGGTTGCGTCGCGGATCGCGTTGATGATGGCTGGAGCCACAGCCGACAACGCCGGCTCCCCAACACCTTTCGCTCCGAAAGGTCCCTTGCCCTGTCCTGATTCAATCAGCAGCGCGGTGATATCCCCACAATCGAGCGAGAAGGGCACCATATATTCCTGGAAAGAGGCGTTCCGAGGATATCCGTGATCCAAAATGTATTCCTCTGACAACGCATAGCCCTGGCCCATGACTGCGCCGCCCTCGATCTGGCCAGCGACACTGGCTGGGTTGATGGCCTTGCCCACGTCATGGCAACCAACTGACTTGAGGACACGCACCTCCCCAGTATCCAGATCAACTTCGACTTCGGCCGCGTGAGCGCCGAAGGTAAAGTCCTGAAAGATACCCAACGCAAAGGCCGCTGGGTCTTCCAGGTCAGCGGGCGAGGGCACCACGTACTCCGCCAGGTGATCGAGCGGGATGTGGCTAGCTGCGCAGGCAGCCGCGACTCGCTGAATCTCAATCATCGGCCAAGCCTCAGTGTTCTGCACGACCTGACCGGCGACCAGGTCGAGCTGCCCGGGGTCCACTCCGAGCATCTCCGAAGCTTTTGTTAGCAGGCTTTCGCGGATAGCCCGCGCCGCCATCAGGACCGCGTTGCCCGACATGAATACTTGGCGGCTTCCCCGAGTCATTCCTGCCAGTGGGGTCATCAGAGAATCCGTTGTTAGAATCGTTACGCACCGCGGCGAGACGCCTAGCACCTCAGCCGCGATCTGGCACAACGAATCGCTCTGTCCCCCGCCGATATCCGGTATCCCGGATCGGATCACAACGCTTCCGTCCGTTTCCATCCTGACGTGTGCACTGGACCTGTCATGAAGAAACGCGAGGCGGCCATACGGCGTCATGTGTGAAGCAATGCCCCGACCCACTCTCTTGTTGCGCGCGCTCGGTTCAGTGCGTTTGCCCAGGGCCTCACAAGCCCTTCTAGCTGTCTCGGACAGCAGCGGCTCAGTCTCTATCGTCTGCCTTGTCGCCAGCCTGTCACCTTTCCGAACATAGTTGATCTCGCGAAGCACGAGGGGATCCATTCCCAGCGCCGCGGCAAGTGCGTCCATCTGACATTCGCAGGCGAAACAGGCCTGGGGCACACCAAAGCCACGCATGGCGCCAGAGATGGGGTTGTTCGTATGGACAGCGACTGCGTTTACCTTGACATTCGGAATCACATACGGCCCGGTCGCAGTGATCGCCGAGTAGAGCGCCACATAGGGACTCATGGTGGCATAGGCACCCGCGTCAGCGATCAGCTCTACCTCCAGGGCGACCATCCGCCCATCCCTTTGGGCTCCGGTCTTGTATCGCATGATATACGGATGGCGCTTGCAGCGCGCCAGGAAGGATTCCTCCCGCGAATACCCAAGGTGCACCGGCCGTCTTGTCCGGCTCGCCAACAACGCCAAATAGATCTCGAGCGTAGCGTCGCCCTTGCCGCCAAAGGCGCCTCCCACCATTGTGCCTGCGATGCGGATATTAGCGTGCGGGACTCCCAGAGCGTCGGCGACGGTACGGAAATGCTCCACGCCCTGGGTCCCTATCCGGACATTGATCACGCCGTGCTCATCGATCCACGCAAGGCCATCCTCTAACTCCAGGCAAGCGTGGTCCAGGCAGGGTAGCCGGAAAGTGTTTTCGATGACGAGATCGGCCTCAGCGAACCCACTGTCCACATCCCCTGTATGGTATCCGTAGTGGGCGATAATGTTGTTGGAGTCCCGGATGGCTTGCAACGGGTCAAAGATGCCGGGTTCCTCTTGCCATTCTATGTGGATCAGATTCAGCGCTGCGTCCGCCAGCTCTGGAGTATCGGCCGCGACCAGGGCGACAGCCTCACCTACGAAATTGACTCGCTCCGCGGCCAACACTGGAGCAGTGGCCCAGGTCTGCCCCGTCCCGGCGCTTTGGCCAGGAATATCTGACGGAATGCGGTATGGGAAAGTGCGGCCTGTGATGACGGCGTGGACGCCGACTAGGCCTTCGGCGGCCGACGTGTCGACGGACAGGATACGCGCAGATGGGAAGGGGCTCCGAAAAACTCGGGCATGCAGCATTTCCGGAACGGCGTAGTCGCCGGCATAGCGGATACTCCCGTCCACTTTGCTCCAGGCATCGTGCCGGGGTATCGGCTTACCCAGAATCCAGTGCTCGGCCATCCTCGATCTCTTCACCCTCCCCGAGTAAACGCCCTCTCGATGGCGCGGACGATTCGCTGGTAACCCGTGCATCGGCACAGGTTCCCTGAAATGGCGAGCCGGATTTCCTCTCGGCTCGGGCAAGGGTTACTGTCGAGGAGAGCCTTGGCCGACATCAGCATCCCGGGCGTGCAATAACCACATTGGACTGCCCCTTCTTCTGCGAACGCGGCCTGCAGGCGATCTAGCTCGCCGTTTCTGGCTAGGCCTTCCAGCGTCGTCACTGACGTGTTGTGAGCCCGGCCTGCCGGCATGATGCACGACACGACCGCCCAGCCGTCCATGATCACGGTGCATGCGCCGCAAACGCCTTCCCCACATGCCTTCTTGACGCTCACCATGCCCAGGTCATCGCGGAGAACGTCAGCCAACATTTCGCCCGCGTCCACGTCGACTACTATTGGACGCCCGTTCAGACAGAACTCAAGTCGCTCTCTAGACATGGCCGCCCGCTCTCTTCACGGCACGCACAAGGGCACGCCGCACGAGGACCTGAACCATTTGCTTGCGGTACGCGGCGTCGCCCCGGACGCTATCCCGAGGAGCGGCGTCCCGGCCTGCCAAGCATGCCGCTTCGCAAATGAGCGGAATTTCCACTGCGGCGCCTCTGAGCAAGTCTTCGGCGGCCGTCGCTCGGAAGGGGACCGGCGCAACCGGTCCAATGCCGATTCGGGCTGACTCGAAACACCTGCTTTCCAAGTCGAGAACGACGAATGCGCCGACGGCCATGATGGGAAGAGCAAGTGAATGTCGCTGGGCCAGCCTTTCATAGGCGCTCCCATAGGAGGCCAACGGCAGCTCAAACTCGAGGTGAGTGACCATCTCCCGGGTTGGATCTATAATCGAACGGCCGGGGGCCAGGCAGGCTTGCACGACAGGCATTTGTTTCTCGTACCCCGGGCCTACGATTGTGAGGCGGGCGTCCAGCGCGAGTAGAGCAATGATTGAATCGCCGGCGGGCTCCGCGCTGACGACATTTCCCACAACCGTGCCGACGTTCCTGATCTGAGGCGAGCCTACCTGGAAGCACGCCTCGCACAGAACGGGCGCCCGCTCGTTCACCAGCTCGGATCGGGCTACTTCCGCGTGGGTGACGAGTGCTCCGATCTCGATCTTGGCGCCGTTCCTGCGAACGAACTGGAGGCTCCGAATCCGGGTCACGTCGACGAGAGCGTCCGTTTGCAGCTCGCCCCTTCTGAGCTGGATCACCAAATCCGTTGCCCCTGCCACCAGCCGCGCCCGCCCGTGTTCCGAAGACAGAACTTCCAGCGCTTCGCTTATGCTCTCTGGACGGTAGTAGCGCTGCCACAACATCGACCACCACCATTGGTAGATTGTGTTTGCGGTCGCTGTGGGCAGCGCAACTGGAGTGGAATGTTCACTCGGCAGTCGCGCTGCCCCTATACATACCCCCAGGGTAACCCTGGTTTACTCAGCGGACCTTGCACCTCGACCGGCCCGACCGCAGCCGCTATGCCTTACTTGCTAGACTCGCCTGGGATCCAGTAGTAGGTATAGCCGAGATCTGATCGGAAGGCATAAGGCTTCCAGCCAATGTCCTTGCGCGCTGCGTACAGGTCATCGGTAGCGACGACGTACAGCCAGACCGGATTATCATGAAGGTACTTGAAGAGTTTTTGGAAAACCGCGTTCCGCTTGTCCGGGTCGGGTGTCACCTTGGACTCCATGAGCATGTCGATTGCCGTCTTGTCGGTGAAACTCTTGCGGTTCACCATGTTCCAGGATAGCCAGACGTCTGGATCCTTGACGGTGCCCCAGGTCGTCGACGTCATCTCTGGAAAGTCGCCTTCCATGAAGCTGGCGACCAGTTTCGGACGCTCGTTGACGATGAGGTTAAGCTTGACGCCGATTTTGGCCAATTGCCCGGCGATGGCCTCCGAGATCTCCATGTCCTTGACAAAGGCGCCCTGGCTGACGTTCCAGTTTGCCGTGAATCCATCCGGATAGCCGGCCTCGGCCAGCAGCTTCTTGGCCTGAGTCGGATCGTACGGGTACTCGGGCACGCTCGGGTCAGAGCCTAGGGTGCCTGACGCAAAGTTGGGGCCACGTAGCGCCGTCCCATAACCCTGCAGGATGTCTTTAACGATGCTGGCCCGGTCCACTGCCAAATTGAGTGCCGTGCGGACCTTGACGTCGGTGAACGGCTTCTTGGTCTGGTAGAATGGGAAGACCATTTGCCGCGCGCCCTTGACCGGCTCAACCGCCAGGTCTTTCTTCGCTGTGATGTCGCCGACTTGCTCGAGCGGCAGCCCGGCAATAATATCGGCGCTCCCGGCCAGCAACTCGGCAACACGCGTGCTCGCTTCCTTGATCGGCCGCACGACTAGTCTGTCCGGAGTCGGTTTAGGCCCCCAGTATTCCTTGTTCCGCTCAAACACCATCTGCTCGCCCTTCTTCCATTCGACGAGCTTGTAAGGGCCTGTCCCAACCGGCGTCTTGCCGAATTCCGCGTCGCCCACCTTTTTGTAGTAGGCAGGCGGAAGAATGCTAAGTTGATTTACGCTCTGAAGGATGATCGGCGACGGTTGCAGCAGAACGAGATGCACCGTATACGGGTCAATGACCTTGATCTCTTTCACCAGCATCCCAATGTAGTTGTAGCGCTTTGACTCTTTCAGGCTGTAGAGATCAAAGCTGAACTTGACTGCATCGGCGTTAAAGTCCTCTCCATTGGTGAATTTCACTCCCTTGCGGAGATGAAAGACATAGGTCACGTTGTCGCTAAGAACTTCCCAGCTTTCGGCCAGCTTGGGGGTCAGCGCCAGGTCCGGGCCCTGAAAGTCAAACAGCGGCTCGAGTACGTTCCGGTTCATCATCTCTGAACCGAGCGTGCTCATCGTGTGCGGATTGAGGTTTTCTGCCTCCTCTGCGGTAATGATGACCCACTCGTTCTTGGCGGTCGGCTGGGGCTGCACCGCCGTCGTTGCGGGCTTGACTGCTGGAGCACAAGCCGCGAGGAGGACAAGCAGTCCAGTCACCGTCAGATAGTACGTCCAGCGAACGCGCTTGCTAAGCATTTGTCACCTCCTTGAGATGAATCTGCGATACGCCACA
>Ga0315277_10005671_pt1 | contig 16428 bp, 2 predicted proteins | sample YL17G05_15_MG_FD_203695 | JGI IMG/M metagenome (GOLD analysis project Ga0315277, IMG submission 203695) | Sediment microbial communities from Yellowstone Lake, YNP, Wyoming, USA - YL17G05_15 | ecosystem: Environmental > Aquatic > Freshwater > Lake > Sediment | place: USA: Wyoming | collected... | reverse complement strand
TATATTGGTATGCTGCCAGGCAAATGGCATCATTCAGATTTTCCAGCGATTTCGTAATACCTTTTTCTCTTGAAAGTGACGCCTTTGATTAGCCCGGCGCGCTCCATCTCATTGAGATATTCGCTGCACCTAGTTCTGGATAGGCTTAGTATCTGCGCAAGGTCATATGATGTGAGCTTCCCGTGCTGCCTCAGGTTCTCCTCTATGGTCCTTTTTATCCTGGTCTTCTTCACGCCATCATCGGCCTTCCTGGATTTCCCTTCCATTGTGTCCATTCTTTCATGGAGATGCGAAAGCTTCTGAGATATGTCATCAAGCCTCTCCTTGATGTGCTCGAGGTCATGAATTTCCGAGACAGGTCTCCTGCTCTCCCTCTGGAGGTTCTTCTTAAGAATAAGCATGTGTTCCATATCGTTTTTCTTGTGGTTCTTCCTTCTAATCAGCCTGAGCATGATACTAATTGTCGGGTCGACATATAAGCTTTCCGCTTTGCTTAGTTATGAGTTGTTATATACTTCGACAGTTATGTATAACAATATTGTTGTACAACAATGTATATATATCCCTGTGAAAAAATGAAGCTTCCCTCCTGCCCGAGGACCTTAATAATTAATATATTAAGAAATAACCCAGACGGACTTACTCTTACTTCTATAGCCAAACTCACCGGCCTCCACCGTCACACGGCCACGAAATACATCTACGAGCTCAAGGGCGCGGGAATAATAAACGAGAGGGATGTTGGTTCTGCAAAGCTTTGCTATCTGAAGGAGGGGTTCAGCAAGGAGGATGAAAAGAGGATAGTTAGAAGGCTTAACGGGAACCGTCTAAAGTCCAGCACTGGGCAGGTGCAGATACTTACGCTTTTCCTCTTCCTTTTCCTCATACCCACCAGCGTTATAATAGCCCAGAACGTAACAGAGAGCTTCAATTTGACAGGGAACATCACAGGGCTTATTCTTGAAGATAACGGGACTGGAAACATAACCGCTGAAAACATTTCTGGAGTAAACATCACTGCAATCATGAATGAATCGATTATCGAAGATGCGCAAGGGGGTTTGACATCTACAGGAAACACAACCTCGAACGAAACAGTTACATCCGAAGGGAACGCTTCTGAAATCCAGATTGATGCTAACATAACAATCCCGGAAGCAAATGCGACAGCTATAGAGCCGGGATATCCAGTTCTTGAGGTTCGTATCGCCTCACCAGACAGCATAGCACGAGGAGAGACTTTCGACATTTCGGCAGTGGTGGAGAATTCTGGCAATTCGGAAGCCAAGAATGTGCGCATATTCTGGGAAATCCCTTCAGGGTTTGGGATTGTTTCTGGAGAATCCCAGGCATCTTGCGGGACAATGCAGGCCGATTCAGAGTGCATGAGCAGCCTCACCCTCTCCTCCACAATTTCGACTGATATAGGAAAGAGCGAATTCAAGGTGAAAGTGAAATATGAAAAGTAGCGCAGGGACCATAATGGCGAAGAACGCGAAGTCCACCATAGGGCAAAGCGAGATACTCGCATCAGTTATGTTCTTTGCGCTGGTTTCAACCATAGTGGTGGGGCAGAACATCACCTATTACAACTCAACTCATTCAATCACACCGGGCATCCTAAGCCTCGAAGGCCAAAATATCACAGAAATAGAGGCCTCAAAGGAGATAGAGGTCTGGGCAGGGACCAACCTTTCGCTGAACGCAAATGCAAGCGTTTTCACAAAAGCAGAGACAGTTGGAATTCAGGCAATCTTGCTTCTTGACAACCAATCCCCCCTCGGTAACCAGCCCATAAATTTCTATATTGACGGCGCTTTGACGGAAAAATCGACAGATGATAGCGGCGTGTTGCAAATCTCCATATCTGCAAAGAACCTAGGCCCTGGCAGGCACGAGCTAAAGGCCGGGTTCAATGGGGCGGAATACATAAATCTGTCAGAAAAAACCATTGAAATAGAGGTACAGACCGGTATCATAAAAAATGTGAGTGTTGCCCAGGGAAAAGCCGAAATAGGAAAGCCTGTGAAATGGATCAAGACAGTCAGGCTAAGAAATCCAGAAAGCAGGGAAATATCAAACTTTGAAGCTGACTTGGAGATCCCTGAAGGAGCCAGAAACATCAGGCTGAACAAAAAACCATTTGGAGAAAAAGGATCCGTTTCCAGGAAATTCAAGATAGATAGAATTCCAGCTGGCTCAGAATCCGGATATGAAATAGAATATGAGACTCCTGCTCCCCAAAAGGAAGAATCCGAAATCCAGGGGAAGAAGTACATCAAGATTAAGAACGCTGGAAACGGCACGCACTATTCAAATGTTCTTGTCACAACGCAGGTCGCTGAAACCTCCCAGGAAAATATCAGCGTCCTTTCAGCCAAAAGCTCTTTCGGGGCCGGGGAGAGCCCAAGCTTTGAGGTGGGAATCTCAGGAGGCCTCAGGTTGGTCTGGCTCAATGGAACAGAAAATCTTTTCCCAATCGAGACCGATGTTACAGACGACCCTGCGCATAACTTTACTTATTCAGATGGCCAGGCTTCATGGACAGTTCCAACGCTCTCGGAGCAGGACTATATGATAATGGAGGGATTTGCGCAAGAAGAAATAAACGCCACAATAACAGGGTCTGAGGGAACCTTTGAGGCAAATATAAGCGTGTCAGATTCAGGCTCTTATACCATTTCTGTTCCTGAGCAAAGAAGCTTCAGGCCCGGAGCCTACAAGCTTGTCATAGAATACGTCAACCAGACTCAGGAAATGGACTTCACCTGGGGCCTTATATCCATAAACACGCTTACAGAATCCTGCGAAGGTTCCGAGTGCTGGGTTGGAAAGAGCATTTTCCATCCAGGAGAGACCACCAGGATAGCCATGGTAGTGCTGGATGAGAAAGGATTCCCCTCTTCTGGAAGGAGCGTGTCCCTTACAGTAACTGACCCAGAAGGCCAGATACACGAGTTCTCCACTTCAGGCGGGACAGTCAGGGAAACCAAGAAGGGGGTCTATGAGGCAGAGCTTGTCGTTGCGGCAGAAGGCAGCTATGAAATGTATGCAGAAACCGTGCTATCAGGCCAGAAGATAGAGATAACTTCCGATTTCCTGGTAAAAGAGTCCTACGAGTTTGACATACTCAGGGACACGCAGGTGACCTTTGACCCGAGGTACCAGAACTTCAAAGTGGATTTTTCCATCAGCCCGAACATAGAGGGAGCAGAAGAATACACACTCACAGAAAGGTTGCCTTCTGGTTTCAAGGTAACCCCGTATGGCAATGCAGAAATCCTTGAAACGCCGGATGAAACTTTAATAACCTGGAAAATGGATTCTGAGAGCGAAGCAGGCTATTCTGCGGAAGTCCCATGGAACTGGCCCTACCTATATAGGATAGGGGAAGCGGAGATAGTTTATGGTTCTGGCAGCGGATCACAAACTTTCAGAGAGGCCAGGCCATGGCTCCTGGCAGTTGACCCCATAAATGACAAAGGAATGCTCGCATACGCTACCACAACATACAACTCATTCCCAAAATACAGGTTCTACAACGGGACCGGCTGGAGCAGCCAGGCAAACGCCACAAGCTTAGGAAACATAGGAACGGCCACAATAAACTATGTTGTGCTAAAGAACTCCCCCACAAAATACGAGGAATTCATACTCGGAACAATGAACAGCCTGGCTGACGTGGGTATCCAGGTCTATAATGGCCTAAGCTGGGGGTCAGTTACAAACGTGACCTATTCTGCTACAAGCGGGAACTACAAAGGGTTTGACATAGCTTACGAACAGCTATCCGGACAGGCGCTTGTGATATACAACAACGGGACAAGATACCTTAATTACATGGTTTGGGACGGGGCAACCTTAGGAAGCGAGATAATGGTCCCGAACACGCTCAATTCAGGAAACATACAATGGGTGAAGGCGGCCTCGAGGCCGGGGACGGACGAGATAGCTGTTGCCTGGGCAGATGCAAACTACGACCTCAATGTGGAGATATGGAACGGGACGGCGTGGTATTGCGCCCCTGGCACCACTTCAGCCAGCCTCTTATCAACAACCCTTTCCACCGGAAATCAGCAGAAGTTCGACTTAGAATATGAGGCCTCAGGAGACCTGTTCATATTTTTTGGGATAGACGGAACGGGCGACGATTCATACACCATTAAACCCGCCAACATATGCGGCTTCTCTACCCAGACAGAATCTGTATGGAGCGAGGTCGGAAGCCAGGTAGATGTTTCAACAAAGCCAGGAGGCGATTATGTTCTGGCTGCAGTCTATGATGCCACAGGCAGCGATGCCCAGCAGGGAACCTATTGGAGCGCGGAGAGCCAATGGGGCCACATACAAACCGTTGACGGAGACTGCACAGCAGACGGCGCCAGCGAGCAGTTCGTGGGCGTAGGCTGGGTTGGCACTTCGGATATAGGCCTTTATGTCTACTCCGATGCGACTGGCGCGACACTCATAAGCTGGTCTACATACGACACTTATTCAAAAATCTGGACAGAGCAGGCAGACGTTACGCCCGTCCCGGCTTTCACCACAGACAGCGAGAACATACTTCTTGTGTCAGGCGGAACCATTGCGGAAGAGGTTATGATGATAGTCTCGGACGCGGGCTCCAACCTTTATGCAAAGACCTCTGACGGAGGCTCGTGGTATGACACAGAGCCGGGATCCACATCCCTGGGAACAGTGAGCACCATAGACAGGATGCCATTCGATTTCACTTACAAGAACATCCAGGGGAGCGAGCTCATGATAACAGACATAGAGCCTATAGTGAATAGCGCGGAAGTCACGAGGCTTGAGGAAAACGACAACCTCCAGATAAACGTGACAATAAACGAGCTCAACCAGTCAGGGATAAACATGGCGAATGTCACCATAACAATCAAGGACCAAAACGGCAATGCCTTTAACACAAGCACAATTTATGGCATAAATTTCACTGCCAACCAGGAAAAGGATGCGGACTTCAAAAACATCAACACTTCCGGCTGGCCAAACGGGCACTACAATGTATCAGCCACAATAGTGTGGGGTTCCAGAGAGGATGATTATTATGAGAGCGAGGCCTTCAAGATAGTCACACCTTACGTATACCCATCTTATCCCATAGGCCAGTGCGCAGGGGCAAATTATGCAATGAACGTCACAGTCTATAACAACTGGAACAGCCAGATAACATTTAATGTCAGCGTGTTCAATTATCCTAACTTTCTGTTCAGCCCGAACGTGACAAACTTGGTAGTCCCTTCAGAAAGTAGCAATGCCACGGGGTTCAGCCTCACCACACCAAGCCAGGGGGCCTATACCCTTACCGTAAGGGTAAACTATACCGACGGCAACAGCCTGGCAAAATTCAGGAACTATTCCCTGAACATGTCCATTCCCGGCCCCCTTATATCAGTCACAAAGGAGTCCCCAACAGTTGCAGGCGACCTGAAGTCAATATATCCCAGGCTAATCATCCACAATTACGGATGCAGCGCAGCGGAAAACATAGGCATCAATGAAACAGTCTCAGCGGGCTTTTCGGTGTACGACATTTCCAGCAATGGGTATTCCGCATCATCGGAATCTTCCACCAAGATAGCTTGGAATATATCCAAGCTGTCCATCGATGAGGTAAAAATTCTCAATTATAGGCTTCAGATGCCGCCTTCTGGCACAGAAGGCAATTCCTCATGGAATGCCGCGTGGAATGATTCCATGAATTTAAACTATACAAGCAGCCAGCAGTCCACCCATTCGCTTGAAGCGTCCACAGAACTGAGCCCCCACTTCGAGTTCAACATGACCGTGATAAGCGCGCCTTCTGAAAGGGTGGTGAAGCCCAACCAGACATATGTGATAAACCTGACTGTGAAGAACATAGGCCAAGCCGCCGCTTCCGCAGGCGGCTGGAACATAACAGCCACCTTAAAGACGAGGATGAAGGACTATTTCAACCAGAACTGGACGATTGATAGCACATGCAATATCACTGATGCAGGAGGAGGCTCATGGGACTCCACAGCACGCACAATAACATGGAACCTGACAAGCAGCCTTTCCGAGGATGGGAGCAGGACGTTCAACTTCACTATAAACTGCACAAGGGACGAGACCGAGATAAACGTGCTCACATCCGCAAGGGCGGATGACATTCCCATGTCCGAGAAGGAATGCGAAACAGTAAAATACGTGCACACAGGCACAGCGGACAGGGACGTTTATCACACGTTTATCAAGCCTGATGCAGCCCCTGAGGGGACAGGCATAACAAGGTTCGAGATAAGGGCAGGCTCCTCGAACGCTGCTTGCGCCGCATCATCATCATGGGATGACACGGAAAGCGGGTATATAAGGATTTATAATGATACTGGGGATGGAGTGTTTATCGCGTGGTTTCACCGAAATAACGGCGCCCTTGATGACGTTCCAGTGCCGACCGGCCAAACCAATGTCTCGTTTTCCCCGACACACTTCATTTCTAGCGGCTATACAACAGAGCCTTATGGAAAGCTTAGGCTGACATTTAACGGCACCGGAAGGAGCGGGACAGCGGAGTCTCTGTGCATGAACAGGATATGCTATGACTGGAACTGGACTGAAGACCTCATAGAGAGCCAGGACCTTCTGTTGAAGGTAAGGAACAATAACCCACCCACGCTCACTAACGAGAGCGTTACAGGCAATGGGGACTGGGGCCAGCCTTTCAACTTCAGCGTGAATGCCTATGATGATACTGGGGACAATGTCAATGTAACGCTCTGGATTAACCTTAGCTCAGGATGGACTGCTGTTGAGAGCCAGACATGCGCCAGCTGCAGCCCATACAAGACTAAGAATTTCACATATAACTTCGATTGCAGCTATGCGGACAAATCAGTGCAGTATTATTTCACAGGGAACGATCCGAATGATTTCCTCACGCAGACAAGCACACATTCGTTCAGCATAGAGAAGGATGACGTGCTGTTTAGCGTGCAGTCAGGCAACGGGACGAATGCAATAGCCAACAGGACTGCAGACATCAGCAATCTTACTCTCAGAGTCAATATACGCGACGAGAACGGCTCTTATGTGAACGGCCTGAATGTCACATATTACATAACCATGAACGGCCAGGGTGCGGGCGCAGTGTGGGACAACCCAACCGTTTATTCAGACCATTATTTGCAGACCGACTCAAATGGCAACGTGAGCTATAACTTCACTGCGGCGTTACACTGTGATAACGAGACAACCACTCTGGTGGACGAGGAATACGAGGTCGGGCCTCACAGCTGGTACGTTTTGGTGAATTCCTCAAGCCAGTGTTACAAGCCGCTGGCGTCATATACTACAAATTCCTATTACGAATTCACTACCATAGATCAGCTCAACGGCACGATAGTGTCGCCCAAAGATGGAGCCACTGTAGAGCAAGGTCGCCAAAACGTATCCATTCTTACATACATATACAACTACTGCCAGGAGCCTATGGCGATTTCCACAGACAATGTTATATTCAACCTTTCCACAGGCTCCACCAACTATATCAGCCCCGTAGAGAAGATAGGCTCCAACGTATATAGGTGGGAATGGGAAACCTTGAACAGGACCAACGGGTGGTACAAGTTCAACATGACCTCCTGGGAATCATACTATTATTTAGACACGAAAATACAGGACAACGCTTTCAATCTACAGACAAAACCACTCCTTAAGGAAGCGAACATGACCAGGCGTTCAGAGTCATGGTCATCCCCGAGAAACTTCTCTGTGAAAGTGACGGACAACATCGGAGATACAGTCAACGTCACACTTCACATAGGCGTGGGAGCAAGCGATGTAACATATGAAACCCTTTGCTGCGGCCCGGAATGCGAAGCCAATCCGTATACCTGTTCAAACAGCCTCCTGGAATGGAATAATGTGTTCCTGAATGATTCATATCAATGCTCTAGCTATGCAGAAAAGACAGCCAAATTCTGGTTCGAGTCTGTTGACACAGAGACGTACACATATACTACATCCGTGCCCTCAAAAGACTTCGTCAGCGATGACGATTCTTTCTATCTTGAAAAGGCGGAAACACGGATAGACTACGGAGGGGCAGGGAACGAAAGCTACTCCTCGCCCAATCTCTATACAAACTTTTCCGTGATGGTCTACGACCTAGACAACGAATCATATATATATTCCCAATCCGAGTCCACAAGGCCCCTTGTCTACTTCAACGTTACGACAGATGAAGATGACCCAACTACTTCCAAGTATGTAAATAATACAAGAGCGAGCTCCACAGGCTACGCCAACACAACATTCCTTCCTGACGGGAGCTTCAGCACAGGAAACCAGACCTGGGTCGCCTACATCTCGGATTCCGATCTCTGCTATGATTACAACCGCTCGGATAACTTCACCGTAAGGATAGAGGAAATCAACTGGCCCCCTATCTACAAGAACATGAAAGTGAATGGCTTGCCAACTTCCAGCATGCAGTGGGGCGACAATACAGGGTTCAACTTCTCAGTGGAGGTAATGGACTATGGGACAGAAGGAGGGAACGTGAACATAACCTTTCAGATCAACACAGGCTCTGGTTGGACAGATATAGAAACCCAGACCTGCTATTCCTGCAGCGCATGGAATCAGACCAATTTCACAGCCGTGCATTTCACCTGCGCAAACATTACCCCATCTGCAAGCTTCAGATTCCATCTTTTGGATAACCTTGGAAACGTGAATGATACAATAACAGGCACGTTCGAAATAGCGCGGGACAACCTGGTATTCGAGATTCAATCCGGCCATGGCAACGATGCCATAGCCAACAGGACGGCGTCCAGGGAAAACCTCACAATGCAGGTAAGGATTAAGGACGAGAATGGGACGTATCTGGAAGGCCTCAACACCACCCTCTACATATCCCAGCTCGGAACGCTAGGAGCAGCCCTCTGGGACAGCGGTCGCGTTCTCTATTCAAACGGCACAGGATACATAACCTACAACTTCACTGCAATGGACCACTGCGACAATGAGTCAACCCCATATGAGGAGGAGGAATACGAAGTCGGGCCGCACTGGTGGTATGTCAAAGACAACCCCAATGAGTTGTGCTTCAAGCAGACCAACTCCACGGCAGAGCCCAACCAGAACGGCTACTATAACTTCACCACAATAGGTCAGCTCAATAACACCATAATCTCCCCAACCGGAGGCTCAATAATCCAGCAGGGGAGGGCCAACATCTCAATAACATCCTACATATACAACGAATGCGAGGAGCCCATGAAGATATCCACCTCCAGCGTGACCTTCAACCTCTCAACAGCAGATGTCTTCTACCTGTGCGACAATAAGCAGGTCCTTGGAGAGAATGTCTACACCTGCACCTGGGAAACCCTGAACAGGACTGACGGCACCTACAACTTCACCATGACATCCCATGCAGACAACTACTACAATGACACCAAGCTCGAGGAGAACGCCTTCATATTAAGAACAATACCAATGCTGAAGGAAGCCAATGCGACAGACAGGTCAGAATCATGGTCTTCCCCAAGGAACTTCTCAGTCCGGGTCACTGACAACCTTGGGGACACAGTCAACATCACACTCTACATAGCAGTGGGCACGGCGGAGGTCGCGTATCAGACGCTCTGCTGCGGCCCTGACTGCACGGTAAATTCTGACAACTGCAGCAACACCCTCCTTGAATGGAACGACGTCTATCTCAATGATTCATACGATTGCACCAACTACGCGGAGAAGACCGCAAAGTTCTACTTCAAGGCCACAGACACAGAGGACTATAGCTATACCACATCCGTGCCTGCCGGCGACTACTTCAACGACACAGATACCATATATTTCGAGAAGGCGGACGTCAGGATAGACTATTCTGCAGGCAATAGCAGCCTCGCAACACCTGCCAAATATGCAGATTTCTCCCTGAAGGTCTATGACCTTGACAACGAGACTTACATTTATTCTCAATCAGAATCCACACGCCCGCTGGTCTATTTCAACGTCACCACAACCGAGGGTTCCTGGTCAACCCGAAAATACGTGAACGGCACAAGGACAAGCAGTACAGGCTATGCGAATGTGACCTTCCTGCCTGATGTCAGCTTTAACGTTGGCAACCAGACCTGGCTTGGTTACATAGCATCCAGCGACCTCTGCTACAAATACAATCAGTCAGATAACTTCACAGTCCAGATAGAAGTGAACTGGCCTCCACTATATAGAAACATGCTCGTCAACCAAAAGGCTACAGACACCAAGGGCTGGGGTGGCTACTGGAACTTCTCGGTTGAAGTCATGGACTTTGGGACAGAAGGAGGAAATGTTAACGTCACACTACAGATAGACAGCGGTGATGGTTGGACAGATATAGAAACGAAGGAATGTCCTTCATGCAGTTCATACACGTGGATGAATTTCACAAACAAGACAATGTCATGCAGCGACATCAACTCATCCGCAAGGTTCAGGTTCAACATAACTGATTCCGCAGGCAATGAGAACGGGACCAACACCTATACAACATTCGGCATCACGCCGGACAATATCCTCTTCCAGCACATCCAAGGCAACTTCTCAATAGCAAACAGGTCAGGCAGCCAGGCAGACAACCTCATACTCAGGCTCTTTGACACGCACAACATGTCATATCTTCCTGCAGACATAAACGTCACCATGTGGATGACATGGAACTATTATGCATGGGACGACGGACACTACCTTGGGACGAATAGCTCTGGTTACATAAACAAGGCATTTGACCCAACGTGCTCAGTAAGCGGAACAGAATACGCTGTGGGCCTGCAGAGATGGTATGCCAAGGTTAACACAAGCGAAACATGTTACTTCTCAAATGAGAGCAGCATTTTCAATCTGACTGTGATGGGAGATTTCAACATCACTATCTTCAAGCCGGACGGATCAGGCAATTACACCTGGGGGGACAACATATTCATGCAAGGCCAGGTAAAGGATGACTGCAGCAACACGATAGATGCAGCATCCGTAAGCTTCAACATGACCAAAGGCACATACAGCTACGGGTTCACTCCAAGCAATCTGGGAGGCGGATTCTACCAGGGGGACTGGAACTCAGCAAACGCTTCGCAGGGATATTATAACGTAACCATGATGGTGAACAAAACCAATTATTATGACAATAGCTCTGTTGTCACACCCCCCCTCAGCTTCTATCTCTACACGGTCCCTATCATCAAGGAGGCCAACGTCACCCCGAGGACAGACGGATGGGGCGTTTCATATAATTTCTCAGCGAATGTCACTGACGAATCTGGGGACAACGTAACGGTAAAATTCGAGACCAAGAGGTTCGGCTATGATTTCAGCGAGGTCGGAACCAGCCAGAACTGCACCTCCTGCTCAAATTTCACCATGTGGTGGAATGAGAGCTACACTTGCAGCGAGCTTTCCGGGAACCCGACCAGATATTTCAGGTTCACAGGGACGGATGATTCCAACAACATAAAAATAACTTCAACCACTTCCGGAGATTATGTGGATAATGATAACACTTATGTTCTTGAAAAAGATAATATACAGATCCTTCATATTTCCGGATCTGGAAATGTGATCAACAGGTCATCAGGAAGCACAACCTTCCTTCTGCTTGTAAATGACACTGACAGAGCTCTTCCAGTTCAGGATTATGAAGCCACGGTAAGGCTTAACATAACCACCAACACCACTAATCCAGGCTCTGTAAACAGGACAGTGGATTATAATCAGACCAATGGAACCGGATATGCATACCTTACCTTCACTCCAGGAGGAGACTGCTCATATGAAGTCGGCAACCAGACATGGTATGCATTCGTGAACAGCCAGGACACCTGCTACAAGACAGCCATTTCAACCTCATATAACGTGACAATAATGGGAAACATGGATGCTAATATAACTCCGAGCAACTACATATACCACCAAGAGGACAATGTCTACCTTACTATCAAAATCAAGGACGAGTGCAACAGGAATCTTTACCCTGTGAATATATCATCTATCCTTATCAAGAACCAGACCACGACCTTTAATTGCGGAGATATAATAGATTATGGCAATGGAACCTTCAGATGCAATTGGTCAACCACACAGGCCAGTCCTGTGGCAAAATACAATGTTCAGGTAACAATTACAACAAACCAGCCTTACAACAACGAGACTGAGATGCATTATGATGTTTTCTGGCTTCAAGCGTATGTAAACAGCGCTCCGACATTCTCAGACCCTGGCTACACTCCAGAGGGGTGGGGCGCTCCAATGAATTTCACAATCCATATTGAAGACATTGACTACAACAACGTCTCGGTCAACTTCTATACAGGACCCTCGTCATCCGGTCCTTGGACGCTCAGAGAAACTAAGCTTTGCGAAGATTGCAATAATGAATGGGTTAACTTCTCACTATATCATACCTGCTTAGATGTTGACCAGACATTCTATTACAAATTCAATGGCACTGACCAGAACTATACAGGAGATTGGGACCTCTCAGGCTCATCAAACATTGCGAATTACACTGTCCAGAAAGACAACGTGACTTTCTCCGTCTGGAGCGGCACCGGTTCACAAGCCAACCGCTCATTGGAGCAGACAGGCTTCCCATTCATAATAGTGGCTGTTTGGGACAGCGATAATCAGACTTATGTTGGCCAGGACATTAATGGCTCATTGTGGGTTACTACAAACGGAGCAAACTACGGACCATCTTTGGGCAATCTTACAAATTCCAGCGGTGTCCTACACTTCAGCTTCAATCCAAACTGCAGCTATTCTGTAGGCATGCAGAACTTGAAAGTCGGAATACACAACAACACCTGCTACTCCGATACAAACATGACAACACCTTCAAACCTTACAATATTAGGAGACATACAGCAGCAAATAATAGAATCCAACTGCTCGGGTGACACCATCTGCTACCCGGACGAGAACGTTACGATATCAGTCAACATAACCGATGAGTGCTTCAGTCCGCTAGCTGACGCTTCAGTTGGCATAAATGCATCCCATGGCAGCTTTGCCATAAATTGCACCCCGGTTAACAACAACGGCTCAGGAATTTACAACTGCACATGGAATGTGTCAAGCTCCCCAGGCGGTAACTACAATATAACGGTTTTCAGCAACAGGACGTATTTCAATATTAACCAGACTGTCCATCCGAACAAATTCTTCATAGAGGTTCCACCCGTCATTAACAATGAGAATGTAGGATCGCTAACAGCATACTGGGCCAAGACATATTTAGGAGGGCCCAGATTCACATTCTGGATAAACGTGACGGATGATGACGACCAGATAAACATCACCCTTTGGCATTATGACAATGAGAGCGAGACAGAATTCAAGATGGCCAATTGGACTGCCCTTAATGATGCAGTAGAGTATAACGCAACCTTTACTTATGCTTATACTACCTATCCAAGCGACATAGGTTACTGGAAATGGAAGATAAACGTCACGGATTCTCAAGGTATGGGCGCCGAAACATCCATTCATGAGATACAGGTCACTAAAAGGCCCCTGAACATCAGCCACGCAGTAGGCAACGGCTCCACGGTCAACAGGATAGGAACAAACACTACACTTTTATCAGTTTATGTAAAAGACGGTTATGACAATACCAACGTCAATCCATCCACTGGCAACAGGAGGTTCTGGGTAACAACCAACGGCGTCAGCTACGGAACAGGAACAGCCCCAAGCTACTACTCCGGATTTATGAACCTTTCCTTTGAGCCCACCTGCACTTCACCGCTATATAACGTCGGCAAGCAGAAATGGAAGGCCGGTGTATGGGGCAACGATCTCTATGCAGATACGAACTCCTCTGAATTCGAGCTTGACATAGTTTCCAATCTGTTCGGCAATATTATTTATCCAAGCGGCCAGAGCTTCTCCCAGGGAACCAATGTTCTGCTCAGCGCAAACATTTCAGACGAATGCGGCCAGGTAACCGGGGTTGCCGTTATAATGCGCTCGATAGATCCTTCCGGGGATGAGCTTGTAGCCCCTGTTCCACCTGTGGCCACCGACACTGGTGGAGGGATTTACAACACCACACAGGACACGGGGAGCGCAGATTCTGGGCTTAACAGCTGGTATAACATTTCCCTTAACACCTCAAAGGCCTATTACACATCGATAAACACGACCTTTGGATATAAGTTCAGGATAGCCCAGGAACCTGCCCTTAGCAACCAGATCGTGGATCCACCCGGTGACGGGTGGGGGGTGAACTTCACCTTCACCGTGACATTGAATGACCAGGATCTTGATGATATGCTGAACACAAGCTTCTGGACGGCCCAGGCATCAACAGGACCGTGGATATTCAGGGGATACCAAACCTGGACGAGCGACCAGACAGACCACCAGTTCGATTTCTTCCAGAATTTCAGCTGCAGCGATTACGTCAATGGGGACTTGAACAGGGTATACTACAAGTTCAACGTAACCGATACCATTAATTTCACTGATGAAACCTCACCCAGCTCACTGACCCTTCAAAAGGACGATGTCAACTTCAACATAACCTTCAACATAGGCGACCCGGTGACAATCAACAGGGAGGGCTCGGATACAGGACTGATTGGCGTAAGGTTATATGATGACGACATAGCACAGAAGCCGTTCTTGGGAAGCGGGATAAACGTGTCCTTCTGGGCGACCACCGATGGGGTCACATACAATAGCTCTGAGATGATGAACATTACCAACTCAAGCGCATATGCAATATACAACTTTGGTCCAGACTGCAACTATCGTGCAGGCCCGCAGACATGGTTCGCAGGGACGACACAGAACACATGCTACGGTTCTGTAAACCAGACATCATTGGACCAAGAGCAGGATCTGATCATAATGGGCCAGCTGAAGAACTATCTTGAGCTCCCGAACCAAGCAACATTCAATGTCACAGACCAGATAGATATAAGATTCAATCTCTCAACAGACTGCGAAATAGAAGGAACCCTTCCTGGTGCTTCTGTTATAATTAATCTGACAAACTCGGATACAGGCGACTACTCCCCTTGTTCATCTTTGAACGATGAGGGCGATGGGTGGTACAACTGTACCTGGAATTCCACAAGCCATCCAGAAGGTGACTGGAGCATAAACATAACCACCAGCCTAAGCAATTATAACGGAAACTCAACTACATGGACAGACAAATTTTATCTGAACAACTTAGGCCAAGTATACGGAAACCAGTCTGTATATCCGACTTCAGGTGGATGGGGAACGAACTACACCTACAACATCTCCGTGAGCGACCCTGAGAATGACACTGTGGCATGTGCCCTTTGGACCAACACTACAGGCTCTGGGTGGATTTTAAGGGGGATAACCACTATCCAAGGCTCTGGAAACTGCTCAATAAAGGTAAGCACCTTCAACTATACAGATGTCGGCCAGAGCCAGTACAGATTCACAATAAATGACTCGTTCAATACACTTGATACAAACAATTTCACAGGACCCATCATAAATTATGACAACGTGACTATTGTATACTATTCCGGGAACAACACCAATGTCAACAGAAGCTCATCCCAGACAACAACGCTAAAAGTCTTTGCTAATGATACTGATTATGGCTACCCGACAAGCGGCATAAATGTCAGCTTCTGGGTGAGCCTGACAAACGGGTCTACTGATTACGGCTCCAGCTCAACAAACCAGACAAACGCTTCTGGCCATGCCCAAAATGCATTCAACCCAGACTGCAACTACACCATAGGCGTCCATAACTGGCTGGCAGGGGTGACTGATGCCAGATACAACAACACCAACACTTCACAGAACCTTGTTATAAATATCACAGGAGACCTCATACCTGTGATTACGAACCCGATAGGCGGCCTTTCAGGAATCTACCTGAGAGGCCAAAACGTCACGTTAGAGGGCCGGATAGACTCGGACTGCGCCTCGGAGACACTTAACAATACAATCCCGACATTCCGCTACAGCCAGAACTCCACCGTCTACTACTGCTCAAACGTCATTGATAAGGGCAATGGCTATTACAACTGCACATTCAATTCTTCTTCATTGGCTACAGGCTGGTACAATTTCACGATGAATGCGTCAAAGGAGCACTACAATTCCAACACAACCACAAAAACCAATTCATTCTTCATAGAGACAGCACCTGTCCTTAGCAACCCGAGCATAAGCAAGACGTTAGGTGGGTGGGGAGAGACTTATGTCTTCAGCGTGAATGTGAGTGATGAAGACGGAGACACTGTGAGGGTGAGGGCTTGGTACAAGCAGCTTTCTCCGACAGAAGGCAATTGGATAGAGATAACACCATATAATGAAACCACAGGGACAAATAAGGTTGTGACCTTCACCAAGTCCAACTTCCTTTACACCAACATGGGCAACCTTACATTCAAG
>Ga0315277_10005670_pt1 | contig 16429 bp, 16 predicted proteins | sample YL17G05_15_MG_FD_203695 | JGI IMG/M metagenome (GOLD analysis project Ga0315277, IMG submission 203695) | Sediment microbial communities from Yellowstone Lake, YNP, Wyoming, USA - YL17G05_15 | ecosystem: Environmental > Aquatic > Freshwater > Lake > Sediment | place: USA: Wyoming | collected... | reverse complement strand
AACTGATCCCCGAGTCATTATGCAGACATGCGTTCCGCATCTACGTTTCGGCGCTGACCCAATTGAATCTTGACCGTCACAATCGTGTCTCCACAACAGATACACGCCTGATCCGGCGTATCGTGCGCGACGCACGTGAGCGGGGTTATTCTGCCAAACAGACCATCTCGCAGTGGGAATCGGTACGCAGGGGAGAAAAGACACACATCTTCCCATTCCAGGAGAACGCAGACGTAATGTTTAACTCTGCCCTGGTCTACGAACTTGCAGCATTAAAACCATTGGCTGAACCATTGCTGCGACAGGTCCCACATGGTATACCGGAATACATCGAAGCCAGGCGTCTGTTGACTTTTCTGGAATGGTTCTTACCGATAGATATAGACCTGATCCCAGAAAACTCAATCGTTCGGGAATTTCTTGGAGGCTCGATCCTTGAAGATTTTAAGCTATGGAAGAACAAGACCGCCCGCTAAGAACAATATGCCTCTTTACCCTTTAATCTACTTCGATTCATAAAAATAAAACCTGGCTCCAAACCTTTTTCACCCAACGCATAATTCCTATAAAACAGCCCATGACATCATTGATAGGCTGGGATATCCAGAACCAGGACCCTATTAATCATCGCTATTCATAATAGTAACAGGATATCAACGATGAAACGCTTCTGGTTGTTAATGAATATATTTGCAATATTAATCATGGCATGCAATTTGTTCTCTCGCTATCCTGGTTCCATCCCAACCATAACGATTCCGTCATTGTTGTTAACCTCCCCATCCCCCGTCTTTGCAACCGCTCCACCCTCGGTATCGATTACACCAACGGCTATTCCCACTGATCTGCCACCTGTTCCACTTGACGGTGGAATATATCAGCTCAAGGATGAACGGATAATTGGTACCTATGCCGTCCGGAGGTGGACCAATCCAGCCAGCCAGATCGGTTTTGATGATGTGGTAACTATTAATTCTCCCGGGCAACCACAAATACGTGTCGATACAGTCTCGAATATAAATTCCTTGACTGGTACAGATATCAACAAAGATGGCCATCCAGAAGTAATCATCGAAACATATTCGGGGGGAGCCCACTGCTGTTCCAGCATGCTGGTATATAGTTTAAGAACGACACCGGTTCTGATCCTTCAGAAACCTGAATCCAACGCAGGGGGTGTATTCCCAGATCTGGATCATGATGGCATCCATGAATTTGAAACTGCTGACGATTTGTTTGCTTACTTATATTGCCCTTATGCCGGCTCACCATCTGTCCGGGTAATCATGGCATATGACCCCCAGGAGAACCTTTATGTCCCTGCCAGCCCGCGTTTCACGGACTCGTACGCACCGATGATAGGTGAACATATAGACCTGGCCAAATCTGGTCAACCAGGAGAACTCGGCGAGTGGGATAACACCACAAAATGCTCTGTTCTCCCCTTGGTTTTGGATTACCTTTATACTGGACAGAAAGACAAGGCATACGCAGAACTCCACCGTTTATACCTTTATCCAGATGTGGAAGATTTCTGGAAAGAGATCTATCAACGGGTGGGAGAGAGCCCTCTTTACACACCATTGGAAACAGACACCTGCGGTTGCAGCAATTAAATGAATATCTTCTTTATTCTGTTGATCGCGCTGAGCATGGCGATGGATGCCTTTGCTGTTTCACTTAGCGCCGGCACAACACTGCAGAATGTTGGGTATCGACCTGTATTCCGGTTATCCTTTCACTTTGGATTATTCCAGTTCGCCATGCCAGTCATCGGTTGGTATCTTGGGAGCAGCATCGAACCGGTCATCGCTCCATATGACCACTGGATCGCTTTTGGCCTTTTAACCTTCGTGGGAGTGCGCATGCTGCTTTCTGGCATCGACGGGAACAAATCATCCTTAAAAATCGACCCTTCGCGTGGCATGACGCTGATACTGCTTTCCATCGCTACCAGCATCGATGCTCTTGCCATTGGTTTAACCCTGGCAATAATGAAAGTGGATATCTGGTATCCGGCTGTGGTGATCGGAGTGGTGACTGGATTGCTGTCACTCATTGGCTTACGTGTGGGAAACACCCTGGGAGAGAAATTCGGCAAGCGCATGGAGATCGCAGGCGGAATCGTACTTATACTCATTGGCTTGCGGATCGTGGCTTCACATTTACGCGTATAATACCCAGGTGCAAGAATTACGATATTAACAAGATAGCTACAATAACCCCGAACGCCCCACAGAAAAAATTGACCCAATCGTTATTCAACCATTTCCAACCACGGATCTGCATGGTCTTTGTGTTACAGGTATGGATGGGATGATGTTCGGTCTCTTTGCAGCAAGTGGGACAATAATAGATCGCCTGCTTGGTGGCACCCAGGAGTGAGTCGAAAAGCGATCCTGCCAGACCGCTCAAGGAGATGATCAGACAGGTTGACCAGAATCCATCCCCAGGTCCGAAAACAGCGGCGAGGCTGCCTATCAAGCCAGCACCTGCCAGTGAGGCAAGAATCCCACTGACCGAGACCCCACCCGAGGTCCCCTTTTCCGCGACTTTTCTAAGATCAGTGATCAGCCGCGGTGGTGCTGGATTCAACACACCCAATTCGGTCGCCCAGGTATCAGCGTTGACAGCAGCCAGAGAGGCTACGAAAGCCAGCCAAGGCCAGGTCTCTGAAGGGAAAAGGATATGGAGAACAGCGCACAACGCTGCCAGCCCTCCGTTGCCAAGCACTTGTCCAGCATCGCGCCTGCCCCCTTTGGAATATTTTTCATTCAGGCTGTTTTTTTGGTTATAAAAGGCACGCGTGAGGAGACTGGATGAAATGAAGAACGTCAATAATAGTATCGCCCACTGCCAACCACCCAGTCCAAAAATGAGCGTGCCAATGATGGTGGCGGCGTATGTGCCATTCCTGCTTAGACTACGAACGCGATATGAGGCTACTGCAATGATGGTTGCAAGGACGAAGCCAACGAAGAGGTGCATGCTTGATAATAATTCATCAAATTGGAGTCGTTATGGTGAAAAGTACAGCGAGTAAAAACAATAGACTTGTCAATGAACTTGATGCCCAGATGATAAACGCGATGATCTGCTGCTGGGGTTGGCGGTAGAAAAATAATCCTGCCAACCATCCCACAACAAAGGAAGAAGCGCTGAGCAATGGGAGAAGCAATAATCGCAAGGGAGGAAAAGGACCCAGCGGTTCTCCATAGGGACTAAAACCTAAAGGTACACGCGTCAGGTTAGGGGTGAGAAGGCTGACCCAGATGATCAGACCTATATTTAAGAATAAGCCACTTAACCACAGGTAACGTGCCAATGCGCTATCATATGCACGTGCAATGATAAAGGATGGATATATGGACCGCGCTGGCATAGATGTCAGGCTGCCGAGTTCAATGAAGCGTTGGAACTCGCGTACAAATATTATTGGATCTGCGGGTGAAATTGCAAACACCCGTTTAGCAGTGGCGATCAAAAGCAGATTGCGGGTCTCAGAGGCAAGAAATTCGACCACTCCCAGATCAGGATGACGGCGAAACCCAAGCACAGAACCGGGGAGCCGAAAGCGGGGAAGCGGGAGGGGTGTTGTCAAATCCAAAGCTGAACGTACCCATTCGATATCTGAGAGTGGCAGATCCTCATAACGTAGTCCCCATTGGATAGTAATCCTTTCACGGTCCAGAGTGTAATTGCCTTGAATAACTGAATAAGCACGGTACCCCATGAGTGGTAGCAATGTAAATGCTGCCAGCATTAGCAGAAGGTTGAGGATGAAAATCGTACCAACGTTAAACCTGGATATATTCCAGATACCTAAAATGATCAGGGTTATTAATGCCAATATTACAAAACCATGGACCAGCAGTCCACGCCTGCGCGGTGGTGGAAACTGAAGAACGCTCATGAGGTATCCGATCTATACTGACCCAACTCCTTGCTTTCCCGTTCGATATACTGATAATAATGGGTACTTATCCATTCAAATATTGGATATCATCAATCATCTTGATTGATTACCAATAATATTGTGTGCAAGTCCTGGATCCATCCAAATTGATGCTCTGTGTATCGCCTCCTACATATTCATTGGTGATATATGAAGGAACTATTCTTTATTTCTTTCGTGGATAAATGTTGTAATAAATATTTTTACAGACATATTCGACCTGTTCTTCACTCATCACACCTGAGAAAGGCAAAGCTATGCCACGCCGGCTTAAGTCTTCTGTCACTGGGAAATCACCCACCTGATAACCAAATCTCTCTATCATATACGGTTGAAGGTGGATCGATGTAAAGTATGGCCGGGCGGGAATGCCACAAGCCGCAAGCTGTTTTATCAGCATATCACGGTTGATCGTCGGATCCAGCCGGATGACGTACACAAACCATGACATGCGCGTGGTTGATGGCTCCACTACAGGGATCTGAATTCCCTGGATATCACCCAAGCGCTCACCATACCATGCTGCCACTTGATCTCTTTTTTTCATCAATTCGTAAAATCTGGACATCTGTATGACACCCAGGGCAGCGGACATCTCATCCAGACGGTAGTTGTAACCCAGGTAGGTATGTTGAAGCCAAGTGTCACCCACGGAACGTCCCTGATTGCGTAGAGCCCGCATATAGCTGGCTGCTTTTTCATTATTGGTGATGATCACACCACCCTCGCCTGTGGTGATCTGTTTGTTCGGGTAAAAGGCAAAAACACCATAATCGCCAAATGTGCCAGCCAATTTTCCCTTGTACTCCGCACCAAGTGACTCGCAGGAATCTTCGATGACCTTCAAATCATATTCTTGCGCGATATCGTTGATTTTATCGAGTTCAGCGGGTTGTCCGAATACATTTACAGGCAGGATCGCCTTGAGATATGCATTATCAGAAACCCCTTTCCGAGGCAGCCACTTCTGTGAAACCTTACCGCCAAATTTTAGATCTTTGACCGCCTCACGAACAAGTGCCGGATCAATATTACCAGTGCGTGGATTCACATCCACAAAGATAGGGACAGCATTCTCATACAACAACACGTTGCTGGATGCCACAAATGAGAAAGGTGTGGTGATGACCAGGTCACCTGCACTGATACTGGCGGCGCGCACGCATAAATGCAGACCGGTTGTACCGGAACTTACCCCGATGGCATATTTTGAACCGGTCAGATTGCAAAAAGCTTTTTCAAAATCCTGGATGTAGTGGCCCATGCTCAGGCTAGGCGTATTGAGTACGGCCAGGACTGCCTGACGCTCCTTGTCGGTCAGGTCGGGGGAGGACATGGGAATTTGCATGCGATCAGGATTTACCAAGGAGTGATTGGATAGCGGGGATGATGCCGGTCAAAGACACCATCTGATTTTCACTTGCGGAACGCGGCTTTAATTCTACCATCTCCTGGTGCAGGTTGCGTTCACCGACCGTGACGCGGATGGGCAAGCCGATCAAGTCGGCGTCGTTGAACTTCACGCCGGCGCGCTCGTTGCGGTCATCGTAGAGCACCGAGATACCTGCATCTTGCAAATCATTATAGAGTTTATCTGCCACAGGGAGAGTATCCATCTCTTTACCAGGTAACACTATTAATTGGATCTCATAGGGGGCAATACTTGCCGGCCATAACAGGCCTTTGTCATCATGATGTACATCAATAATTGCGGAGAGCATACTACCTAAATGAATTTCATTGCGAACCATCCATACCGGGGCTGCCTTTCCGGTTTCATCTGTAAACGACGGGGAATTATCATCCGGAGCGGAACAGTCAACGTGTAGTAATTTTAATGAGCGGATGCCTTCCAGTGCTTCCTGGCAATCCGGGCATGGATCTCCTGCCACCGGTGCGACCAGGTCAGCTATTATCGCGGCATGGTAATCGCGGCCAAAGTTGGTGTTCAGCAGGTGAAAACCAGCTTCATTCGCTCCCGCGACCAGGTTGGGTGAGACTGGAATAAGATCATCAACTATGATCCTGCCCCTTTTTAGTCCGATGGGTGAGGCATAACCTGGTTCCACTCCGGCCGCACGGATGACTTGCGGCTCTGCCGGCTTGATAACAGCGCCGTGAAAAATGTTCAGCAGCTTTCGCATGCTCAGGTTCGTGTCCCCGCGCATGATAACGAACAGGAATTCTTGTTTGTTAAGTACCTCATAATCACCCTGGTCTGAGATTGATGCCGTATAGAGCAATGCCTTGGCGGTCTTGGATTTTGGAATGTTGAGAAAATCAGCCAGCGCCTCAATCGTCGGGCAATCGGGTGTCAGGATTTTTTCTAATGGTAGCGGGGATTCCAGCTTAGGTTCGACTTTGTGACGGCGTGCAACATCCCGCTCGGCCGTGTAACTGCATTTTGGGCAGTGTAAAACTTCTATTGGTCCATCTGGCAACGGGGTGTAAAGTCCCTGGTTGACGACCCGGTTTCCTTCCGGACCCGATATGGCGGTAAAGGTGGATAAACCGAACTGCGAACAGAGCTGTTTAACTTTTCCTACCATTCGCTGGTTTATGAGTTCACACTCTTCCTTCGACGGGGCAAGGACATGTGTCACCAATGCAGGCACGCTGCGAGCGATCGAACCGAGACTTTCCTTCTCCCCTTCATGGTGATCAGGTGTATTATGAAAAAGAATACGGGGTAGATGCCGGTAAGATCGAATGTCAGATTTCACAAGGGGTAAAATCCCACTTGACTTAATTCCCCCACCTACCTGTTGTGCTCCCAAAGTCTCCAATTCCTTGGAGACAAGAAGAAATATTCGATCGACAATTTTCTGACCAAGGGGGAGGAAGCTGATATCTAAAGCCGAGGTCACTCCAGGACGAGCATATGCTGCACGGAAAAGCAATGCTTGTCCGATTCGCGATGTATCTACCGGGGCTTCCCGCAGGGTTTGCCCAAAGAGTTGACTAAGGCGCATTCTTCGTTTTTACTGAGGTCTTGGCTGGGGTTCTGGAAAGGGTGCCGGTTGGTGAGCCTGGTGCTTCGACTGGTGTTCCCTCCTGGGCTGGACTGGGATCCAGCTCAACGGTTTCTTCCATTCGTATCTGGCCGCGCAGGAATGCCCCCTCCTCAGTGACGAAAGCAGTTGTCACCACATCCCCCCAAACACGACCGGAGCCGCGAATCTCGAGTTTCTGAGTGGTGATATTGCCGCGCACTGCTCCAGCCACGATGACAGTATTGGCACGGATATTCTCACAGGTGACACGCCCGGTCTCACCAATGACCAGCATACCGTGTAAAGAGATCTCTCCTTCGAAAGCGCCTTCAATTCGAACGCCCCCACTGCCATTGATGCTGCCGTGCCAGATCACGCCAGAACCCAGCACCGAAGTGATACGCTCAACAGCCGGGATTGGCTGGGTTGCTTCGGTTTGTGTAGAAGTCTTCTTAAACATCACCTTCCTCTGATTTTGCCGCGCCCTTTCCTCAAAGATATTTTACCCCATTAAAGGAGATGGTCTTAACGATACGGGAATGAATCTTATTCCTGCAATCCCAGGCATGTATCTTTCAATATATCTACACTATTAATGTTTTTATCATATTCCATAATGGTAAGTTTGAATCGGAACTTAATAATCAGACATGGATCTTCAGATTTTTTTCCTTATTGCCTTGTGGGAAAATTCTTTTAGACATCCAAAATCAGTTATTCTGTATCCTGATTTCGCTTAGGAGGTTTGGGAACACCAATGATGTTGTAACCCGAATCGACGTATATGACTTCACCAGTTGTGCGGGCAGCCATATCCGAGCACAGAAAGACAGCTGCATTACCAACATCCTGGATGGTGATGTTCTGATGCAACGGTGCCATCTCAGTGAATGCACGGTACATGTCCTTGAAACCTGAAACCCCGGCTGCTGCCAGGGTACGTATCGGACCAGCCGATATGGCATTAACGCGCACTCCTTGTGGGCCGAAGTCATGAGCGAGATAACGGGTGGATGCCTCAAGAGCAGCCTTTGCCACACCCATCACGTTGTAATGGGGTGCGACCTTTTGCGCCCCGTAATAGCTCATACACAGCAGCGCACCACCTTCACGGAACAGTGGTTGGAAAGCACGCGCCAAGCCAACAAATGAGTAAACGCTGATATCCATCGCCATGCGGAAACCTTCGCGGCTGGTGTTATAAAACGGTCCGGTCAGTTCATCGCGGTTGGCGAATGCAATCGAATGCACAAGAATGTCGATCTGTCCAAATGCACTGGACGCTTCTTGAGCGACTGTTGCAATCTCCTCGTCTTTCGTAACATTACACTGTTTCACAAAATCGCAGCCAATGGATGCAGCCAGCGGCCGGACACGTCGCTCCAGCACATCCCCCGCATAACTCATCCCTATTTTGGCTCCATGCGTGTACATCGCCTGAGCGATCCCCCATGCAATGGAACGCTCGTTTGCCAGGCCAAATATTAAAGCAGTTTTACCTTTTAACAGGCTCATTTCTCCTCCAGTGGTATCACTCTATTTCGTACTTTTTACTACCAGAAACCGCCACGGTTTGGATTTCCATGGCTCCGGTACAGTATATAACCCCACGCGGGGACTAATGGTCACGGAAGTATCAGGGATCGAAATACCAGGCTCTATCCATAAACCACCGGTTGTATCACACAGGTCAATACCATTCAATACCTTTTCTATACCAAGGGCCTGGGTCACCTTGGCCGGACCGTCAGTCCATCTGGGTCTGGGTTGTTTCCCGCGGCGCTTCGCAATGACATCAATCCCTTCCACAGGTTGGATGGCACGAATCAGCACAGCCGCCGGATACCCTTCCTTCTCAGTGACAGCGTTCAGCATCCAATGCATTCCATAGGTGAAGTAAATGTAGGCATGCCCGGGGGAACCAAACATGACTGCCGTACGAGCTGTTAATCCTGAGCGGGCGTGGCAACCCTGATCTTCTTCACCGATATATGCTTCTGTCTCGTAAATTACCCCGGAAATCCTGACACCATTTTCCAGCCGTACCAAACGCGCTCCAAGTAGCTCACGAGCAACGTTCAGTGTGGAGCGGTCGTAGAATGAGCGTGGCAAAGGCATAAGTCAGCATACATTTTAACCATACTATTTGGAGGATGTTATTTTAATCGTCGGTCTTGATCAATTGTTAACTGTAAGCCGTCTCCAAGCGCAATGGCTGGTTTGCAATTGAGCTTTTGATTGAATAATGTCAGGTCCGAACACATTCGCGATACTCCCCTTGATGTACGTGGATTGTAAATAACCTCCCCTTTTTTACCGACGATCTCCTGTACCAGTTTGACCAGATCACGAACGCTGGTCTCACATCCTGACCCAACATTAATGACCAGTCCATTAAGATTTGGCGCTGTGGCTGCTGCCACCAGCGCACTGACAACGTCATCCACATAAATGTAGTCACGTGTTTGCATACCATCACCATGGATGACCATCGTTCCGCCCCGCATGGTCTGCTTGATGAAATGCGGTACTACCGGTGGGTGCGAGGCTGGCAGGTGCTGGCCAGGACCGTATGCATTGAAAATACGCAGGCTGACAGTATCAATCCCCCAGAGTGCACCGATGGTACGAACGTAGTATTCAGCGCATAATTTTGAAACAGCATATGGGGAGGACGGATTCGGAGCAGCGCATTCTCTGAGCGGTTGTTCATCTATATTACCGTAGACCGCTCCTGACGAGGTCAGCACTACTCGCCGCACACCAACATCACGCATCGCCTCCATCAAGCTGACGGTTCCGCCCACATTGACCGCATTGTACTCACGGGGGTACAAAACCGATTCGGGCACAGAGACGCGTGCAGCCAGGTGATACACACAGTCCACTTCCTGCAATAACGTCCACAGCTTTGGGCGGTCATTGACGTCGCCCCGTGTAAAGTGCACGTCAGGAGAAAGAGATTGCGGATCACCGGTTGATAGATCATCAAGACCGCGAACTTGATGACCCTGGCGCGCTAATTGGTTGGCGAGGGAAGATCCGAGGAAACCGGCTGCACCTGTGATGAGGAAATTCATGATAAGCGTCGCATCCAAGGAAATCTCATGGAATGCGAGGCATTATAGCACAGGCAAAGAAGGCAGAATGGAAACATCCAACAGGTTGTTTGTATTCTGATGAATTGTATTTCGGATGGGTTGCCAAACCAACACCATGTATCACTACATTAAACACGGGACAGCCTACCCGGGTAGTTGAATACAGGTAAAACTCTCCAGAATGAGACCTTTATCGTCGTAAAACTTCATTGTGGCAACTCAGTTTCAGCAAAGGATGGATTGGAGGCGGATGATGGAAACCGCAATGGTGTTTTTTGGTTACGTTGAAATTTTCGATAAACCAATCTACTCTTTGTTACTCTTCTTAGTTGCAGTTGAATGCAAATGACCGTTCAATCATTGAGCAAGAGGCGTCCTTGCCAATTCTTTCCGGGCATATTCGTAACCTTTGCGGATGGCTTCAAAATTCTTCGGCAGCAACTTTCTGTGGCGTTCCGGCAGATGTGCTTTGAGAGCTGCTTCAATGTCCACGATCTGGAGCTCGGGTAGTCTGGTCAGCAGCGCACCCACCATGACCATGTTGAGCAGTCGCCGGTCTCCTGTTTCCTCCGCCATCTCATTACCGGGTACGAAAATTGCGGTGATGTCTTTTCGCTGCGTACCCCGATCTACCATCGAGGCATTGACGATCAATACACCACCGGGCTGAACCAATGGTTCATATTTATCAAACGAGGGCAGGTTCAGGGCAATTACCGCGGGAGGATTCTTAACCAGTGGTGAACCGATCTCATCGTCCGCTATCACTACGGTACAGTTCGCCGTACCACCGCGCATCTCTGGTCCATACGAAGGGATCCAGGTCACTTCTTTACCGGTGTCCATCGCAGCATAGGCAATGACCTGCCCTGCAAACAAGACACCCTGTCCACCAAAACCGGCGATGATGATTTCTTTTTGCATGATTGGTCCTTTTTGGAATCCGGAGGTGAAATCTAGATCTTGATCTCGGAAACGGCGGGGGAAACCTTGAAATCGCCCAATGGGTAAGCAGGGACCATATGCTCTTCCAACCATTTCAGCGATTCGATCGGGTTAATACCCCAGTTGGTTGGGCACGTGGAAAGTAGTTCGACCATCGAAAAACCGAGGCTGCGCACCTGCGTTTCGAAAGCGGTGCGGATGGCTTTCTTTGCCATTCGAATATTCTTTGGGTCATGCAGACTGCGGCGGGCAACATAACCTGCACCTTCCAGATTGGCAAGTATCTCCGCCATGCGGATCGGGTAACCCGCCAGTTCCACATCCCGACCATTGGGTGAGGAAGTGGTCTTCTGCCCGGGTAGGGTGGTGGGAGCCATCTGACCACCGGTCATACCATATATGGCGTTATTAATGAAGACGACCGTGATGTTCTCACCGCGTGCTGCCGCGTGCATGATCTCTGCCATTCCTATAGAAGCCAGGTCGCCATCACCCTGGTAGGTGAAGACGATCCTGTCGGGAAGGAGACGCTTGATGCCGGTAGCCATTGCCGGGGCACGCCCGTGAGCAGCTTCTACAAAATCGGTGGCGAAATAATTATAAGCAAATACCGAGCAGCCAACCGGCGCCACTCCGATCGTTCTCTCGGTCAAATTCATATCATCCAGTACTTCGGCAATCATACGGTGTGCAATGCCGTGGGTGCAGCCAGGACAATAGGTTGTATTGACTTTGGTCAATGCCTCCGGACGGGAATACACCAGGTTTTCAGGGATTGCAATTGTACTCATCTCATACCTCTTGTTTCATGACAGTCATACGCTCGAACCAGGCATCGCGTGGATGAATATCCGTGCGCAGTTTGGTTGTGGCAATCCGTTGGATCTCGCCCAGGATCTCGTCCGGGAAAGGAACAACCCCTCCCAGGCGTCCATAGAATTCGACCGGGATCCGTCCTTGGACAGCCAAGCGAACGTCTTCGAGCATCTGACCGGTATTCATTTCCACCACCAAAAAAGCGCTTGCCCGCTGGTTCAATTCCTTAATTACCTGGTAGGGGAAGGGTTTTAATGTGACCGGGCGCAGTAGTCCAACCTTTATACCCTGGGCACGTGCTGTGCGTACTGCCGAGAGTGCCACCCGCCCTGCCGTTCCAAAGCCTACCACAATGAACTCAGCATCATCCAGAAAATATTCTTTATAACAGATTTCATTCTTTTGGATGTCCATCCAGCGCTCGAGGAGACGCAGGTTGGTCTTTTCCTCTTCCAGTGGATCGAGATAAATAGAAGATAAGACACGCCTCTTGCGATGAAAGGCACCGTTGGTCGCCCACTCATAGTCTTTGCGGTTTACTGGGCGCATCTCTGGCAGTTCGGCAGGTTCCATCATCTGACCAATTAAACCATCTGCCAGCATCATGCATATTGTGCGGTATTTCTCAGCCAGATCGAAAGACAATACCGTCAGGTCAATAGCCTCCTGGACAGAAGCCGGAGCCAGCACGATCGGGTTGTAGTCACCATGACCGCCGCCATGGACAGCCTGGTTATAGTCACCCTGTGAAGGCGCAATATTGCCCAGGCCCGGTCCACCGCGCATCACGTTGATCAATACTACAGGGATCTCTGTTCCTGCGATGTAGGACAGCCCTTCCAACATCAATGATACGCCCGGACTTGAAGATGAACTCATGACGCGCGCCCCGGTACAGGCTGCGCCATAGACCATATTTACGGCGGCTACTTCACTCTCCGCCTGGACAAAAACCCGCCCGAGTTCGGGCATGCGGCGTGACATCCATTCCAGCACTTCTGTTTGGGGGGTTATGGGATAACCAAAATATCCTTCGAGGCCGACCCTGATCGCAGCCTCAGCCATTGCTTCGTTGCCTTTCAGTAATTCCCGCGCCATGCCCGCCTCCTATGTCCCGACCGGAACAGTTTTGGTGACCTCACGATAAACCGTGATGGCAGCGTCCGGGCAGACCAGAGCACAGATGGCGCAACCGGTGCAGCCATCCTGAAAGATAAATGCTGGATGGTAACCCTTTGGGGTCAGGCGTTCCATATCTAATTTAATCACATCCTGGGGGCAGGCGTTGATACACAATTCACAACCTTTGCAATATTGATCGTTGACCTCGATCCAACCTTTTGCCGGCATTCAAAAAGCCTCCTTGATTTATGAGAAGTTGGACATTATTTGACCGAAATGCCAACCTCGCCAATTTTATCACCATACAGATATGCCTGGTAAAGTATCATGTGTCATTATATCAAGGATACATGTTTCCCTCTGTAATTATCCTCAAGAAACGATCATAATGGAGGTGGTAGAATCAATTTACCAATCATCCCTGCCACGGATCACGAAAAAATGATCAAGGGCATTGGGTATTTTCTTGCTGGAGGTTTCCATGCCTGAACCTGTCATTATCGACGCCATCCGCACACCGATCGGCTCCCTGGGAGGCGTGCTGGCTACAGTTCGCGCCGACGATCTTGCAGCACATATCATCAAAGTCATCGTTGAACGCAACCAGCTCGATCCAGCTCTTATCGAAGAAGTCTACTTTGGCTGCGCCAACCAGGCTGGTGAGGATAATCGGAATGTTGCGCGCATGGCAGCATTGCTGGCTGGTTTACCGGTCGAGGTTGCCGCGGTGACATTTAACCGCCTGTGTGCCTCGGGATTGAATGCCATCAACCAGGCTGCGCGCGCCATCAAGGCAGGTGAAGGGGAGGTGTTCATCGCCGGCGGCGTGGAGAATATGTCACGCGCTCCCTACTCCTTGCCCAAGGCTGAGAAAGGCTTCCCGTTTGGCAACCTGACAGCCTGGGATACAGCTCTCGGCTGGCGCTACCCAAATCCCAGGATGCAGGAACGATATAGCACCGAGCAAATGGGTGAAACGGCTGAAAACATCTTTGAGATGATGCCACAGATCAGCCGTCAGGAGCAGGATACCTTTGCCGTGCGCAGCCACCAGCGTGCCATCGCTGCCATTGACTCGGGTAAATTTGCGGAGGAGATCGTTCCTGTCCTGATCCCGCAGCGTAAGGGAGACCCGATCGTGGTGGATACTGATGAACGTCCACGGCGCGATACAACCATGGAGTCACTGGCAAAGCTCAAACCGGCTTTCCGTGAGGGCGGCACGGTCACAGCCGGCAACTCCTCCGGTTTGAATGATGGTGCGGCTGCCTTGCTGATAATGAGCGCAGAAAAAGCCATAGAGTTGGGCAAAACACCAATGGCGCGGCTGGTCGCCTCGGCTGCCGCGGGTGTGCCTCCCCGCATCATGGGCACGGGTCCCATACCGGCCACGCGCAAGGCATTGACTCGCGCCAGGCTCCTACTAGCTGATATCCGTCTGGTAGAGCTGAACGAGGCTTTCGCTGTCCAGTCGCTGGCTGTCATTCAGGAACTCGGCCTCGACCCGGAGATCGTCAATGTCAATGGAGGAGCGATCGCCCTGGGTCACCCACTTGGCTGCTCAGGGGCACGCATCCTGACCACCCTGCTGCACGAAATGAAGCGTCGTGCCCCATCCGAGAAACGTCCCTATTACGGTCTGGCGACCCTGTGCGTGGGGGTCGGCCAGGGAGAAGCCACGATCGTTGAATGGCTCGGCTGAACCCGGGAACCACTTTCATCCTTCGGTCGTCTATCGGATACCGCATGGCAACAGACGCCGTGCGGTATCATTGTTTTCCAGAGGAGGTATTATGCGCCCGGTATTGATCTGTTCGAAGATACTGGTGATAAGCTTGCTGCTGTTAGCCGCATCTGCGTGTGTGGTAGCCGGAACAGCGACTCCATCCCTACCACCGGTCATAGAGACGAAGACAAAAACACCTCCACCAATCCCGACAAGTTCATCGACCCCAACGGCGGTTATACCGTCTCTGCCAATCGTCAAGGCGCCACAAATCGTCCAGCTTGCGATGTTTGATGCTCAGAACGGCTGGGCAATTGATGAACAGCACGTGCTGCGGACTGAAAATGGCGGGAATACCTGGTTGAATGTGACGATGGGGGGTGTTAATTCATTGGGATATTCAGCTTCATCGTTCTTTCGCGACGCAGGCGAGGCCTGGGTATCGCTTTCCAACGCCGATTACACCTCGGGTACGCTGTACCATACTACTGATGGCGGCTTGACCTGGACCTCCACACCTGTGCCTTTCCCCGCTGGGAGCTTGCAGTTCATGGACACAAGTGACGGCTTTGCACTCGTAGACCTGGGCGCGGGGGCTGGTTCCCAGGGGATAGCCATTTATCATTCCGGCAATAACGGCAAGACCTGGACACAGGTCTTTGCCCACGAGCCTGGGGTGGATGCCAGCCTGCCGTTGAGCGGTATGAAGAACGGCTTGACTTTCCTGGATAATCTCCGCGGCTGGATCGGTGGCGCGCAGCCGCAGGATCTATACATCTGGTTGTTCAAGACTGTCGATGGCGGTCATTCGTGGCAAAAATTGGAGCTGGTCCTGCCTGCCAGTTCCCCGAACATCATGACCTCGGTCGATGCTCCCCGCTTCTTCAACAGCATGGAAGGCATCCTGCCCATGGATGTCTTTACAACCGACACGGGCATCTATAAAGCCTTCTATACCACAACAGACAGTGGCAGCACCTGGAACGTAACCTCCTGGGTACAGAATGGTGACACTTATGACTTCATCAATGTCAAGGAAGGATGGATCTGGGATGGTGCCAGGCTGTATAAGACCAATGATAGCGCCGTCAATTGGATCCCGCTGGCTGCAACCTTCCCTCCCGGTGAAAGCCTCTCCACGCTGGACTTTGTCGACCTGACCACAGGTTGGGCGATCACCTACGACAGCAATTCCCATCCCCGCCTGTACCGGACAACGGATGGCGGCATGACCTGGAAGACATTGATCAAATGAGGTCCATTTAGAATGAACGAACCATTCCTCGACCCCGAACGACAGTCGCAAGCCAGGATCTACGCCCGCATCCACAGGCGGCTGTGGCTGGCGGATACCCTCTTCAGCGCGATCTACGCCATCGCCTGGTTATTGCTTGGCTGGGCGATGCAGCTGAAAGATTGGTTGATGTCCTATACGACCAATGAGTGGCTGCTCGTCCCTGGCTTTTTGGCTATCTTTGGCGGACTATACTTCCTGCTCGACCTGCCGCTTTCCTATTATTCCGGCTTCATCCTGCCCCACCGCTTCCAGCAGTCCACGCAGACGCTGCGCGGCTGGATCGGTGACCAGCTCAAGGGTCTGCTGATCGGCGTACCGCTCGGCCTGCTGATACTGGAAGGGCTGTACGCTTTCCTGCGCCTCTTCCCCGATACCTGGTGGCTGTGGGCGGCTGGCGCATTGCTCCTGGTCAACGTGCTGCTGGCAAATCTTGCCCCGGTCCTGATCATGCCCCTGTTTAATAAGTTCATCCCG
>Ga0315277_10005669_pt1 | contig 16431 bp, 16 predicted proteins | sample YL17G05_15_MG_FD_203695 | JGI IMG/M metagenome (GOLD analysis project Ga0315277, IMG submission 203695) | Sediment microbial communities from Yellowstone Lake, YNP, Wyoming, USA - YL17G05_15 | ecosystem: Environmental > Aquatic > Freshwater > Lake > Sediment | place: USA: Wyoming | collected... | reverse complement strand
ATTGTGCTTGTCGTGAAGTCCATTTCTTCAGTTGTTATTGATGGATAGAGCGGCAGAGTTAAGACTTGCTCAGATATTTCCTCAGTAACTGGCAATTTGCAGTTGTATTTGAGTTCTTTTTGGTAGAAATGTGTCAGATGAACAGGAGAGAAATACACCTTCGTCATAATGCTTTTTTTGGCGAGACGGTTCGCTAACCTGTCTCTAGTTTGTTGGTCCTTCAATATTCTGACGGTATACATTTGATAGACATGGAAATAGTGGTCTGAAAAGGGTTTCGGAAGCACTAGTCCCTTTATCGTTGACAGTTTCCTATGCATGTATTCGGCCTTGCTTCTTCTAGTTTTGATTATTTTTTCTATTTTTGCCAGTTGTGAAATACCTAGGGCTGCGGTGATGTCTGACATTCTGTAGTTGGTTCCCAAGGTTATATAATCCATGGCTTCTTGCGTGGTGAAATAGTTTGATTTCTCCTGTCTCCCATGTGACCTGACTAGTTTTAGTCTCTCACAGATTTCTTTGGAATCTGTAATCACTGCTCCTCCGTCGCCGGTTGTTATCACCTTGTTTTGGCAGAAACTGAGCATTGCAGAGTCGCCGAAAGTGCCGACTTTTTGGTTTTCAACTCTTGCGCCAATGGATTCTGCAGCGTCTTCTATGAGTAGCGAGTTGTTGTCTTCGGCAACTTCTTTCAATTCTCTTATTAAGCAGGGGGAACCGCCGTAATGAACTGGGATAATTGCCTTTGTTCTTTTTGTGATTTTTTCTTTGACATCTTGCGGGTCTAGCCCGTAGGTTTTGGGTTCTATGTCTGCGAATACTGGTTTGGCGCCTGCAAGGAGAACGGTGTTTGCTGTGGCAATGAAGGTGAAGGATGGAACGATTACTTCGTCTCCTTCTTTGATTTTGTGTGCTAGGAGGGCGGCGTGCAGGGCGGTGGTGCCGGAATTGAAAACAACAGCATGCTTAGTGCCAATGTATTCAGCTATCTTCTTTTCAAATTCATTGGTTTCTGGGCCACATGTCCAGTACATTCCTCTTTTGATAATCTTGGTTACGGCTGCAACGTCCTCTTTGTCCCAAAATATTTTGAACAGCGGGATTTTCCACAAGTTCCTCTCAACTCTTCTTTCTGCTTCTTACTTTTCTGCTGATTTTTGCGGGTATACCGAAGGCTATTGCATTAGCTGGAATATCGCTGTTCACAAAGCTAAACGCTCCGATTGTAGAGTTTTCGCCTATCGTGACGCCGGGCATTACGACGCTGTGGGTACCGATCTTGCAGTTCTTCTTTAGTACGACTGGTCCTTTTTTCTTATCTATTGTGGATACAGAGTATATGGCGCAGTGGGAGCCCACTTGTACGTAGTCTTCGATCGTAACCCCGTTTTTGGCATTGATATACGTGAATGCGCCTATGTCTGTCTTATATCCCAACTTCAGCTTGTCTTCGTGCTGGACAAGCCAATTATATTTAGTCAGTTTTCCTTCTCCGATTTTTGGACGTTCCCAGTTTTTGAACCTCATTTAGTACGTCATCTTCTTCTGTAGCAGCCTTTTATTGATTCTAGTCTGGCTTAGAATATTTGCTATTCTCTTCCCTGCTTTTCCATCTCCGTAAATACTTCTGCAGGTTCTCGCTTTTTGTCTGAATTTTTCGTGAAAGAGAGTCTTGTTTATTGCGTTCTTAATTTCTTCTTTGTCATAGCCTACGTCGATAATATTTCCTGCTCTTTGTCTTCCGACTTGTCTTGTTCCAACGTTTACCACTGGCAATCCGAATGAAGGTGCTTCGATTATGCTGCTGCTCGAGTTTCCAACCATCACGCTGGCTCGTTTCATCAAACTCAAATATTCTTCATGCGCAATGCTCTTGAAGGTCTTAATGAATGGATATTTCTCGTATTCTTTTATTGCCTCTATCATTCTCCTTCCTCCAGCATCTGCATTCGGATATATCAGGACTGTCTGATAGCCCAGCTCCACTATCGCATTCAAGGTTTCGCGAATCTGATTGGCAGCATGCTTTGCTTCTGTCACTACCGAGTGTTGCACGGCGAGGATGATGGGTTTTGAAATGTCTAAACGGTACTTCTTGGCTATTTGTTTCGGTTCAGGGAGTTCTGCGTTTAGGACTGAGTCGAGACCTGGCGCTCCAACAACGTGAACTCTCCATGATTCTTCTCCCATTCTGACTATTCTTTCCGCACTTTCTTTTGTAGCTGGGAAATGAACGTGGGCCAGTTTTGTGATGGCGTGTCTGACTGGTTCATCGACGCTGCCTGATATGTCTCCTCCATGAATGTGAGCTATTGGTATGCCCAGATATGTGGCTGCAACTGCTCCTGCCAGCATCTCACTCCTATCGCCTAGAACAAGTAGAATGTCAGGTTTTGTCTCATCTAAGGAGTCAGCCATTTTTGCTATACATTCGCCGATACTTTTTGCCATCGCTGCGCCTGTATCTTTGAGGTGTAGTACACTTATCTTTGAGTCTATTTTGAAACCGTCGTTCTCTATTTCTTTCACAGTATATCCAAATTCGGGAGCAAGGTGCATTCCAACTACGATTAGAGAGAGTTTTAGTCTTGGGTTGGTTTTTATCTCTTTAAGTACTGGTTTGAAGATGCCATATTCCGCTCTGGTTCCGGTCACCACGGCAATTTTCTTCATCATATTCACTCAAGGTTTTTGACTGCAATAAGTTCGTCTGGCATTATGTCCTTCTTTGTCCTTCTTCCAATCACTCTATCCAGATGTTTGGGCTCAATACCAGTGCCAGGTCTCTTGAAGTCCAACATGCTTTCAGTGATGATTGTTCCTTTCAGAATTTCCTCTTTGGCCACTATGCTTCTTCTCACTTTTTTTCTGATTTCTCTTTCCTCTTCAGTGAGTCTCCTAACCCCATTGCCTAACGCTTTTTCCACATCTCTGATAGCAGTCACCATCTCTGTCAGCTCGTTTGGTTCCAAAGATGCCTTATGGTCAGGGCCTGGTAGGCTCTTGTCCAAAGTGAAGTGTTTTTCGATTAGCACAGCGCCAAGCGCGGCTGCTGCTATAGGTATTGTAACACCAAGAGTATGATCCGAAAAACCCACAGGAAGCTTGAATTCTCGCCTCAGCGTTTCAATGGCCCTGAGGTTTGCATCTTCTTTTCTTGCGGGGTAACTGGTAACACAATGAAGCAGTACGATGTCTTTTGTCCCATTTTCTCTGATGACTTTCACGGCTTGTTCTATCTCGTCTAAGGTGCTCATTCCGGTTGACAGAATGATCGGTTTCTTCTTTTTTGCTACATATTTGAGTAAGGGAAGATTGGTTATCTCTCCCGAAGCGATCTTGAACGCTGAGACTCCCAAATCGTTCAAGAGGTCGATGCTTTCTCTGTCAAATGCTGAGGATAAGAAAATGATGTTGTTTTTCTGGGCATAGTTGTACAGTTCGCCAATATCTTTTTCATCGAGTTCCAGCTTTTTCAGCATTGCTAGTTGTGACTTGTCTTTGCCTGCGTTTCTTGTTTGGTAATCAGCCTTTTCAGCGTACATTGTTGCAATTTTCTCGGCCTTGAAAGCTTGAAACTTGACGGCGTCTGCTCCTGCGTTTTTTGCAGCATCGATGAGTTCCTTTGCCAAGTGGATGTCGCCGTTGTGATTGACGCCAGCCTCTGCTACTATAAAACATGGTTTTCCTTCGCCTATCAGCCTCTCGCCGATTCTGATTTTCATCTTAGAAATTCACCGAGAATCCTATTGAAGAATCTCGTTTGCTAGAGCACCTCTCTGAAAACCGGTTTGACCGGTTTTCCTTCTAGGAATTTTCCAATATCCCCTGCACGACTTGCCTTTTTCAGGATTTTTAGCGCACCTTCAAAGGCTTCTAGGGTTCTGTCGATCTCCACGTTTTTGTGTGAGTAGCTTATTGCGTGATATGCTGCCCACAGAATTCCCATTTTCAGCAACTCTTGTTGGACGAGACTTTTCATCAGCAGGGAATCTTCAGTCTTCTTGCCAAAGAACTTTGCTAGCGTACTAGGCGGATAACCTACACATTGCGTGTGGTCTTCGAGTTTCAGTTCTCTTGTCAGCTTGTTGTAGCCTTCTTGCAGTTTCTTGCCTTGGGCCCAAATGAAGGGTATCACTTTCTTTGCTTTGAGTTCATTGATAGTGGCGATTGTAGCAGCTAGAGAGAGACATTCTCCGCCGAATGTGAATGAGAAGAAAGTGTCGTTTAGAACGTTCATTATCTCTCGCTTGCCCACTAGCGCAGATATGGGCATACCGTTTGCCATAGCCTTCCCAAAAGTTGCTAGGTCTGGGGTGACACCAAAGTATTCTTGAGCTCCGCCTAGAGAAAGTCTGAACCCTGTGATTATTTCATCGAATATCAGGATTGCACCATGATCATGTGTGATTTTTTGCACCTGTTTCAAGAAGTCGTCTTTTGGTGGAGTCACACCGACGGGTTCCATTATGACCGCGGCAAACGCGCCAGGGTAAGCGTCAAACAGTTTCTTGAGACTTTCGATATTATTGTATTGAAAAGTGAAGCTGAGCTGCTTCATGATTTTTGGAACGCCCTTGCTTCTGTCAGTGGTAACTATGTACCAGTCGTGCCATCCATGATAGCCGCAGATGGCAATCTTGTCTCTGCCCGTATAGGCTCTTGCAACTCTGACCGCAGCTGTGGTTGCGTCAGAACCGTTCTTTCCGTATCTGACGGCTTCAGCGCATGGTATAATGTCTGTCAGCAGTTCTGCAACTTCAACCTCTAGTGGATGCATCAAAGTGAATGTTATGCCATCTTCGAGTTGTCTTGAAATGGCTTTGTCAACGGCCGGGTAACAGTAGCCTAAGATTATGGGCCGAAGTCCCATTCCATAATCAATGTACTCGTTTCCATCAACGTCCCAGACGTGGCATCCTTTCCCTCTAACTAGATATTTAGGGGCCACTCCATCGACGAACTGCGTTGGTCCCTTGCTCAAACATTGTGTTCCTGCTGGAATTATGGTTTTAGCTCTTTTCCAATATTCTTCTGACTTTGCTAGAATCCTTTTACGCACCATTTTCTGGCACTACTCCTGACATTTCATTTTAGTCTAATTGATTCTAATGTGAATTTCCTCGCTGGAGCTTTTTTCAGCCAAGCGAAGCAACCTCAGTACGAATCTGTCTTCCTCCAGCGTGTATGGGTATTTTCGCTCTTTCCTTATTGCCTTTATGAAACTGTCCATCTCTTCGATGTACGGTTCTTCCTGGATCTTTTCATCGTATCCTTTGACTCTTGTTCCGCTCTTCTCAGTGTATTCTTCCCAATGCTTGCTATTTGCTTCGTAGACTTTGACGCCTTCTCCCCAGTTCCAGAAGATGACGCCTTCGTCGCCGAATATTTTACAGCTGCGATCAGCAACTCTGGAGACTACGTCAATTTGCATGTGGCCAGTAACTTTGTTCTTGAATTTCATCATGATTTGGTAGAAATCATCAATGTCAGCGTCTAATATCGATGTTTTTCCTTTAAAACAAGTAATAGCATCTACAGATCCAAAAACCCATAGTAGCCACACTAGCTCGAAGGAGACTATTTCTCTTGCAGCTCCCGTTTCTCTCTTGGCGACATAGAACTTCCTATAATCTTCCCATGGATGCCAATCAGGAAGATACTGTCCAGAATGGTAGGTGAACAATAAAGGCTTGCCTATGGCGCCGCCATCTATAAGCTCCTTTATTCTCTTTATTGAGGGATTAAATCGCATTGTGCAAGAAGGCGCGGCGACTGTTCGTTTGCCTTCACATGCGGCGATGAGTTCATCCATCCCTTCATCGACAACGCTTGCCTCTGTGAAAAAATGCTTATTGTTTCCTGCTGCTATCATTGCATATTTCGCATGTAAATCGGGCGGCGTGGAAATGATCAATGCGTCTGGATTTTGGCCCATGGCCTCGTCAAAGTCTGTGAAAGTACGGATATGATATTTTTCCTCTGCGTCTTTTGTTCTATCCTCTCGGGTGTCAAAACCGATGATCTCTCCTGCCTTGAGGTATTGCAGGTTGCGAATTCGTCTTTTGCCCATCGAGCCGAGGCCGACTATTAGGAACTTCATGATTTCGTCCTCAACTTGATTTTGGCACGCTGTTTAAATCTTTTCCAGTATTCTCCTTGTACTCCCTTGTTTATTTCAGCAATATGTGGTTCTTTTTGAAGAAGTCTCAAAATCTCTCTCAGTGTGAAGACCTTTCCAGGTACGTAGAGTCTGTTGAAAATCTCTTTTACAAACTTGAGATCCTCAGGATAGTCCAGCGTCATCCTGATCTCAGGATGCTTCAGCTCTTCGTCCGCAGCCTCTGCATATTCAACGTCGAAGAGTCCGGTGTCAGTGAAATACATTCCCCATCCAGTTTCGGTGTCGCTCTCGTCTTTCATTTGCCAGGCTTTCTTCAGAGCTTCAACCTTGATTCCAACCGGAGATGCTCCGAGTGGCAGCCCGTTCCATTTGATGAAGCTTGCACCTGTCTTCTGGAAAATTTCCGCAGTCTTGTCAATCAGTCCAGGGTCGCAGAAAACGTCGTCTCCATCAACATTCACTATGAAATCCACATTGTACTTCAACGCAGCATTCAGGAATCTGTCCAGAATGTCTTTCTCGCTTCCTCTGAAACACTCGGCACCACATTTTTTGGCGATATCAGCAAAGACTGAATCTTCGGGCTTAACTGTGGTACACAAAACGATCAAGTTCGGCAGTTTCGCCGTCTTTACTCGTTCAATAAGATGTTGGATAAGCGGTTTTCTTTTGACCATGATCAATGCTTTTCCAGGCAGTCTTGTGGATTCAAGACGTACAGGAATGAAAACTGCGATTTTCGTGATACTTACCGCCAAAAACCTAGTGCTGTCGCGGTCTTATAGTTGTTTTGTCACAGCTCACGTTCTTGCAGCTTTCAGAAAACTATTTCGAATGCGGGAGATCACACTTGAGGCACAAAGGAATTTTGCGCCACAAGCCTTGCTCGTTTAGCCTTCTGAGATGCTGCATCTTTTCTCCGAGCCAAACACTTTTTATGCTAACATCCTTTGCGTTGCCTAACCCCATTTCCGCATCATAATCGGCGCAACATAAGCCTATTCTTCCATCCCAGTGCACGACCAATCGCTGGTAAAGCTGAGGACACGTGAAAAAATCTTGGTTCTGGAGTTGATATGCTCTTCGATCATTCGCTTTCTTGTCCTTGTGATGTGGATCAACGTATTGCCCAAAACCCACTACGTCAACTATGGGTTCCCATAGCTTCAGAAACTCTGATATCTCATTTGCATTCTCCTTCATTACAGTCATGCTAACGCGCACAATGGGGAAGAATGAACCCATCTTCTCCCTGATTCTGACTAATTCCTTTACGTTGTTGATAACGTCGTCAAATTTTGCTCCGACTCTGATGGATTCAAAGTGTTCTTTAAACGGAGAATCAAACGAAATAAAAACACCGGTAACACCCGCTTCTATGAGCTCTTTGGACAGGTCTTTGGTCAGTAAAACTCCGTTTGTATTAAACATGGCATCTAGTATGCCCTTGCTCCTCGCGTATTTTATCATCCTTACAATGTCTTTGGAGACCAGTGGTTCTCCGAGGTAGCTCAGCTTAATGGAGTAGAGGCCATTTTGAGCCCCCTCGTCAACAATTTTCTTGTAAAGACTAAAATCCATATCACCTTCAGGAAACTCGTCGCCTGCAGCTATTTTTACGGTCCTAAAACACATCACACATTTGAGATTGCAGACTCTTGTGGCCTCTAAGTCCAAATGTATGGGGAACTGACCTGGATCGTGTTTCTTGGGGTTTTCAACCCATTTTCTTCTGTATTCTCTCCATTCCTCAGGCCAATGCTTCTCCCAGTCCACGATCCTTTTTGACTTGTATTCTTCTTTGTATGATAGATTTACTGAGTTACTGTTTTTTTCCATATCCATCAAACCATTAGTGAGGAATTTAAATAAATTGGTAAATTCTTGTCAGTCAGTTTGGTATCGGTACAGAGTTGTTTCCATTATCATTTGACACTTTCCCAGAAATAGTCTTCTCACAGTCTCTTGCAATTGCTGCAGTAGCATGCGCCTCCGCTTGCCGCATTGTTCTCATTCTTTCTGGTGAGCTATCTTGGAGAAGAACCTATTGGCCATATCCTTGTGTGATGCGATGGTTGCAAGCCTATCGCTGTTTTTCCCTGTGAGAAAGGCTTCTACCTGCAGGAATAGTCCCGGCTTAAATTTGAGGTCGAGTTCATTTTCCAACTTCATATCTTCAATTGCTATCGAACCGATTTCTTGAACTTGGAGTTTTTCGAGTGGACAAAATATAAGGCGATGCTTACGAGTCAGTATCTCCACTTTCCATCGTCCAGGTGCTTCCCAATTGGCATGATATGAGAACAATACTCCTCCTTTCGTGACTCCTGCTCCGGCAAAAACTGAAGCTGATGGGTGCCACCTCAAACCGCCGCTCTGATAACAGCAAATCTTCTTAGGAACGCCTCCAAGATAAAAAGCGAGATCTGCGACGTGAGTAGAGTTGGCCAAAAACCAGTTCCTCTTGACTCGTGGGTCTTTTTCCAAGTCCACAATCTGGTGACTCCACTCAGTGAATTCGAAGGTAAATGAAGTCACGCCACCGTCTTCAGCAATTATGCTTTGAGCTTTGAGTGTTGAAGCATAAAAGCGTCTATTGTAAGCAACATAGACTTCCACTCTTTGCTTTTTCGCCTCACTTGCTACTTGAGCAATCTCCTCTAGGGTCGTTCCGGCAGGTTTTTCTACAAGTATGCGTTTGACACCATTTCTGATAAGCAGTATTGTGGCTTCTGCCAGTTCTTCTACGCTAACGACAACAATGGCCTCCTTAGGCCTCGCTCCTCGGTTCAGCCACGATTGTAACCCCCCTTGCCAGACAGGAATGCCAGTCTTCTCTGTGAAGATTGCTGCGGACTTAGCGCCACGACCAATGACGTCAAAAGACGCATTTTGTGCTTGCAGGACTTTGGCATATTCTATGGCCATTGGTCCTGCGCCGATCAGCCATGTTTTACTATTCATGTGATGGGACATGCATCCACCTTCAGTGCGCAATTCCTCTCCAGATGAGTCAACAGAGCTTCAAGAAAGGGAACGTGGATTTTGCAGGCTTCCTCATAGCTTGTCAAATCGCATTGCCCTGTATCCAATATTTTCTGAACCACCAGATGCGTAAGCTGGCTTTGGTAAGGAATCGAAAAAGGCACTTCGCACCATTTCCATCCACTATTTTCTTCAGAAATGCGTGCTACTCCTTCGTTTTCACTAATCAGGAATCTGGCGGTTGGGCTTGTGATCTGAATGAACAGAGGGGCGTTCCCAGCAGGATATGAAGATATGGAGAATCGATCTTTCGCTGTGTTTGAGCCTTGCAGGGTGCCAGTGAACTCGATGAATCCTGCTCGTTCCGCCTGTGCAGTCTTAGAGTCTAAATAATTAGGCAGTAGCGCAATGTCTGCACAGTTTGTGAAAAATGCGAAGAGATCAAGAAAATGAAGCGCGTTGCAGCCAAGTCCCCACTTGGAGCCAGTTACGTTGAAATCCATGGATTTTCTGTTCGTTAGTTTTGCCTTTAGCTCTTGATAGATAGCCCATACGCGGCGGGGGAAGTTGACCCAAGTCTTGACCTTGTATCGATTTAGCAGCGTATTAACAGCTTCAAAATCCTCTTTCTTTTGGAACAATACCTTCTCTAAGATTAGGTAGTTTACGTGTTTTTGCGCCAATAGCTGCTCTACTGCTTGTCGACGTATGTCTGCTTTGGTTGCAACCAAAACGCAATCGAATTCAGGCATCATTTCTGTGATATCTTTCAGATACTCTACATGTTCGACATTTCCAGATCCTTTAACTTCATTGAATCGTTCTCTTGCTGCCTTCAGGGATGCAGGAGAAGGATCAACCACTTGGATTGATACTGGTCGATCAATCAGGGCTAGAGCTTGCAGATGTCGGCTGCCGATTTGACCTGTGCCAATTATCCCCAAATGATAATGTTGGGCCATCAGCTGTCGCTCTTCCTTATGAAAAATGAACTTCCCTTCCAAGTTAGCAGTGGAAGAAGTGAGTATAATGGCAGTCTTATAGTTTTTTGTTTCATTTCTCTCCTTAACGGGTTGATTTATAAGCTTCCGATTTTAAGAGTGCATGTGCTATTAGGCGAGTTATGATGGCTGTTATCAACGATCTTTTCAGCAATGGGATGAAAGAGATTCTGCAAAGCAGGATAGGCTTGTATCCGGTTTACGTTTTTTGTTTCAACGACATTTTGAACAAGGGATTGCTGATAAGGCTGGAGAATGGAAGCCTTTTCAGCAGAAGCCCTGCGGCCTCAGGTTCGATTGTAAACCCTCGCCTGCGTAAAATCAGACCGTACTTGATAAATTTGCTCAGAAGGAGATCTGCGGTTCAGAAAACTGATATGATGTTTGTTTCGCGATTTAGACCGATGGGTGCTGTCGATGAAGCGAAAACGGTAAGAACTGATTACCTTTTTGATCCGGTTATCAACGAAATCTGCAAGAAACCCTCGTCGCTCAGGATGGCACTGGTTTGTGTAGGGGGTCAAGGGAAGCACTATACTGATGATAGGGTCAAGAATTATAGTCTGTTCGATTTCCTATCCTTAGGACTCCTATTGAAATCACTGTTTGGATCGGGTCTGCTGTACCTCAGGTACAGAAGGTTGGCTAAGAAGTTGTCAAATACTCAGAAAAAAATTTTCGGCGGATTTTTCACTCTCCCAAGCCTTCTTTTTTCTCATCTGCTCGATTTCTGCTTGGACAGAGCGATCAGAGATTTGGATCCAAAGGTAATCGTGGCAAACGACGATGTACTAGTGTTCAAGCCTCTCAAACACATTGATCGTAAGCTGATCGTCTTGCAGTCAGCTTCAGTTCGGGAACAAGCCGAAAGACATAGATTTCTGTTGTTTTCAGGTTTTCTTGATGGCAGCCTCCTTTCAGACTGTTTTTGCGCGAGCGGCTCGCAGAGCATGTCGTTGAAGGAGAGATTCCTCAAAGATGCAAGAAGGATAGTGGTGACTGGACAGCCGCGATTCGATATTCTGGCTAGAGCAAGCGAATTCTTTGATAAAGATGAAATTTGCAAAAAGTTCGGGTTGACTACGAGTAAGAAGATATTGCTTTGGGCAACTGATAGTGGATTACCTGAAGAAGAAAGTAAGGAAAATATCTCTGCGGTTTATCAGGCCGCTAGTACACTTGAAAACGTTCAATTGGCAATTAAGCTGCACCCAGCGGAGGACCAGGAAGCTCCGCTGTACAAGCAGAATCACAGTTATGCCCCAATCATAATAAAGGGAAACCAGCCCATTTCACAGCTACTTTACGTGTGTGACGTGATGATCACAAAGGCTTCTACCACGATAAACGAAGCAGCGATTCTGAATAAGCCTATTATTGTTCTGAATTTGTCAGGAGAATCTGATGCTATGCTCTACGTGGAAAAGGGCATCGCTCTCGGCGTCTGCAAGAAAGAAGACCTTGTCTCGGCTATCAAAGATGCTCTATATAGAGGAAAGATCAGCGAGAAGCTTGCGGCTGGACGAGAGAAGTTTGTTTATGAATTTGCATATGTTCAGGATGGGAAAGCATCCGAGAGAGTTGCCAATCTTATCACAGAGGTTATTGGAGACTCTGGAAGGAATCAGAATGACTAATTGATTTATTGCCGTCATGTCGCAATCACGCTGTTTTTCCAACTTTTCCGACTTGCCATGAGCATATTGTTCTTCGATCCTCTGCTCTTGTTCTCATGCTCAAAATTCGGGCTATAAAGGTTGATATAAGTGCCTTTTCTAGTATAGCCCAACGTATGTTGGAGTGTCAGCACTTCAATGAAGGTTACTATGATCAATGACTGCGCCTTCGTCGGTGAAACCTTGCTCAAGTACTTTCCCCCTGACATCGAGAAACATCACATCAAACGCAGTAGAGGCGTTTGGAGCAAAACTTTCGGTATAGCCTACAATATTATGAGGTCCAAAGCGGATGTCTACCATGCGCATTATCTGCTTCAAGACTGTTACATTACCGAACGGTTAGGGAAGCATCCTCTGATCGGTCACGCTCATGGGAGCGACTTGAGGGTAAGCTTGAGGCACTCTGCTTGGAAGCGAATCGTTCGGCACAACTTGAAGCATTGTGATAAGGTGCTTGTGAGCACTCCTGATGTTTTGGGACTGGCTAGAGCGTTCAGGGCGGACGCTGATTATTTGCCTAACCCAGTCGACACAAACATTTTCTACCCTAAACCTCTGGTTGCGCATGATGGGAAGATGCGAGTGCTGATCGCGAGCAGCGCATGGATTGCGAAAGGCACAGACATAATTATTCACGCTTTAGGCGAATTGAGGGACAAGGTCGAAGCCTCAATGATCACTTATGGTGTTGACTATGCACAGATGCTGGCTTTGGCGAGGTCACTCAATCTCCAGATCAATACACTTCCCAGACTGACACATGACAACATTCGTGAATACTATTGGAACGCCGATTTGATATTGGACCAATTCAGATGTGGAGCTGTAGGGAACGTCTTTCTGGAAGCTATAGCGTGCGGAAGGCCAGCCATCGGCTACGTCTCTTCTGAGTATCCAGAGTATGAAAAACTGCCACTAAAAGACATTAACTCAAGCGAAAAAATAGTGAAGGCCATAGAGAATGTTAAGGATTTAACTGACCTGTGGAAAACCCAATATGATTATCTTAAGGCCGAACACGACGTAAACGCAATAGTTAAGAAGACATTGGAATTGTATGAAGAATTATGCAGTATAGAATAGGGTCGTGAATTGCATTGTTTAAGAGCAAAAGAATGTTGCTAGTCGCAGCTCACCCCGGCGATATAGAAAGCGCTCGCGTGGAGACACAATTGTAAAGTACAGTGACTGTAACGACATCGATAGCATGGTCTTTGTCCCATGCTTGGAAGACCCACTAAACGCTGGCATTCTTCAGGAGTTTTGGAGAGAGCGCGCGTTATCCTTGAACAAAGTAATCAACAAATCAGAGACATACCACATGATTTGAAGGTGAAATTTGACCCAAACATCGTTTTTTGTCCTTCTAGCGCGCATGCTGTCGAATCCATAGATTGCAAACTTGACACTCTCTTCTAGCAGTTCAAAAAGTGCGCTTCCAACATCACCCAGGCCGACAACCAAGACCTTTTCCTGTGGCAAGTTTGTCGCCCCAAATTGAAGCAAAATCTGAACAACTAAACTATTTAAACCTCACATGTTTTAACAACAATAAGCACGAAGGATTGGCCATGCTTGAGCCAAAGACTGGAAGAGGCGTAGTGATAGGTAAGAACGTCCAGTTCGGCAGAAGCGTCACCATATGGAACTATGTTGTAATAGGCGACAACACACAAATTGGAGACGAAACCTGCGTTGGAAGTTTCTGTGACATAGGCAAGAACGTAGCGATAGGAAAAAACTGCAATATACAAGCACATGTAACAATTTCAAACGGCTGCAGAATCGGTAACAAAGTATTCATTGCTCCCAACAGCAGTCTTCTGAACGACAGATATCCGGTAAGCAGCTTGCTCACGCCTCCGGTCGTAAGAGACAATGTAGTGATCGGCGGAGGCGCAACCATACTTCCAGGCGTGACCATTAATGAAGATTCGGTTGTCGCCGCCGGAAGCGTTGTTACTAAGGATGTCCCGAAGAGAGTTGTCGTGAAGGGAGTTCCCGCAGAAAAAGTGATGACGATAGAAGAATACAAGGCCAAACGAGAGACATTCATCAAGATGCATCGATAGGTGAAAGCATGAAAATCTGGTATGACGCAAGCGCGGGCAAACACGTCAGATACGGAATCGCTATAGCCAAGCAGCTCAGAACGTCTGGTCATGAAGTGATATTTACTACCAGAGAGCACCCTGACACATTGGGCTTGGCAAAGGCACTTGGCGAAAACCCCATAGTCGTCGGAAGGTATGATCCTGCGTCACTTTTTACAAGACTGGAAGAAAGCGCGAATCGGGTGCTCCAATTTTCAAAACTGTTTAGGAACAACATACCAGAAATAGCAATTGGCAGCCAGTCTGTTGAACTGTGTCGAGTTGCTTTTGGATTAGGTATCCCAACAATTTTGACGGCAGATACGCCCTACGCTGAAGCCGTGAACAGGCTAACAATTCCACTTGCAGACGCGTTGGTCGTTTCCAAAGCAATTCCCACGCGTATCTTCAGGCGGTACAGCGCCAAAAAAATCGTCCAGTTCAATGGGGTTGATGAGGTTGCTTGGATAGAGAATTTTGTGCCAACACAAACATTTGGAATTCGTAGGCCGCTGATAGTTGTCAGACAGATGGAAAGTAAAGCCGCGTACGCCCTTGGGAAAACTGACATGACAGAGAAACTAGCCCGAAAACTAGGAAGGCTTGGGAACGTCCTCTTCATTGCACGCTATGGTGACAAAACAGTGAAAGGACTAGTAACGGCGAAAAACTTTGTTAATACGACAGAGCTCGTCGCTAATGCCGACCTCGTTGTAGGTGTAGGCGGAACAATAGGAAGAGAAGCCGCGCTTCAAGGAATCCCATCTATAGTAATATCCGCACGGACGCACGAGCTGCGCGGACGAACCTATGTAAACGAGTACCTCTCAAAAGAGGGTTTCCCCTTGTTCATGGTGAGCGCATCCAAGGTTTTAGCCATGGCCGAAAAATATCTTGGGAAAAAATGGGACGTGCGGGAGAAACTCCGCAAAATGGAAAATCCTGTGGACGTCATTGAGACAATAATCAAGAAGAAGGAATTCATATAGCTATGTGTAACTCTGTTGCGAAACAATAAGAATAGGTATATCAGTCTAAAATCGAATGAGGGCCGGTCGTCTAGCTTGGTTAGGACATTGGCTTTACGAGCCAAAGGTCGCCGGTTCAAGTCCGGTCCGGCCCACCAAAAACCCGTGCATCCTGCTTCTCTTTGGCATCCTTAAACTTTCGACTTTCAGCTAAGAAGCTAGCAAGGCTGAATCATCCGGCAGAAATTCCAGAATCCTTTTCGGATTAAACACGCTGAAGGTTGCGTGCCACAGTTGTCTGCCAATTTTTGGTATCAATCCGGTTGCGTCAGTTCCAAGCTTGCACACAACAGCGTATTCCAGCAATCCCAGAGGCTCTATTTCCACTATGTCGCGGTTGCATCCTGCCCTGTCTAATGCGGCCTCAACATTGTGCAGCGTGGCTCCAAGGATTATCAGTCTGTCCAATAGGGACATTGTCCAATTTCTGTAGTGCAAGAGCTGCCTCTCCGCGAGGATGGCTTCAATGTGGGCTTCTTCCTCTTCTATGTTTAGAATCTTGACGGTCAAGGGTAGATTTTCGCAGAGGCCGAACAATTCTGAGAGCTTCTTGAGCGCGATTTTTCTTCCATCGGCAAGTTGGGCCTGCAACTTGGACAGCGGGATCGTGGCATCAACGATGCTTGGTGAAGAAACGCCTATGTCGACTGACACATCGGCTTGATTCTTGCCCAACGTTGTGATCCGCCCGCTAGTCGTTGAGAATTTGCCTAGGGAACTCAGTTGTTCTGGACACTGACCAAATTCACGGGCGAAATAGTTCAGGGCAGTATTTTCATCATCGCCAGAGACTGTTACTCGAATCCATCCGCGAGACGTTACTCCATTAGTTGCTAATTCGACCTTCAAACCTTCAAGGGCGGATTTCAAGAGATCTTTTATGAGTCCCAATTGGGAATTACTATACGCTTTGATTAGCAATGTTAGGGTAGGCATTCATAATCTCCAATCAAAGCCACCATTTCTTCATGCAACCTTTGTACTCTCTCAACGGCTGAGGGTGGCAGTTCCTGAGCAAAATTCTTCATGGTTTTTTCTATTGGCACCCTCCGTGAGCCCTCAATAAGCTTGTCTGCGTATGAAACAATTTTCTCCTCAAGAGTCTGTGGCACGTATATATCCTTCGGCCATCCGAGTTTCCTCGCTTCTCTCGTTGTTATGCCTCCGCCAACATGCCTCTTTATTATCGCTAAGACTTGCTCTGGCAGACCGAGCGATCCTGCTATTTTCGCTCCAATAACCGCGTGGTGGACACTGTGGGTTTTCGAGCGTCCAATGTCGTGAAGGAGAGCTCCTATCTCCACAAGCTCCAAATCGACGTTCGATCCCCTTCTCTGGCAGGCTTCCCCGATTTCTATGGCAAGTTCAGCCACTACTTCGCAATGCTTCACAACGTTTCTTTGGCATCCGCTTTGCCTGAGAATTCGCAGCGCTTGCCCTCGTGACGGAAGCCTTTCACCCACCAAGCTCCTTCCTCAGCTGATCGACCCTCTTTGACAATGCGTTCAGCATTTTTTCATT
>Ga0315277_10005667_pt1 | contig 16433 bp, 10 predicted proteins | sample YL17G05_15_MG_FD_203695 | JGI IMG/M metagenome (GOLD analysis project Ga0315277, IMG submission 203695) | Sediment microbial communities from Yellowstone Lake, YNP, Wyoming, USA - YL17G05_15 | ecosystem: Environmental > Aquatic > Freshwater > Lake > Sediment | place: USA: Wyoming | collected... | reverse complement strand
GATGGCAAATTCTTTGCGCCGCTGCTCCTGCTCCTCCGGAGGAGCAGGAGCAGCTCATCCTTGCGTCGAGTGCTCAACACTTTGATCTTCACCACAGGGGGGTCACGATCTACCCAGCCTTTCCCAGGCGGAGCGTATCGCCGCTTGCCCCGGCGGCGTTAATTGATAAAACTCCCCCAGCCATCGGCGAAACCAATCACATGAAAAGCCACGGCTCACTGACGCGGACCTCAAAACGCGAAGCTAGAAACTGTCTCCGTCCATGAACATCCATCACCTCGAACTGTTTTACTATGTGGCGAGGCACGGCGGCATCAGCGAGGCCGTGCGCAACATGCCCTACGGCATTCAGCAGCCCGCCATCAGCGGGCAGGTCATCCAGCTTGAGGAGTTTCTCGGCGTCACGCTGTTCCATCGCCGGCCGTTTTCGCTCACGCCACCAGGCAAGGAGCTTTACGACTTCATCAAGCCGTTCTTTGACAACCTCACGCCGATGGCCGACAAGTTGCGCGGTGGCGTCGAGCAGCACCTGCGCATCGCTGCTTCCGAGATCATGATGCGCGACCATTTGCCTGCGATTTTGCAGGAGCTGCGCAAAGCGTTTCCCAAACTCAAAGTCACGTTGCGCGAAGGCTACGATCCCGAAGTCACGATGTGGCTGCAGCAGCAGGAGATTGACGTGTCCATCTGTCTGCTGGGCGCGGGCAAGCCGTCCGCCGGCATCAACATGATTCCTCTGTTCAAGCTGCCGCTCGTGCTGCTCGTGCCTAGGGCCAGCAAGCTCAAGTCCGCCGACGAACTCTGGAAGCGCGACCGCATCGAGGAACCGCTCATCACCGTGCCGAGCAACGTGCCCATCTGCCGCACGTTTCAGGAGGGTTTGGCGAAGTTAAAGGTGGACTGGTTCGGCAGCATCGAGGTCAGCACGGTGGAGTTGGTGCAAACCTACGTGGCGAACGGCTACGGCATCGGCGTGACCGTGGGCGTGCCCAAGATGAAATACCATCCGCAGGTGCGGGTGCTGCCGCTGGAAGGATTCGACTACGTCCCGTTCGGCATCCTGTGGCAGGGCCGCCGCAGTCCGATGCTCGACGCCTTCTTCAAAATTTGCGACGCTGCCGCGCGGCGGTTGCTGGCAGGCGAAGACGCCAGCATGTCTTTGCTTAAATAAGCGCCTCCCAAGCTCTGCTTCTGGGGGCTCTCCCCGAGTTCCTCTACCCGTCTGACCCACGATGCTCGCCCACTATCGCCTTTGAGCCGGTTCCGGACTTTGCTTCGACGTCCTTTCACGCTTTGCTCCTTCGCCGACACGCTAGGCAATTGTCCCCGAAGAATGTTCGCGCCGTGCTGTGAAGCGGCGCAATTTTCAATTCGCCTCCTCGACCACCGCGATTTTGCCCCCAACGTCCGTCGCCAGCACCGCGCGGGCGCTCATCGGCACGACGGTGTTCATCACACCCGTGCCGAGCTTGTGCTGCCAGCGGACCGCACCGGTCTGACCGTCGAGTGCGAATAGCACGCCATTCTTCGTGCCGTAAAACACGACGCCGTCCTTCTCGGCCAACATGGCGGAGTTGATGTCGTAACCGAACCCTGCGTTCGTAGCCCACAGTTTTTCCGGCTGCGCTGGCGCGGTATCGAACGCGTAGAAGAAATCGTTCATCGCCCGAACGTAAATCCGCCGGCTATCCGTCGAGAGGCCGATGGACTCGCGCACCGCGTAGTCACCCGTGCGCCAGATTTGGTTGCCGGTTTGTGCGTCAATCGCCGTCATCTTCCGGTCCGGCGCGACAATGAACACCTTGCCTGCCGCCGCCACGGGCCAGCAGGCCGCCGGCGACAACAAGGCGGCGGGTCTATCGCCCTTCCATTTCCACGCGAGCGCGCCGGTTTTGGCGTCGAGGGCATAAAGCGAGCCGCCCCATGCACCAAAAATCACCTTGCCGTCATGGACGAGCGGTCGTGTCTCCACGAAGCCTTGAACATCGCGGAATTCCCAAACCAGTCTTCCGGTTACCAGGTCGAGCGCGCGGAACTTGCCTTCGCTCGAGCCGATAAAAACCACGCCGTCGGCGATTCGCGGGCAGGCGACGATGGGTCGGGCGGTCTTGAATTTCCAAACCTGTTTTCCACTCGCCGCCCTGAGCGCGTAAACACATCCATCGGCGGAGGCAACCCCCACGCGGTCGCCGGCCACGTCCGGCGTGGAATACACCGCGTTACCCGTCTTGAACTTCCAGCGGACCTTGCCGGAGTCGAGCGCGAAGGCGCGAACCGTGCCCGAGGCGTCGCCCACGATGGCGAGGTCCTGCCACAGCGCCGGCGTGGAGGCGATGGTCCAGCCCGTGGTGCGTTCCCATCGCCGTTTCACGTTCGAGTACACGCCATTGATGGCGAAGTCTGGCCGGGGATACGCATTCGTGTCTTTGGCGAAGTCGTGCCGCTCCAGCGCCAGCGAATGCCATTCCGTCGCCTCCGGCTTCCCATGCGTGTGCTCGGAGAAAACCATCCGGCCATTCACCACATCAACGAGCGTGAAACCGCCGGCGGGTTTGGTGGCGCGCAGGTTCGATCGGCCCATCACGCCGGGCAGACCCTCGAAGTCCAGCTTGCGATTGCTGTGGCCGTGGCCGACGAGCGCCACCTGCGTGTTGGCCTGCTTCAACCGGTCCAGCACCTCGAACCAGTTCGCGATGCCGTTGTCGAGGGGGTAGTGAGTGATGAAGACAATCGGCTGCCGTTTGTCGCGCAACCTGCCGAGCGTTTCATCCAGCCAGCGCACGTCCTGCGGCGCGAAGAAGCCGTCGCCCATCTTCATGAGCGGCCCCTGATGCAGGCCGATGAATCGGTAGCCGCCGTGTTCGAACATAAAGCGGTCGCTCCCGAAAAGGCGCGGGAAATCCGCGGCGCCGGACTCGGACCATTTCGTGTCGTGGTTGCCGGGGATGATGTGGAGCGGAGGTTTGAAACCGTCGAGAATTTCCCTCGCCAGCGTGAGTTGGGCCCGCGAGCCGTACTCGGTAATGTCGCCGGAAATGATCACGAACCGCACGTCGGGCATCGCGTTGATGTCGCGCACGGCGGCGCGCAGATCTTCCGCGGCGGTTTCCGAGCCGATGTGCGTGTCGCTCAGCCAGGCGAAGCGGAAGCCCTCGGCTCCCGGCAGGTTCAGTGGCAGCAGCAGCAGCGCAAGGCGGCAAAGCAACAGGGACAACCGCCTGGCCCGGGCGTTGGCGGGCAGAGAATGATGCGTGATCATCGTTGACGAGACGGTTGACTCACCCGGGCTGGCGAACAGCTCGGGCGCACCGGCATTGTTCGCTCAGTGGCGGGCGCTGGCAAGGGTGATGATAACCTGCGGGCGACCTGGCGGATACCGTTAGCGCCGACAAACTCAGAGATTGTCGCGCATGCAGCGGACGCTACTACTCGGCCAGCAACTGCTGGATTTTCACCTCCAGGTCATTCACGCCCTGGTTGTCGCGAACCACGCCCTGCTTGTCCACCAGCCAGAGCGAGGGAATCTGGTAAATGCCAAAGCGGCTGCCCACACGGGCGTCCCCGCTATCAAAGTACTGCGGCCAGGCCACCTTCTCTTGAGCGAGGAACTTGGTCATCTGGGCCTTGCTCTCGTCGGAGTTGATGCCGACGATCTCGAAGCCTTTCGGTTGATACTTCTCGTAAAGCGCCTTCAACGTCGGCGTGAGCGCGACGCACGGCGGGCAGCGCGTGGCCCAGAAATCCAGCAGCACCACCTTGCCCTTGAGCTTGGCGGCGTCCACCTCGCGGCCATCCACGGCCTTGACTTTGAGATTGAGCGGTTTGTCCAGCGCCTCCGTGCGCCGGCTGAGAAGTTGGGCCATCGCCGCAAGCTGCGGGTCCGCCGCGCCCGCCGCGATTTCCTTCGCCAGCGCCAGCGCTTTCGCTTTCGGGCTGTTCTCCGCCACCGTCATCAACATGCCGTATATCTCCTGCCGCTTCGGAAATTCCTTTTGCAGTTCGCGGATGCCTTTCTCGAACGACTCGATCACCGCCGCCATCCCATCCTTCTTGTGACTCAAAGCCGTGCGCTCGATGGTCCGGCTGCGGATGGCGAAGCGCTCGTTTTCGTCAACGCCCGGTTCCTTGAGCCGCGCCTGCTCCAATTCCTCCAGCCGCGCGAGCCGGTCCGCATTGCCCAGGCGGACCGACGTTTCCAACATGCGCCACTCGGTCTGGCGTGCCTCCGGCGTGCGGGCATCGGACGCGAACCGTGTATAAAACTCCCTGGCCTTGTCCGCCGCTTCGCCGGTCAGCCGGGCCTGTTCGGCGCGGAACTTGTCGGCCTGTTCGGGCGTCGGTTCCTTGCCGGCCCATTCGGCAGGCGGCGGCGGCGGCGGCGTCATCGCCTGGCGCAACTCCGCCCAGGCCTTGTCTGCTCCCGGATTGCTGGGTGGGGCGTTGGTCGTCTCCGCTTGCGCGCCAACCGCCAGCGCGCACAGCGCGACCGCCAATCTCACCAGTCGATTTCCGTTCAACATTCGTCTCGTCATTTTGTATCTGAGCCGCGTCTGGTTTCCAGGTTACAACGGGCCGGCGTAGGTTCGATGCAACCAGCCCGGATTTCAACTCCGCCGTGCGACATTTGGCCGGAAAGAATTTGAACGCCCGGCGCACCGGAAAAGATTGCGGGCCGACGCCGCACCCGGCATTAAACCGCCATGAACTACGGGATCGCAATGTTGATTGGCTTGGTAAGCGGCGTGGCGAGCGGATTATTTGGCGTGGGAGGCGGCATCGTCATGGTGCCGGCGATGGTTTTCCTGCTCAGCCCGCCGATCCGCGACATCAAGCAGGCCGTGGGCACGTCGCTGGTGGTCATCATCCCGACAGCGCTGATCGGCTCGGTCAAGCATTTAAGCCAGGGCAACGTGGATTGGCGCACGGCGTTGGCGCTCGCGCCCATGTCCATGCTGGGCGGCTACGGCGGCGCGTGGCTCACCACCCGGCTGTTGGCGGACAACCTCAAGCACGCGTTCGGCGGCTTCCTCATCCTCGTCGGCTTGCGGCTGCTGTTCTTCAAGTGAGCGCCCCGGCCGCGAGTAGATCCGGTTCAACGCCTCAACGTCTCACGCTTCAACGCCGCCCTCCTGCTTCACGTAAACCGTCTGCGTCGGGAAGGCGAACTCGATCTTCTCCGCGTCGAAGCGCTGCTTGATGGCGAGGTTCAACTGTTGCATTCCGGCGAAATACTCCTTCACGTCCGTGCCGTTCCAGACGTGGACGACCAGGATGTTCAGCGCCGAATCATTGAACTTGTTGAAACTGATGACCAGGTCGCCAGTCTTCGGGTGGGCGCGGAAGACATCTTCAAGGAGTGCCGTGGCGCGTTTCACCTTCTCGGCCGGGGTGTCGTAGGTGATGCCGATGTTCATCTCCGTGCGGATGCTGGGGCGGCGCGTGATGTTCGTGATGATGGTGTTGCCCATCGTCTTGTTCGGAATGGTGACGAGGTGGCCGTCGAGATTCCGCACACGCGTGCTGCGCAGGCCGATGGATTCCACCGTGCCGTCCACGCTTTCCAACTTCACGCGGTCGCCGATGCGAAAGGGCTTGTCCAGAAAGATGGCCACCGTGCCGAACAGGTTCGCCACCGTGTCCTGCGCCGCCAAACCGAGCGCCAAGCCGCCGACGGACAGGCCGGCCAGCAGACTCGTGATTTTGATTTGCAGGTTGTCCGCCGTCAGCAACACCGCGGCAATGATGATCCCAATCTTCACCGCCTTGCGCAGAACCGGGAAGAGATGCTCCGCGAACAGCTTGTCGTCCGCGGCCACGCTCCGCTCGCGCCACAGGCCCAACAGCAGATCGGCCAGCTTGAGCACGACGTAAGTGATGGAGCAGGCGACGGCGACGATGAGCAGCTTGGACAAGATCGCCTGCGCCCGCGGGGGCCAGTCGAACACGCCCAACCCGATGTGCAGGAAGATCACGAACGCCACCACCTTCACCGGCCCGCGCAGCAGTTCGAGGATCAGATCGTCAAACTTCGTCTCCGTTTTCTCCGCCCAGCGCTTCAGCCAGACGCCCACGACGAAATCGAGAAACTTCGACACGTAAAACGCGAGGAGGATGTAGATGAGCGACGCCAGGTATTTCCACAACGGTTCACCGAGCAACATGTGTTCCCGCAGCAACCCAACGCGGTCCAGGCCAAACGTGACGAGGTGCGGGTCCAGGCCGGAAAATGTGTGCGCCAGCACATTGGTTTTCTCGACGCCCGGCGAAACCTCCGGCGCGGCGGGCACAGGCGTTTGCGCGCTGGCCCACACCGCCCAGAACGCCACGACCGCCAGCGACGCCAGCAGCAGCCAATACAGCGATGCGAATCGGAATCTCATGTCGGTGAAGCTAAACAACCGCCCCTGCCGTTCGCAAGCGGCGAGCGCGCGGCATTACACTGCGGCTCGAGTCTCGCCATACATAGGATTTGACAGCCCTGCACGCGCCGGGGAGCATTGCTCGCATGAGCGAATCAAGAACTGCTTCCACCTCTCGTCGTGAGTTTCTCAAGCACACCGGCTGCCTTGCCGCAGCCTCAGCCTTGGGCGGTATCGCCTTGCCTGCGGTCCATGCCGCCGGATCGGATTTGATCCAGGTGGCGTTGATCGGCTGCGGCGGACGCGGCTCGGACGCGACCGGCCAAGCCCTGTCCACGAAAACCGGCCCCATCAAACTCGTCGCCATGGCGGACGTGTTCGAGAGCAGGCTCCGGGGCAGTTACGAGAACTTGAAGAAACAGTTCGCCGCGCAGATGGACGTGCCGGGCGACCGGAAGTTCGTCGGGTTCGACGCCTACCGCAAGGCAATGGATTGCCTGAAACCCGGCGACGTGGCGATCTGCGCGACGCCGCCGGCGTTTCGCTGGGTGCATTTCACTTACGCAATCGAAAAGGGGTTGAATTTCTTCATGGAAAAACCGGTGACGGTTGACGGCCCGACAACGCGCCGCATGATTGCGCTCGCAGACGAGGCCGACAAGAAGAACCTCAAGGTGGGCGTCGGCTTGATGGTGCGCCATTGCAAGGGCCGGCAGGAACTTTGGGATCGCATCCGGCAGGGGCAGATTGGCGACCTCATGTATTTGCGGGCCTACCGCATGGGCGGCGCCGCAGGTCAGACCGGGCCGAACGGCGGCGACATGCCGGAGTTGCTCTACCAGGTCAAACGCTTCCACAGTTTTCTTTGGGCCAGCGGCGGGCTGTTCAGCGATTACAACATCCACCAGATTGACGAGTGTTGCTGGATGAAGGACGCCTGGCCGGTCAGAGCCCAGGCCACCGGTGGCCGCCAGTATCGCGGCAATAACGTGGACCAGAACTTCGACCACTACGCGGTTGAGTACATCTTCGCCGATGGCGTGAGGCTCTTCTTCACCGGGCAAAGCGAGCAAGGCTGCCTGGACGAGTTCGCGAGCTACGCGCACGGCACGAAAGGCTCGGCCATCATCTCCACGCGTGTTCACACGCCGGGCCGGGTGCGGATTTTCAAAGACCAAAATCCCAACCTACGGGATTTCAAAAGCCCCAGCCTCGCCTGGTCGTTCTCCCAGCCGAACGAGGTAGAGCCGAATCCCTACCAGTTGGAGTGGGACGACCTCATCACCGCCATCCGGCAGGACAAGCCTTACAACGAAGCCAAGCGCGGCGCCATCGCCAGCCTCGTGACCTCGATGGGCCGCATGGCCGCGCACACCGGGCAGGTCATCACGTACGACGAGATGCTCAATTGCGAGCATGAGTTCGCGCCGGACGTGGACAAGCTGGTGATGACTTCGCCCGCGCCGCTGCAAGCTGGCGCCGACGGCAAGTACCCGCTGCCGCAACCAGGCATCAAGAAGCAGCGGGAGTACTGAGGCCGACGGATTGAGGTCGCGTGGGGCGCCGGCATGCGGCTCGGCGGAGCTTCGGTTGGCGGGTGTCCCGCTGGCTTACGGCAGATTCGTTTGCCCCATCAAGTAGCGGTCCACCTCGCGCGCGGCGGCGCGGCCTTCGTTGATGGCCCAGACGACAAGGCTCTGGCCCCGTCGCATGTCGCCGGCGGTGAAGACGCCTTTCACATTGGTCGCGAACTTGCCGTAGTCGGCCTTCGCATTCGTGCGCGGGTCGCGTTCGACTTCGAGTTGATCGAGGATCGTGTCTTCCGGGCCAAGGAAGCCCATTGCGAGCAGGATGAGTTGTGCCGGGAGTGTTTGCTCCGTACCAGGCACATTCATGGGGGCGAAGCGGCCCTGCGCGTCTTTTTGCCAGTCCACCAACACGGTGCGCACGCCTTTGACGTGGCTCTGCTCGTCGCCGATGAAGCGGAGCACGGTGTTGCGGTAGCGGCGAGGGTCCTCGCCTTGAACTGCGGCGGCTTCCTCCTGGCCGTAGTCCACGCGGAAGATGCGCGGCCATTGCGGCCACGGATTGTCCAGAGGCCGGACTTCCGGAGGCTTGGGCAGGATTTCGAGCTGTGTGAGGCTTCGGCACCCGTGGCGCAACGACGTGCCCACACAGTCCGTGCCCGTGTCGCCACCGCCGATGACGATGACGTCCTTGTCTTTGGCATTGCTGAACGCGCCGTTCTTGTGCCCGGAGTCGAGCAGGCTCTTCGTGTTGGCGGTAAGGAACTCCATCGCGAAGTGAATGCCCTTGAGGTTGCGGCCTTCGACGGGCAAATCGCGCGGCTTGGTCGCGCCGCCGCAAAGCACGCTGGCGTCGAAATCTTCCAGGAGTTTGCCCGCCGGCAAATCGCGGCCCACTTCGCAGCCGGAGACGAACTTCACGCCTTCCTTCGCCAGCAAGTCCACCCGCCGTTGCACGACCTTCTTGTCGAGCTTCATGTTCGGGATGCCGTACATGAGCAGGCCGCCGATGCGGTCAGCGCGCTCATAAACGGTGACGAGGTGGCCGGCGTGGTTCAGTTGCGCGGCACAGGAAAGTCCCGCCGGACCCGAGCCGACGACGGCCACCTTCTTGCCGGTGCGCGTGGCCGGCGGTGCGGCGACGATCCAACCCTTTTCCCAGCCGCGGTCCGCAATCGCGCATTCGATGCTCTTGATCGTGACTGGCGGCTGGATGATGCCCAACACGCACGCGCCTTCGCACGGTGCCGGGCAGACGCGACCAGTGAACTCGGGGAAATTGTTCGTCTTGTGGAGGCGTGCGAGGGCCTCGTCCCACTTGCCGCGATAGACGAGGTCGTTCCACTCAGGAATCAGATTGTTGATGGGGCAACCGGAAGCCGCGCCCGCAATGACCTGGCCGGTGTGGCAGAACGGCGTGCCGCAGTCCATGCAACGCGCGCCTTGCGAGCGCAGACGCGGCTCGTCAAAGGGGAGGTGGAACTCGTCCCAGTTGCGAATGCGCTGGAGCGGCGCCAATTCCGGCGGCAGCTCGCGAGTGAATTCCAAGAATCCTGTGGGTTTGCCCATGTGCGTCAGAAAAACGATCTTGAAACCTCCGCCCAGTGAAACTCGAAATCCGAAATCCGAAATCCGAAGGAAGCTCGAAGTCCGAAATCCGAAGTCCGAAGAATCTGAGCCGAATCTGCCTCCCCGTGCATGGAGGGTAGCTCTTCGGTTTTCGAGTTTTGGATTTCCTTCGACATTCGAGTTTCGAGTTTCGGAGTTGCCTTACCCGCCTCCAACCCTAGCGGCGTCACGCGTGTTCTCGACGAACGCTGCCATCACGGCTTCGTCGCCGGTCAGGCCGGACTCCTGAATCTTCCTCAGGGCGGCCAGCACGCGGGCGTAATCCTTCGGCAACACCTTCACGAACTTCGGCAGGTATTCCTTCCACGACACCAGCACGGTCGCGGCACGGCGGCTGCCGGTGTATTCCTCGTGACGCTCGATCAGGCGCTTTACCTCCGCGATCTCCGCTTCGTCCACCAGCGGGCCAAGCGTGACCATCTCCGGGTTGCAGCGCGTCGCGAAATCGCCATCGAGGTCGAGCACGTAGCCGATGCCACCCGACATGCCGGCGGCGAAATTGCGGCCCGTGCGGCCCAGCACCACGACGCGCCCGCCGGTCATGTATTCGCAGCCGTGGTCGCCGATGCCCTCGACCACCGCGGTCACGCCGGAGTTGCGCACGCAGAAGCGTTCGCCCGCGACGCCGCTGACGTAGGCCTCACCGCTGGTCGCGCCGTAGAACGCGACGTTGCCGATGATGATGTTTTCCTCCGGTGCGAACGTTGAGCCTTTCGGCGGAAAGACGGCGAGCTTTGCACCCGACAGGCCCTTGCCGAAGTAATCATTGGCGTCGCCTTCGAGCTCGAACGTGATGCCTTTCGGCATGAACGCGCCGAAGCTCTGCCCCGCCGAGCCTTTGAAGCGCAGGCGAATCGTGTCTTCCGGCAGGCCCTCGGCGCCGAAGCGCCGCGTGACCTCGCTGCCGAGCATGGTGCCGACAACGCGATTCGAGTTGCGGATGGGTATGGTCGCACGGACCGGTTCGCGCCGTTCGAGCGCCGGCGCGCAGAAGCGCAGGAGCATCTGGCGGTCAATGGTCTTGTCGAGTTCGTGATTCTGAAGCTCCTGGCAGAAACGCTTCACGAACGGCGACAGTTCCGGCTGATAAAACACGCTGGAGAAATCCAGCCCGCGGGCTTTCCAGTGTTCGACGGCGCCGCGCGTCTCCAGCTTGTCACTGCGACCAACCATGTTGTTCAACGTGCGGAAGCCCAGTCGCGCCATCAGCTCGCGTACTTCCTCGGCGATGAACCGCATGAAGTTGATGACGTGCTCCGGCCTGCCGGCAAAATTCTGACGGAGCTTGGGGTCCTGTGTGGCCACGCCCACCGGGCAGGTGTTCTTGTGGCAAACGCGCATCAGGATGCAACCCATCGAAACGAGCGGCGCGGTGGCGAAACCGAATTCCTCGGCGCCGAGCAATGCCGCGACAACCACGTCGCGACCAGTCTTCATCTGGCCGTCGGCTTCGACGGCGATGCGTCCGCGGAGGTTGTTGAGCAGAAGCGTCTGGTGCGTTTCCGCCAAGCCCAGCTCCCACGGAACGCCGGCGTGCTTGATGGCCGTGAGCGGCGACGCGCCCGTGCCGCCGTCGTGACCGCTGATGAGGACAACATCCGCATGCGCCTTGGCGACCCCCGCCGCGATCGTGCCGACGCCGACTTCGGCGACGAGCTTCACGCTGATGCGGGCCTCGTGATTCGCGTTCTTCAAGTCGTGGATCAACTCCGCGAGGTCTTCGATGGAATAGATGTCGTGGTGCGGCGGCGGCGAAATCAAGCCCACGCCGGGCGTCGAGTGGCGCACCTTTGCAATCCACGGATAAACTTTGTGGCCCGGCAACTGTCCGCCTTCGCCCGGTTTCGCGCCCTGGGCCATCTTTATTTGGAGCTCATGCGCCTTGACGAGGAACTGGCTCGTCACGCCGAAACGACCGGACGCGACCTGTTTGATCGCGCTGTTCTTCGAGTCGCCGTTGGGCAACGGATCGTAGCGCGCCGGATCCTCGCCGCCCTCGCCAGTGTTGCTTTTGCCGCCGATGCGGTTCATGGCGATGGCCAGCGTTTCGTGCGCTTCCTGGCTGATCGAGCCGTAGCTCATCGCGCCGGTCTTGAAGCGCCGCAGGATGCTTTCCACCGGCTCGACTTCATCCAACGGAATCGGCTTGGGCGCGTGCTTCAACTCGAACAGGCCGCGGAGCGTGCAATGGTTTTTCGCCTGGTTGTTGACGGCTTCGGAATAATCCTTGAACGCCGCGTAGTCGCCGTTCCGCACCGCCTGCTGGAGTTTGTGAATCGTCGTCGGGTTGAACAGATGGAACTCCCCGTCGCTGCGCCATTGGTACTGGCCGCCGGGGTCCAGCGCAAACGAGCCGTTGCCGCGATCGAAGAACGCCGCTTCGTGACGGAGCAGAACTTCCTTCGCCACTTCCTCGATGCCGATGCCCTCGATGCGCGAGGGCGTCCAGGTGAAATACTTTTCAATGAATGTTGAGTTCAGCCCGATGGCTTCAAAAATCTGCGCGCCGCGATAACTCTGGATCGTCGAGATGCCCATCTTCGACGTGACCTTGAGCACGCCTTTGACCGCAGCCTTGATGTAATTGGCGAAGGCCTTCTCGCGGCCGATGTTTTCCAGCAGGCCTTCGCAGACGAGGTCATCAAGCGTCTCGAACGCCACGTACGGGTTGATGGCGCTGACGCCGTAACCGATGAGCAGCGCGAAGTGATGCACCTCGCGCGGTTCGCCGGACTCGAGCACGAGGCTGGCGCGGGTGCGCGTACCGGAGCGGATGAGATGATGATGCAAACCGGCCACCGCGAGCAGCGCGGGAATCGGCGCATGCTCCGCGTCGAGGTCGCGGTCGGACATGATGAGAATGTTGGCGCCGCTGGTGATGGCCTTGTCCGCCTTGCGGTACAGCTCCGCCAACGCCTTTTCCAAACCCGCTCCCCCGTCCGCCGCCTTAAATAGAATCGGCAGGACGACGGACTTGAAGCTCGGATGCCGGAGCTTCTTGATCTGCGCGACTTCTTCGTTCGGCAAAATTGGTGTCTCGAACTTGAGAAAGCGGCAGCTCTCGGGTGTCGGCTCCAGCAGGTTGCCTTCGGCACCGAGCGCGGTTTCGGTCGAAGTGATGATCGCTTCGCGGAGGTAGTCAATCGGCGGGTTCGTGACCTGCGCGAAAAGCTGCTTGAAATAGTTGTAGAGCAGTTGCGGCTTGCTCGACAGCACAGCCAGCGGCGTGTCCGTGCCCATCGAGCCAAGTGGTTCGACGCCGTCCATTGCCATTGGGATAAGAATGAAGCGCTCATCTTCGAACGTGTAGCCGAACGCCCGCTGGAGTCTCACCAGCGTGGGTTTGTCGGGTTTCGGCAGCGCCGGGCGTTCGGGCAAATCGGCGGCGCGCACCACGTGTTTGTCGAGCCACTGCCGGTACGGCTTTTCGCGCGCGATCTTCTCTTTGATTTCCTCGTCGGCCACAATGCGGCCTTCCTCGGTGTCCACAAGCAACATGCGGCCCGGCTGGAGACGACCCTTCGCCTGAATGCGCTCCGCTGGGAAATCCAGCACGCCAACCTCCGACGCCAGCACCAGTGTGTCGTCCTTCGTCACGTAGTATCGCGAGGGCCGCAGCCCGTTGCGATCGAGCACCGCGCCGATGCGAATGCCGTCGGTGAACGAAATCGAAGCCGGTCCATCCCACGGTTCCATCAAGAACCGGTGGAACTTGTAGAACGCCTTTTTCTCGACGCTCATCGTTTCGTGATGCTGCCACGGCTCGGGGATCATCATCATCACGGCGTGCGGCAGGCTGCGCCCGCTGAGGACGAGCATCTCGAGGCAATTGTCGAACATCGCCGAGTCGCTGCCGTCGGGACAAATCGTGGGCAGCACTTTCTTCAAGTCGTCGCCGAACAGGCTGGACTTGAAGAGGGCCTGGCGGGCGTGGACCCAGTTGATGTTGCCCCGGAGCGTATTGATTTCGCCGTTGTGCGCAATGTAGCGATACGGGTGCGCGCGATCCCAACTCGGAAATGTATTCGTGCTGAAGCGCGAGTGAACCAGCGCCAGCGCACTTTGCATCAGCGGGTCGTCCAGCTCGGGGAAATACGGGCCAAGCTGCTCCGCCATGAGCATGCCTTTGTAAACCAGCGTGCGATGCGACAGGCTCGGCGTGTAAAACCACTTCCCGTAATCGCCGCCGCCGTAGCGAATCGCGTGCTCCGCACGGCGACGAATGATGTAAAGCTTCCGCTCAAATTCGAGGTCGTCGGTGATCTTCGGATTGCGCCCGATGAACACCTGCCGGATGACCGGTTCGCCGGCTTTGGCGGTTTCGCCAAGCGTGCCGTTGTTCGTTGGCACGTCGCGCCAGCCGAGGAACGTCTGGCCTTCCTCGCGCACGACGGCTTCAAACGCCGCTTCGCATTGCCGCCGTTGGTCGCCATCCGTCGGAAGGAAAACCAAGCCGCAGCCATATTGCTTCTCGCCGGGAAGTTCGATCTTCGCCTCGTCGCAGGCCTGTTGCAGGAACGCGTGCGGCATCTGGACGAGGATGCCCGCGCCGTCGCCGGTGTTGTTTTCACAGCCGCATGCGCCGCGGTGCCGGAGGTTGATGAGGATCGTCACCGCGTCGCGAACGATGGCGTGCGATTTCTTGCCCTTGACGTTGACGACGAACCCGACGCCGCATGAGTCATGCTCGAACTGCGGGTCGTACAGACCTTGGGCTTGCGGTCCGCCGGGTCTTTGCCGGTGGTGGCCGCTCAACTCATTCCTTTGCTGCGCATCACTGCTCATGAATACAACTTGCCTGCGCCAAACGGTGTCAGGCCGAACTTCCATATTAGTTACCTGACAAGCGGCCAACTGCAATCCTTTGTTCGGAAAACTCAAGCGTCGTCGGACTTCGCGTCCGCGCCACGGCTGGACACTGCGCCGCCGTTTTGAAACACTCCGCGCCGTGAAACAGTCAATCGTCACGCTGGACATGGAGGGAGTGCTGACTCCCGAAATCTGGATTGCCGTGGCCGAGAAGACCGGCGTCCCGGCGCTGCGCCGCACGACGCGCGACGAGCCGGACTACGACAAGCTCATGCGCGGCCGCCTGGCGTTGCTCGACCAGCACGCATTGAAGCTCTCCGACATCCAACGCGTGATCGGCACGCTCCAGCCATTGCCGGGCGGGAAGGAATTCCTCGACGAACTCCGCGCGCTCGTGCAGGTCATCATCCTCTCGGACACGTTCGAGCAATTCGCCACGCCCCTGCTCCGCCAACTCGGTTGGCCCACGCTGCTTTGCCACCGGCTCGTCGTCGAGCGAGACCGCATCGTGAACTACCAGCTTCGCATCCCGGAACAAAAGCAGCGCGCCGTGGCTGCGCTCAAGCTGCTCAATTACCACGTCATTTCCGCCGGCGACTCGTTCAACGACACCGCCATGCTCACCGAGGCGCACGTGGGCCTCCTCTTCCGCGCGCCGGAGGCGGTGAAGAAACAATTCCCGCAGTTCCCCGCCGTGGACACTTACGCAGATCTGCTGAAGCTGATCAAAGAGGCGATGGCATAAACCCCCTTCCCAGGAAATTCATTTTCGCTTTACACAGCTTCTTCTCCGGCGTTTCCTCCTCCTTCTCCGGGGCCTCCGCCGCCGGTGCCGTGCCAACTGCCGCCGCCGCTTTCTGCAGTGGCAGCACGAGGTTGTCTCGCTCCGCTTTCAGGCGGACGTTCTCCTCCGCGGCTTGTCGCAATGATGTGACTTGGCCGCGAAGGCGCAGCAGTTCCTCATGTTCCGCCTGAGGTCGCGCCGCTTCAGCTTTCAACTCTTCGATCAAACGCTGCTTTTCCTCCCGCAGTTGGTCCAATTCAGCCAGTTGATTCGTGTGTTGGCGCAGCACGGCGTTCTCGGCGCGCAGCGCTTCGTTGGTGCGGTGTTGCACCACAAGTGGCGTCCCGACAGCGGCCGCCACGGCCGCGATGGCGACGAGTTTGAGTTTCATTGTTGTCATAGCCTGAAGGAGGTTGGCGGCCAAGCCGGTGGTAGCAACCGCCGAGGCGCCGGCCAGCGACGAGGTGGCGACCGAAACTGCCAGCCCCGCCGGCGCCGACTGAATCGCGCCGCCGGTGATTGCCACTGCGAGCGCCGAGGCGGACAGCGTGATGCCGCGCCGGGTGAGCTTACCGCGCAGTTTGTCCAGCGCTCGCGCGACCCGTTTCTGCGCTGCGTTTTCGCTCAGACCCAGGGTGGCGCCGACCTCGCGGAAATCTTTTCGCTCGAAGAATCGCAGCAGGACGGCGTTGTGGTCGGTCACGCTCAGTTCGCCCATCGCAGTGTCGAGCACTGGATGGAGTTGTTCCCAGTCAGGTGTAGCTTCGGGCGCGAGATCGTGCATGGCAGCAGCCTCCTGCTCGCGGGCTTGCCGACGCCGCTCGCCCCGCACGGTCTTGGCGGCGGTGAAACGTGCGGCCTCGTACAACCAGCCGCTCAGCACCACGTCGTGTGGAAGCGAGCGTGCCTTGCGAGCCAGATCGGTGAAGACTGCCTGAGCGACATCTTGGGCCAGGTGTGCATCGCCGTTCAGTTGGCGGAGTGCGGCCGAATAGACGAGGTCGAGGCGCCTTGCCACGAGCTCGCGGAAGGCGGCTTCGTCGCTTTCCTTGGCGAACCGGCTCAACAGTTGGGTGTCGTCAGTCATGTCCGTTCACCCTATAGCACCCGCAGAATGGAAAAGCCGACAGGAATTTTCAGAGCAAAGCCACGACCCGAGACGGGCCCCGGGGATCCTTGAAACTCTGGGCGGTCGGCAACGACCTGCACAGCCAAGAACTCGCCGGCCCGTGGAGAAGGTGCTTGCGAAGCAATGGTGAATTGACTGCCATCCGGCAAAACGGTTAGTAGTGAGCGACACCGCCACAAGAGATTTCAGCGGCACTC